>JGI24707J26582_10000260_pt1 | contig 39811 bp, 37 predicted proteins | sample BioPla1DNA1_FD_26582 | JGI IMG/M metagenome (IMG submission 26582)
AGTAGCGGGCGGCGAGATCGCTGAGATTGAAGTTGTGGAGCACAGCGAAACCCCCTTTATTGCAGATGGAGCCATTAAAGAACTTCTCCCAGCCATTATTGCAGCGCAAGGCCCGGTAGATACCGTAAGCGGAGCTACAGCCACCAGCAAGGCAGTACTTTCGGCAGTAGAGGCTGCAGTAACTAAGTAAGACTACAATGCTCAAGTCAGGGGTCTCCTCGGAGGCCCCTTTTTCTTTGATAGTTTTCCGTGTGTTGGTCATACTAGGTGAAAAGCAGGAGGAGCTGTCGCCGATGCCAAGTTTGATGGAAATGCGCCTTGTAGGACAAACCTGCAGCGCCTATGATGCTGAAGCTGAAGATGTTGAACGAAGCTGTGAAAGCTGTCTGCATTGGAAAGGCGAGGAAGAACAGTGTGAGCTGGACATTTTCTGGGATCAACTAACAAGTCTCGATCAAACCTAATTGTAATCTACTGCGGTTATCCTTGGCCAATCTACTTTCTGGCCAAGGATTTTCTATTGTGGAAAATATAAAGCAAAAAGTGTATGATACTAAGTGGATGACTAATTGAGGTGAGACACTATGGCACGAATCGGTTTATTTGATATTGTGGGCCCGATTATGGTTGGCCCATCGAGCTCACATACGGCGGGAGCAGTACGCTTAGGCTTAGCTGCCAGGCGAGTTTTGGGTAAAGAGGTGGAAAAAGCCAAAATCACGCTCCATGGTTCCTTTGCTGCCACTTACTGGGGGCATCGTACAGATGTGGCATTAATCGCAGGTCTACTGGGTATGCCCATGGATGATGAACGGATTCCCCATGCGCTGGAGGAGGCCAAGGAAGCGGGCTTGGAATACACCTTTGAGTTTGGTGATCTGGGAGATGTACATCCCAACTCTGTTCGCATTCAGGTGGAGGGATCTGGGGACAAGATGGAGCTTGCCGGAGCTTCGGTTGGCGGCGGCAGAATCAATATATTCCAGGTCAATGGCTTTGAAGTAGGGGTAGACGGTACCTATACGACACTTTTGACCAGGCATCGGGACGAACCGGGCGTAATTGCCGAGATCACTAAAGTACTTGCCATTCACGGCATCAATATTGCTTTCTTAAACGTCAGCCGCAAGACCCGCGGGTCAGAAGCCTTGTTGCTGGCTGAAACAGATGATGATATTCCAGAGTTGGCCCTGCAGCATGTGTTGAGGATACCTGGAGTGTTGGTGGTCAGAACATTACCGCGTTTTTAGGAGGATTTTTGTGGACATTACCAGTGCGAGTCAATTGTTAGACCTAGTGAAGGAACGTAAGCAAAGCCTTTCCCAAGTGGTGGCTGAATACGAAGCCTTTCGCAGCAACACCTCCTGCGAAGCTGTGCGGGAACAGATGCGCGAAACGCTCAAAGTCATGCGGGCTTCAGTAGAAAACGGCATTTTAGATAAGGGTGAGAGAACCCACATTATTACAGGCTATGGGCATCTGTTTAAAGAGGCCATTGCTGAGAATAGGGTCTTAGGCTGTTCGCTTCTAAAAAATGTAGTGCTCTATGCTTTAGCAGTGGGTCAACACAATGCGGGATTGGGGCGAATTGTAGCCTGCCCTACTGCCGGAGCCTGCGGTGTAGTACCAGGGGCGATGTTGGCGGTAGCCGATGAACTGGACAGCAGCGAGGAAGAGCTCATCGAAGCACTGCTAGTCATGGGCGGGGTAGGCATTGTCTCTGCAGCCCAGGGCCCCATTAGCGGTGCCGAGGGAGGATGCCAAAGCGAATGCGGTGTAGCCTCTTCCATGGCTGCAGGTGCCGTCGTCTATCTGATGGGAGGTTCAGGAGAACAGGTTTTTGCCGCTGCCTCCTTGGCGCTGCAAAGCCACTTGGGTTTGGTGTGTGATCCCCTAGCTTCACTGGTGGAAGTTCCCTGTGTCACTCGGAACTCCACTTCTGCCACGACAGCAATTGTAGCTGCGAACATGGCAATGGCCGGGATTCCAGCTGTGATTCCCTATGATGAGTGCGTGGTGGCTATGAAACAGATTGGCAAGTCTATGCCGGAAAGCCTGCGCGAAACCTCCAAGGGAGGCTTGGCGGCCAGTCCTACAGGGAGGAAAATCTACGACGAGTTGCGTCAAAAACACAGCCAATAGCAAAACGCCTTAGCGCTTCTACACGCTAAGGCGTTAATGAACAAAAATGGCGGAACCGACGAGACTCGAACTCGCGATCTTCGGCGTGACAGGCCGACGTGTTAACCAACTACACCACGGCTCCACGTAATATGATTATACCCGTGTTTTTCGGTTTTTGCAAGGGCTTTTTCTAAATCGGAACTAGAAGGAGGATTCTTATGCGTCGCAGAGGGGTTATTATTGAAAAGACTGATAGAGAAGTGTTGATCGAAATCCAAGATCCAGCCCGCACCTGCGGGAACTGTAAAGGGTGCATCAGACTAACGCCTGAGCGGCCCCCTGAGGATTATATAGTGCGTGCACCAAATACTCGCAATCAATACGAAGTTGGGGACGAAGTGATCGTAGACGGGCAAATGGGCTCTATGATCAAGGCGGTTGGGGTGTTGTACGGCGTACCCTTTATTTCCCTCTTTATTGGTTATCTCGTCACCCGCCTCATTACAGGCAGCGACTCTATGGCGGGTTTAGGGGCGGTTGCCGGACTGTTGCTCGGTGCGGTGGCAGCCAGAACTGCAGTGCGCCGTTTTATGAATGGTGAGCCTGATTTTCGCATTGTGGCCAGAGCCTGTTCCTAGGAGGTATTGCCATGTCATTGGTCGCAACACAAATAACCAAGAAGTTTCGGGATGTAACTGCAGTTGATGATCTGAGCTTTATTGTGCAAAAGGGCTCTCTCTTTGGGTTCTTGGGACCTAATGGGGCGGGAAAGACAACGACTATGCGGGTGGTGCTCAACATCATCAGGCCCGACGAAGGCCAGGTGACGTGGGACGGTACGCCCCTTAACCGCTTAGGACGGGGGTTTTTTGGCTATCTCCCGGAGGAGCGGGGTCTGTATCCGAAGATGCGGGTTGCAGAACACTTAGAGTTTCTTGGGCGCATTAATGGATTGGACAAGCGTAAGGCTCAGAGCGAAACCGAACGCTGGATTGAACGCTTTGATCTAGGCGAACTGCGCCGCAAACGCATTGAAGAGTTGTCAAAGGGCAACCAGCAAAAAGTTCAAACCATAGGTACGATGCTCCATGATCCTGAACTTCTGATTCTCGATGAACCCTTTAGCGGCCTTGATCCTGTCAACACCTCCTTGCTTAAGGAGGTATTATTAGAGGCCCATCAGAGGGGAAAAACCATCATTTTTTCCAGCCACCGGATGGATCAGGTAGAAGAAATTTGTGAGGACATTGTGTTGATTGACCATGGGCGCTTGATTCTACATGGCAACCTCAAACAGATCAAGAGATCTATGGGCCGGCAGATCCTGAGAATCTCACTCGAAGGGGATCAGGGTTTTTGGGCCAAGATACCCGGTTTGGAACTTTTGAGTTCCCGCGCCGATTATCAGGAGTTTCGCTTAGGAGGGAGAGTCGATTCCAGCCATGTGCTGAAGGAAGCTATGCGTGCTGGGCAAGTGATCCGATTTGAGCTGGTTGAACCATCTCTTGATCAGATTTTTGTAGAGAAAGTAGGTGGCCAGAGATGAGCTTGATTCCAGTTTTGGTGAAGCGTGAGTTTACTTCCCGGGTCAAGGGGCCCGCATACATTATTACGACAATCTTGGGTGTTGTGGTCTTTATCGCTTTGTCCTTCCTTCCTCCCTTGATGGAACGTGTTTCTCAAAGTCTAATTCCTGCCCAGATTGAAATTGTGGTTCTTGAACAACCTGGGGAGAGCAGCATACTCCCTTTTTTGCAGCAGTTGAGCGAAGAAAGGGAGGGTTTCGCTGTTTATGCAGATGAGTCCTTAAGCGAGAGCGAGGCCTACCGGATGGTGCTGGATCAGGGATTATCCGGCCTCCTGCTTGTGGACGGCCCATTATATACCTTGGTGACACCTGATGCCACCAACATGATCCTGAATGATGAAATTGAGAATATCCTCAACTCGGCGGTAAGCCGCTGGAATGCGGTGCGCTTAGGACTCTCCGCTGAAGATATGGCCAGCCTGTTCAGGCCTGTTGATCTGCGGGTACGGGAGGTATCACCCCTCGCCGAGGACGGGGAAGAGCTTGACAGCGCGACCCAGACCCAGGCCATGGTGCTGGCTTACTTCTTACTGTTTATGATCTATATGGCGTTAATCATGTACGGTAACATGGTAGCTTCTGGAGTGGCAGAAGAAAAAAGCTCACGGATTATGGAAGTGATGGTTTCCACAGTGAAACCGNTGGAATTGATGCTGGGTAAGATCATTGGTGTCGGGTCCCTCGGGCTTTTGCAGTTTNTTATCTGGATTAGCACAGGCCTCTTGATGAACACCATGGGCAGTTCGGGTACGATCGGTACGCTTCTCGGCGCCGGCGAATCTTTTAGTTCAATACCCCTGGATATAGTGATGTGGTTCGGCCTCTACTTTATCTTGGGTTACTTTTTCTATGCTTCCATTTTTGCAGCAGCCGGTGCATTAGTATCTAGGGTGGAAGAAGTCAGTCAGGTTGTAAGTATCATTATGATGCTAATTATTGTGGGTTTCTTTGGCGCNTATGTTTCATTTCTGAACCCCAACAGCACTTTTGCCGTGGTCGCATCGCTAGTGCCCTTCACCGCACCGATGGTCATGTTTTCCCGAATAGTGCTAGGCAGCCCTGCACTGATCGAGGTGATCGCTTCTGTCTTGATTATGCTGGCCTCNGTGCTTATTGGAGCCTGGGTCTCCGGTAAGATCTACAGTATTGGCATCCTGCTGTATGGAAAGCGTCCCACCCTGCGCCAAGTGTTAATGTTTATCCGTAACTAGGCAGAAGGAAGGGGAATGGTATGCGCATCAGCATCAATCCTGCGGCCGGAAAACAAAGTTTTTCTACCGGTACAAATCTGCATGACCTGGCCAAACTTCTTGCCCGTCAGGGCACTTTGCGCGCACTGGTAAGGCGCCTTGGCTCCTCCTCTATATTTCTCACAGTTCATTTGGGAGACAGGCAGGTTGAAGTGGAAGTGCCTCTCCAAGGGCATGTTCTTACACCAGGGCAGCTTTTAGAACTGACCCTCCACGATGAGCACAGCATTTACTTGAAAGTCTTAGAGCCCCCGGGGCCCGCTGTTGAGGTGGATGCCCCCAGCCAGCTTGAGCACGTATTGGCAGAGCTGAACATTCCTCCGACAGAGGAAGCAATCCTTGTAGCCAAGGCCCTGGTAGACAGGGGATTTCCCCTNCAAGAGTCCTTGGTGTGGTCAATTCTTCCCTGGGCTGAACAGGGTTTTCTGGAAGAGGCATTTTTGGCCTTAGAGGCCAGGTTCCCGCTCAAACAGGAAGTTTTGACCATGATCAGGCACTTGGTGAGCAAAAGTGTCAGGGAGCCAATTCTAACTGAAGCAAGTGAGATCCCCACAGATCTTCTTGAGCCTTTTAAGAGACCAAGTCTGGAAAACCGCACCCTCTGGGAAAGCAGGCTTTCAGGCGGAGAGGCGTTTAAGGCCCTTGCCCGCCTGCTTGTGGAAGAACGTTTTGTGGAGGCTTTCCTCAGCAGACAGGGATCTNCGCATCAGTTCACACACGTNTTTGCCCTTCCTTTCTTGCGACAGGATAATCTTTACGCTGGTTGGCTAAGGATAACTCGGGACAGCCCCGCCGCAAAGGAAGACGGGGGTCTGCCGATGAGCTTCCGAATAGAGCTGCAGATTCCCACAGCCAGTTTAGGTTTGGTAGATGTAGAACTTGTCGTGGAAGGGAAGGAAGTTTCGGCCACCTTAAGCTTAGAAGCTCAGCCCGCAGATATTAAGGCTGCCATTGAGGCGTTTGGGCAGGAATTGAACGAAGCCGGTTGGCAGCTCAGGAAGTTGCAGGTAAGGAGATGGTCAGATGCGGAAGGCAGTGGCTTTACGCTATGATCGGCAAAAAAACCGTGCCCCGGAAGTGGTGGCTTCAGGGCAAGGTTTGATCGCGGAGAAGATTCTGGAGATAGCTGCCAGTCATCAGGTGCCTTTTTATGAGCATAGTGAGCTCGTTGAGGCCCTCTCTGGGCTGCCTGTGGGTTCAGAGGTGCCGCCAGAACTGTATGATTTAGTCGCTCAAGTCCTGGCTTTTATCTGGCGCCTCGACGAAGAGCAGGGCNGAGACCGCCGCGGTGAGGGGAATAGCTAGNGTTAGNCCAATACTCCCTGTCATAGCCCGGATAACTTCTGAGGCCACCATCTCTAGATTCAATACTTCGCGCCAGCTGCTCTGGCTAGCGTGGAACAAGAGCAATAAGGGGAGAGANGAGCCAACATAGGCTAGTATGAGGGTATTGCTCATAGTAGCGATGAGATCTCTGCCCACTGAGATTCCCCTTGTGAGAAGAGTCTTGAAGTCGGTCGTGGGATCGGCTTCTTTTATTTGTTCCATAGCAGAAGCGATACTGATCCCGACGTCCAAGATGGCGCCTAGAGCCCCAATCGTCATTCCGGAAAAGAGCACGCCCTGANAGTCAATAGTTGAATCCATATATTGCAGAATCTGTGCTTCGCTCGAGGCAAGTCCTGTGAGATACGCGGCTTTACCGGCAATATAAGCCAAGATCCCTGCCGCAAGCAAACCTCCCACGGTTCCACACATCGCAGCCAGCGTCTTCTTGCTGTAACCTGCCACAAACAGGATGAACAGTATGGTCAGCACTGAAGCGAGCCCTACTGTCACTAAGATGGGATTATACCCTCTTAACACCAGCGGTAGAATCATCCCAATGATCACAAGTCCCATGCCGACTAAGGAGATAACCGCCTTAACTCCCTGGACGCCCCCGATCACAACGACAGAGAGGATAAACAGGATGGTGATCACAGCCAGGGGCGTTTTTCTGGAAAAATCGCTGAGGAAATATTCTGGAACAGGCCCGTCTAAGTCAGCTTCCAACACCACGTGATCTCCCTTTTCTACCACCAGATCATAATAGGGATGGCCGGTCAGGGTATGGACAATCTGAACGCTCTGGTTCTTGTGGGGTCCTGACAGGAGTTTCACTGTCACAAGAAGGCTTTCCCAGCCCTCCTCAGCGTAAGGCTGCGTTTCTAACGAATCAACACTAAGAATTCGTCCTTCGTAGGTTGCAGCTAGAACTCCCGAAGTTAGTGAGAGAACAAGCAGTATGGCAGCTAGGATGGGCATGTATCTGACCACAAGATTACCTCCAGGCAGTATTAAATGGAATAGATTGTTTTATTATAGCACGGTGAGGGCTGAAGTTAAAGGAAGTCAGCACGAAGCTGACATAAGGGCGCCGGTGAAAGGGGTAATTTGCTCAAATAGACCCTTGACTTTGGGCCAAGGCCTCTGTATAATAATCAATGTCACGGCGGCGTAGCTCAGTTGGTCAGAGCATACGGTTCATACCCGTAGAGTCGCTGGTTCAAATCCAGCCGCCGCTACCAAGAAAACCAACAAAACCCTACAAAATTTGTAGGGTTTTTTAGTATCTTTAGGAAAATGGTGAGAAATATTTCGCCAATGCCACAGGCTTCGACAGTCGATTTCTCGTGCCCCTGCTATGGTGGAAGGGTGGTGGAAGGAGATGAGCGTGTGGCGAAGATACTGTCGTTTCCTGTATCATCCGATGGGGAGAGAGTCAGGCTACATCAAACGCTGGCTGGCTGGGTCAACTCACCCCTCGCCTGGGGTATAATTGGCTTTCTAGTAGGGCGGGCAGCAATCTTTGGTGAAATCTGGCCCTTTGGCCTGGCCTATGTTGCCGCGGTTCGCAGATTGAGGCCCAACCAGGTGTACTTTCCGCTTCTGGGCGCGGCCTTGGGTCTAACCAGTATTCTAGGTTTTTGGCTGGCTTTGCCTTATTATGGCACTTTGGCAGTCGTCGCTTTTGCCCCGGGGGAGGGCAAGAAATGGGGAATGTTGTATCTTGCCTGCAGTGTTCTCAGTATTAAGCTGTTCTTACACTACCTCCTGCACCCAGTGCCCATGGTCTTTATCGTCGCCATTACGGAATGTGTTTTCGCCGTTTTCGTTTATAGAATGTTCTACCCGGCGTTGGAACGTTATGTCACAAAACAGCTGGGCTGGGCAGAGCTGTACGCATTTTTAATTGCATTGGCCTTAATCATCTCTGTTAGTTGGAACCTAGGCGGGTTCTCGCTCCGCCTGTTCCTAATTACGATGTTGGTTGTTCTGGGGGCGAGAATGGGTGGTTTAGGGATTACCTGTGTTCTTGGACCTGCCCTGGCACTTTTGGCCCTTCTTTTAGGCGAGCCAGTGGAAATGGTGCTGTATATTGTGATTGCCAGTCTGCTGACTGGCTTTTTCCACAAGTATAGCTGGGGTTACTATGTTGGACCGTTTTTGGCTTTGGTCTTCTCGGTTTCAGGGCCGGCGGATGGGGAAACTCTCTCCTGGCTGTTTATGATCCTGACAGCAACTTGGGCGGCACGCCGCTTACCCCAGGAACGCCTTAACCTGCTGGCCCGCATAGTGCCTGGTACAGAACCCTTCCAGCAGCAGAACCGGGGCTATGATGAGCACCTCAAGAAAGTGTTTGACCAAAAGATCGATGGATACCTGACAGTCTTTGAAGAACTGGAGAATAATCTGCTTGATAATGACAATCCCTTGTTCCACGAGCAAATGCATAGCATGGCTGAACTGTTAAAGACCATGAAGGCGTCTTTTGCTCCCCAGGTTGCATTTACTAAGGAACTGGAAGAGGTCATTTTGCGCCACTTTTCCCAAGTTGATTTTTCCCACATTACAGTGCTCCCTGTACTGGACGGATTTGAGATTTATGGGGCCTGCAGGGAATCCTGTTCTGGAAAGGGCTTCTGTCGGGAGATTGCCCGCTTTGCCAGTGGCACGATTGACTCCCAGCGTTACGGGGTGACGAGCTGTAACTGCCGGGAAAATCAGGCGTGTGGATTTAGAATATCCCCCTATCCCACTTATAAAGTGGAAATCGGGAAGGCCAAAGTGGCAAGTGGGGAAGTGTCCGGCGACAATCAGGTTACCTTTGAAGTAGCCAGTAGCAAGGTGGCCATTGTGTTAAGTGATGGCATGGGTGTCGGCTTAAGGGCCCATACCGAAAGCAATGTAACTTTGCGCCTGTTGGAGCGCATGATTAAGGCAGGCTACGATCTGGCAACTTCAGTATCCCTGATTAATCGCCTGCTCATGCTGCGTAATGAGGACGACATGTTTGTCACTATCGATTTGGTTGTGGTTGATCTTTTCTCTGGGCAATTGGAATTTGTCAAGATCGGAGCAGCACCGAGCTTTATCAAGCGCGGACGGGAAGTGGAGATAGTCTACAACCACACTCTGCCCGTGGGTGTTTTATCTCAAGTTGACATTGAATCCGATAGGAGAATGCTGAAGGAAGGAGAAGTCTTAGTCATGACCACCGATGGCATATTGGACGCCCAGCGCAATGTTACCCGGAAGGATGAATGGATGTGCTGGAATTTGAGGCGGCTCCAAGAGTCAGATGATATGTCGGTTATGGCTGAGACAATTCTGACTGAAAGCATCGAGTTGGCTGGTGGTCGCATAGATGATGATATGATGGTGGTTGTGGCGCGGCTTGTCCGTGCTGATGCGGAAGAACTGCCAAGTTATAGGAGGGTGCAATCCGGTGCCTTGTGATTTATTTCCTGTGTTTTTGAAGAACCTTGAGGCGCTGTCTGTAACAACCCAAGACAGGATTTTGGTGGCAGTGAGCGGTGGACCCGATTCCATGGCTCTTCTTCATCTTTTCTGGCGTTTTAATGCTAGGAAGATAGGCGTTTTCCATCTAGATCACGGGTTTCGGGAAAATGCTCCCCGGGATGCCCGCTTTGTACAGGAATATGCAGAAGAGCTGAACATACCTGCACAGATTGGGGCTTATGATATTACGGGGTTTTTGTTGTCGAGCGGTGAATCAAAACAGCAGGGGGCCAGAAAGATTCGCTATCAGCTCCTGAGCAACTTTGCTGAAGCGAATGGATATCACTGCATCGCCTTGGGGCATCACGGGGACGATCAGGCGGAAACAGTTCTCATGCGTCTGCTGCGGGGAACAGGACTGCACGGTCTAGCAGGGATCCCGCCCAGGAGGGGCCCTTTTGTGCGCCCCCTTTTGAATGTGTATAAGAAGGACATTCTTAAGTACTGCCATGACTTTGAAGTCCCCTACGTCGTTGATGAGAGCAATTTTGAACCTATTTACCTGCGCAACAAGATTCGCCAAGAGTTGCTTCCTTTACTTGCTGACCAGTACAATCCCGAGATTATGGCCCAGTTGGTTCAACTTGCCGACCTGGCCCGGGAAGATGAACTGGAACTGCATTCTCGGGCTGAGACAGTTGCCCAGCGGCACCTCAAGTGGAAAGGGGGACAGGTGCTGTTTCCCCGCGGGGTTTTTGCTGAGTTGTCCGTAGCCATGCAGCGGCGCATACTTCGATTACTGCTCCAGACCTACAGGGGCCACTTACTGCAAATCAGTTTTGATCATATTGAAAGCTGGCGCCAGATGCTGGCAGAGAACTCCACTTTCCGTTTATCCCTGCCTCAGGTTTGGGTTTCGGCCACTGCCAAGTACATTTTTGTTGGTGAGTTTATTAACAAAAAGTGGACACCAATGGAACTGCCCTTGCCTGGGAAGGTCACGGCCGGCCGCTTTACCCTCACAGCAGAAATCCTGCCAAAGGAAAGTCTCGGTCCTAGAGGTGACAATCACGAAGACTTTGACCTGGACGCCCTTGCATTGCCTTTGCAGGTACGACCCCGAAGAGAAGGAGAGCGCATGCTGCCCTTTGGAGGGGCAGGTTCTAAGAAGGTGAAGGATTTGTTTATCGACAGGCAGATTCCCGTCGAGCAAAGGGATTCTTGGCCGCTGGTCTGCGATCAGGATGACATTTTATGGATTCCTAAGGTGCGTCGAGGTTCGAAGGGGGCAGTCTCAAGATCAACTGTCCGGGTGCTCCGCCTTGGGTTTGAATAATGGTTTCAAAGCATTGTCACTCCCATACCCTTGTGTTATAATTGATTGACGTATCGTTATCTGTTAGTGCTCTTGGCTCCGGAAAGGGAGGGCAGAATTTGAATAAACTCTTACGTGGAATCAGCCTGTACTTGCTGATTGCCATCATTGCAGTGTCAATTGTTAGTAATCTCTATTCCCCGGCTGCTCCTGCAAAGGAACTTTACTACTCAGAGCTGCTGCATTTTATTGAAGAAGATAAGGTAGCCTCTGTCAAGCTGGTCGGGGATCAGCATGTAGAGGGTCGGCTGAAAGATGGTACCAACTTTACAGCATTGGTGCCCATGGGTAAGATGGCAGACATTTCAGACCGGCTGGAGACCAGAAATGTTCAGTTAGAAGCGGAACTGCCGCCCCAAGCTCCTTGGTGGATGGCGCTGTTGCCTAACATTATTTTCATCGTTGTTCTGGCCCTGTTCTGGCTCTTTATTATGAATCAAATGCAGGGCGGCAACAATCGTGCCATGTCTTTTGGGAAGAGCAGGGCCCGCCTGCATCATGAAGAGAAAAGAAAGATTACCTTTGATCATGTAGCAGGTGTAGATGAAGCTAAGCAAGAGCTGGTAGAAATCGTAGATTTCTTAAAGCATCCCAAGAAGTTCAACGAGGTGGGAGCGAAGATCCCCAAGGGCGTCCTGCTGATTGGACCTCCAGGTACAGGAAAAACCTTGCTGGCCCGTGCTGTTGCCGGTGAAGCAGGGGTGCCGTTTTTCAGTATCAGCGGCTCCGAGTTCGTGGAGATGTTTGTAGGCGTTGGTGCCTCTAGAGTGCGGGATCTCTTTGAAAATGCCAAGAAAAATGCGCCATGCCTGATTTTCATTGACGAGTTGGACGCTGTTGGCCGCCAACGCGGTGCAGGTCTCGGCGGCGGACACGATGAGCGTGAGCAGACACTTAATCAATTATTGGTTGAAATGGATGGTTTCGAGACGAACTCTGGAATCATCGTGATGGCTGCGACAAACAGGGCAGACGTATTAGACCCAGCACTGTTGAGACCCGGCCGCTTTGACCGTAAGGTGATTGTGGACCGACCTGATCTGCAAGGCCGTGTAGAAATTCTAAAGATTCACGCCCGCGGCAAGCCGCTCCAGCCTGATGTAGATTTGAAGGTAATTGCCAGAAGGACACCTGGTTTTTCCGGTGCAGACCTGGAGAACGTGCTGAACGAAGGGGCCATTTTGGCTGCCAGAGCTAATCAAAAAGTGATCTCCATGACCGACATCGAAGAAGCAATCGATCGGGTGCTGATGGGGCCGGAGAAAAAGAACCGCAAGCTCCATAAGAACGATCGCAAAGTCTTTGCCTATCACGAAGCAGGGCATGCTGTGGTAGCCCACTACTCCAAGCACGGCGATCCGGTTCATAAGGTTACGATTGTGGGCAGGGGAAGTGCAGGCGGTTTTACCATGATGCTGCCTGAGGAAGAGCGCTTTGTCTCTAACCGTTCCAGGCTAATGGATGAACTGGTAAATCTTTTGGGCGGCAGAGCCGCTGAAGAGCTGGCCTTAAGTGAGATCAGCACGGGCGCATCCAATGACCTTGAACGGGTGACTCGTATTGCCCGCAAGATGGTTATGGAATGGGGGATGAGCTCTAGGCTCGGTCCTTTGACCTTCGGCAGGCCCAATGGTGAAGATTTGGTCTTCTTGGGCCGTGATATCTCCAGAGAGCGCAATTACAGCGAAGGAGTAGCTGAGATCATTGATGAAGAAGTACACAAAATAGTTGAATCGAGTTATCAGGAAGCAATGGATCTGCTGACGAAATATCGAGATAAGCTTGATGCGGTTGCGGAAGCACTCTTAGAACGGGAGACCCTCAATCGGGAAGAATTCTTGGCCCTGATGGAAGGGGAGGAGCTCACCGATTTAGACGAACCTGAAGTGCTGCAGGAACAAACGATAGTCGATAGAAAAGGCGAGACCAAGAGCGAAGCCAGTGAAGAAGCAGTGAGGGGACGCAGTGAACAGCTGCGGCCGCGACCTGAAAGTTCGATTTAGAACAACTAAAGACAGTCTGAACAAAAAACAACCCTTCAATTTTGAAGGGTTGTTTTTCCATAAGAACTGCTTCTTATCTGAGGTGTGCCGGCATATCGCCGAGTATAACAGGGATGATGAGCATCTCACCGTCACGCATGACGGTGATCAGGAGCTCGTCGCCGGTACTGTGCTTCTTGATTACCTCAGCAACGTCATCTGTGGAAAAGATATCCCTGTCTCCGATGCGGCGGATAACATCCCAAGGCNTCAGACCAGCCTCTGNCGCAGGGGAGTTTTCGACGACGTCTAAAATCAATACCCCTTTGTCATCTGGTATGCGCAGCTGATTGGCGAGTTTTTCATTCATGTTCTGCTGGTACACGCCTACCCAGGGCACACTGACACCGCCGGTAGTAATTAATTCATCTAACACTTCTTTCGCTACATTGATGGGGATAGCAAAGCCAATTCCTTGACCCTGAGTGTGAACCGCGGTGTTAATCCCGATCACTTCGCCTTTCATGTTGAGCAAAGGTCCGCCGGAGTTGCCGCTGTTAATGGCAGCATCAGTTTGCATGAGGTTCCGGTAGGTGTTGGGTCGGCCGGTTTCCTGGCTCATAATCGTAATCTCCCGGCCCTTGGCACTGAGTACACCAACAGTCACCGTGTGATGCAGCGCCTCGCCATAGGGATTGCCGATGGCAATTGTCCACTCTCCGATTCTTGTTTCGTCAGAATCGCCNAGGGGCACTGTAGGGAAGATGTGATCATCCGGATTTATGATGCGCAGGACCGCAAGGTCAAGGGCATAGTCTGAGCCGATAATTTCGGCTTGGTATTCCCGGTCGAGTCCGGGCACGTCCAGTACCACCTTAATGGTTTGATCATCGCCCTTATTGCCGACTACGTGCTGGTTGGTGAGGATAATTCCAGATTCATCAATGATAAACCCAGATCCCGCACTCCTTGGCGTCACCGGCTGGCGGCTTGTGAAAGGATCTAAGAACCAGGGGTCGAAAAAGAAGTTGAAAAATGGATCGTTGAACCTTTGGCTGGGAACCTGCTGTTCTACCGTGGGCCACTCCACAGATAAAAACACTGTCGCGGGACTTGCCATCTCAGCTATGTCTGCGATAACGTAAGGGTTGTCAACTATAATCGGCGCCGCGCTCGCAGTCACCACATTTTCTAACGCAGGTTGAGGAGCCTCTTCGGCAACCAATATAGTTGAGGACGAAAGGTGGGCTATTACGCCGCTGAATGCTAACAATACACCGACAAGAAGCAGTACATGGACAATACGTCTTTTGTTATGCATAATAATCCTCCTTTGTTTATTGGATTGTGTTTTCTAAATACTTACATTATAACTTATCAAACTGAGCTGTGGCAAGGGAGTGGGCTTATGATCCGGCCTGTTAAGTCTATCCAGTGGGGGAAACAAACAGTCAGGGCCATTGAAGTTTTTCCCATGCTGGATTCAACTAATCAATTCGCAAGGAGTTTTATAAAAAGTGGGGGTAGATCAGGCACTGTGCTTTGGGCTCTGGAACAGACCGAGGGCTGGGGGCGCAGGGGCCGCAAGTGGGATGCAGACAAATCATCCCTCACCTTTAGTTTAGTGTGGCGCTGTCCGAAAAGCAAGCCTCCCCCGGCACTTACCCTGGCGGTGGGCCTGGGTTTAGCAGAAGTCTTAGGGGACTATGTTCCGGATCTGAAACTGAAATGGCCAAATGATCTTTGGATCGGTGAGAGCAAGCTAGGAGGCATTCTAACAGAGGCTATCTGCTGCAAGGGCAAGCTGTGGATCATCTTAGGCATCGGTCTAAACGTGAATGATGCTCCAGATAAGTCCGGTACAGGCGGGCGTATTTCACTGCGCCAGGCTGCCGGATGTTTTTGGCCTCGCCTGGGCGTTTTGCATCTGGCGCTTTTGGGGGTGGAAAGAGGTTTTGAACTTGCCAGCAGCCAGGAGGATTTGTCCCCCCTCTTTCGCACGTACGGAAACTTCTTGGATCGCCCAATTATGGTTTACCATGGGGGCACCTCCTTTCCGGCGGTGGCAAAAGAGGTGCTGCCAGATGGCAGATTGTTAATAAAAGACGCCCGCGGGGAGCGGGCGCTGATGCCGGAAGAAATAACGGTACGTTTTAATTGATTTTAGCCAATACTATGGTACAATAGACAAGCAGGGGAGGATCTGAGTTCCTGGTGGGCTCCGCAGGCTTCAAACCTGTTTGGGGGGTAACAAGGGTTATCCTCGGTGGGTTCGATTCCCATATTCTCCCGCCATTTGACTTTTTAGGGACGTTTGCCGAGAGTGCGGACGTCCCCTTTTCTTTTGGTGATTTCTTGGGCATCGAAGTACTCCAAGAAGGCCAGAGCAAACTTGCGGCTTGTGCCGAAACGATCCCTGAAGACACTGAGTTCGAATCCCGTTTGAAAGGCTTCTTCCTGGAAAATAATATCCAATACGCCTTCTACAATTTCTGCGGTCGTCCAGTGTTCGTTGGCCAGGGGCACGAGAAGGCCCAGGTGGCTGCCGGCAAAGAGCAGCTCGCCGGAAAAACCTTTCTCTTGCAGGGCAGCTTGGGTGAGGGGTTCATAGGGACTTTTGCCCAACGCTTCCCGTACTGCCTCCAGCTGTTTCTCCTCTTCATCTGTAAGGGCGACCTGATGCTCTACACTGCTGATCGATCCCCGCTGTTCCTTTAAGTCGGGCATGCTGCCTAGAATATGGTCAAAAAGCCTGGAAGGCAGAGCAGTGCCGGCCCGCAAAGTTTCCTTGCTAGGTCCAAGGGACAAGGGGTTGGCACGGTGAAACTCTTCTACGCTCTTTCTGAGATACGCCTGGACTTTGTCAAACTGGGCAGGGGCCAAAATGTAGTCTCCCAGCACATGTAAGTCTGGGTGCAGAGTCCAGCCCTGCTCCTGAAACTGACCCTTCGTCCAAAAGGTGCGATCTTCCGCTTTGAGCAGGCTGAGCGTGTCCAAATTGCCTGCGAACTTTGCTCTAAGTGCATCTAAGTCTAGGAATGCTTCAGGTTTTTCAAAGGGAAACAGATGCCTGAGGCGCTTAGGTCCTACCAGCCGCATGTTGTTCCCCCGGACCGGCACTCCTTCCTCGATGAACTGTCCCCCGCCGATTGTTTCCTGCAGCTCACTGTGGCGCAGGATAAAGCGATCTTTAAAACTAAAATGGGCAGGCTCTTCCAGCTCTAGCTGGGCAAAACCCTCTTGCCCAGGTTCAAGCTGATCAGCTCCGAGAATCTTAACTGAGGTCAGTGTCTCTAGCGTACCCACATACAGTTTGACCTGCTGGCCTGTTTCGAGCGGGGCAGGCGCCTGGGGCAGGATGCGGACAAAAGAGTTGATCAGGGAAAAATAGGGACGGCGCTTAGGAAGGGCGAGGTACATTCCCCTGGTCAAACTGGCTTTTTCCACCCCTGTGAGATTGACCGCCAGCCGAGAGTGGGCAACACCTGTCTCGACCGTCTTGGTCTGGGTCTGCAAACCCCGAATCCGTGCCTCAAGGCCGGGAGGTTCAATCGCTACATCCATGCCAACATGCAAAGAGCCTCCCATTAGAGTCCCTGTCACCACTGTTCCTGCCCCCTTGATCGTAAAGACCCGATCGATCCAAAGGATGGGGTTATCTGCCCCTTCGTCCTGGGGAAGCTCAACTAAGAGACTGTTAATAGCGTCTTTGAGGACATCGATATTAAATCCAGAAACAGCTGAAACCGGGATAATCGGGAAGTTTTCGAGGGAGGTATCGGCCAGATGTTCCCTGACATCTGCTTCCACAAGCTCCAACCAATCGGGTTCGACTAAGTCCGCTTTGGTTAGGGCCACCAGACCTCGTTTTACCCCATAAAGATCAAGGATTTCCACATGCTCTTGAGTTTGGGGCATCCAGCCGTCATCCGCGGCAATCACTAAGAGCGTAAAATCGATTTGGCCAACTCCGGCCAACATGTTTTTTACCAAGCGATGGTGACCTGGAACATCCACCACACCAACATTGCCCCGGGGCAGGGAGAACCAGGCGAATCCCAAATCTACAGTCATACCCCGGCTTTGCTCTTCCTGCAAACGGTCAGGGTTGATTCCGGTTAAGGCAGTAATCAGTGTTGTTTTGCCGTGGTCGATGTGCCCGGCTGTACCCATTATGAACATACTTGCACACCACCTTGGAGTAGGGAAATGATTAGTTCGTCCTGCGTGGGCAGGACACACCTGGGATCAAGCAGCACCCGTTCTTGCACAATCCGTCCCATAATTGCAGGATTACCTTGACGCAGCCATGCAGCCAGTTCAAAACTTGAGAGCTTGGGACTTTGCAGCGCCAGGGCCCAGGAGCGGATAGTCTGACCCGGCAGAGAGCCTCCGCCCATGGTAGACTCGGTTGGCACAATATCGCCGTGCAGACCTGGACCTAAATGGCTGTGCCACTTTTCAGCCCGTGTCTTTAGTTCTTCCCCGTCCAGACTGGCCAGGGCCCAGAGGGGAAGTCTGTTATAGTCTTTATTTAAGTGCAGTTCCAAAACAGCCTCTAGGGCCAGCAGGGAAAGCTTGTCAATGCGCAGAGCCCTGAGGAGAGGATCCTTCTTAATGATCTCCACCAGATCTCTACGGCCGCTGATAATGCCTGCCTGGGGTCCGCCGAACAGCTTGTCGCCGCTATAAGTGACAATGTGGCTGTGTTTCAGGGCACTGGAAACCAAGGGTTCAGCAAAGGGCGGGAAGGCACCGCTGCCAATGTCCTCGATCAGAAGCAGCCCCCGTTCCTCGGCGAGTTTGGCTAAATCTTCCCGGGGAACACTTTCGGTGAAACCTACCATGTTGTAATTGCTGGGGTGGACAAGGAGGATGGCCCTTGTTTCTGCTGTGATCGCGTTGGCGTAATCGCTGAGCCGGGTGCGGTTTGTGGTGCCCACTTCCTTTAAGAGGCAGCCGCTGGCAGCCATCACCTCAGGCACACGGAATCCTCCGCCGATTTCCACTAGCTGTCCTCGGGACACAATCACTTCTCGCCCTGCAGTCAAGGCCTTCAGGGCAACTAGAACAGCACCCGCATTGTTATTGACAACAACTGTGTCAAGGTCTTCTATTTCAGAGAGTAATAGATTAAAAAGCCTGGCCACGCTGGTGTACCGGCTGCCCCTCGCACCTGTGCTCAAATCCAGCTCGAGGTTGAAATAGCCTTCGCCCAGGTATGCTATGCGTTCTAAAGCTTCTTTGGGCAGGGGAGCCCGTCCCAGATTGGTATGTAAGAGTACACCGGTTGCGTTAATGACCGGTTGAAATCTTCGTCTTTTGTTCAGCTCAAGTTCTAAAACAAGGCGCGAGACCATTTCTTCCTGGGATAACGCCTCCTGCCTGGTCGCGATTTCTTGGCGGATCCGGTCCAGAAAATCCCTGACGATTGTTGTTACTTCTTGGTTTGGCAATTCTCGGGCCGCCTCTTGTACTTGCGGCTCCATAATAATTTTATCAACGGCCGGTATATGGCGAAACAGGTTTGTCATCAGTCCTCAATCCCCCTACAGCTCTCGTATCTCGTGTTATGTATACGACACAGAGAGGGGGCAACCCTTTTCTCGGCCGGGGGGAGAAATTAGGCAAAGTAGCGCAGTACGATATACAGTGCCGCTAAAGATCCTGCCAAGTCAGAAATTAGAGAGGTTGCCAAAGTGTGGCGGGTGCGCTTAATGCCTACAGAGCCTGCATAGACAGTTAGCACATAGAGACTGGTTTCGCTGCTGCCCATGATGGCAGCGGCTAGGCGGCCCACAAACGAGTCAGGTCCAAATGTTGCAAAAGTCTGGGACAAGATAGCCAAGGACCCAGACCCCGAGATCGGGCGCATTAATGCTAGGGGCAGCACTTCTCGGGGAAAGCCCAGCCAATTGGTGAGGGGGCTGATTAGATTAATCAGCTGATCCAAGGCACCCGAATGCTGAAAGACCTGGATGGCAACTAACATGCCGACCAGATAGGGAAGTATGCGCAGGGCGGTGTGCCACCCTTCCTTTGCCCCTTCTACAAAGCTCTCATAAATTGGCACCCGCCTGGAGAGCCCCAGAGTTGTTATGCCCAAGAGCAAAATAGGTATTGCCCAGCGTGAGAGCACTTGAATGGCAAGGATCATCACAGGTTCCTCCTTCACTTCCGGCGCGGCCTCTTTGCAGCCCGCCTCAACAGTCTGTCAGCAGCAATTGCAACAATAGTTGAACAAGCTGTGGCGAACATGATGGGACCAATAATCTCGGTTGGGGAAGCGGATCCATGTGTAGAACGTAAAGCGATAATTGTTGTAGGTATCACCGTCAAACTTGAAGATGTAATAGCCATAAAGGTGCACATAGCATCGGAGGCCCTTTCCTTGTGGGGATTCAATGCCTGAAGATGGTCCATGGCCTTTAGCCCCAGGGGTGTACAGGCGTTGCCCAGACCCAAAATGTTGGCACTCATGGCCAAGAGCAGGGCGCCCATAGCCGGGTGATCTTTAGGTACCTCGGGGAACAGTCTGCGGACCAGCGGCCCTAAGGCCCGGGCTACATTTTGCATTAAGCCGGCATCTTGGGCAATCTTCATCACACCGGACCAAAAAGCGACAATTCCAATCAGGCCTAGAGATACGACTACCGCTTGTTCGCTTCCCTTGAGGACGCCTTCAGTTACGAGCTGAATTTGCCCTTTGCTGGCCGCTGTAATCACACCGCTGAGGATCATAAAAAACCAGATGTAATTGATCATGCTATCCCTCCTCAGAAACCTTATGCAAATAACAGAGAAAATAGGCGGAAATGGGCGATTTTGTTCAATATAGGCAGGAAACAGAGGATAAACACAGATCTGATGTTTCCTGACCATGGTTCAGTAACTTGCATAGTTGCCTGAGATATGTGCTATAATTGAACTAAGGTCAGTAATAGTCAAAGGAGGGCGGGCGGCGACATGAGCAGCTTAGCAGATCATATCGAAGCTTATATCAAGAAAATGCTGAGAAGCAGCAAAACAAACAGCGTGGAGCTGAGCCGTGCCCAGATGGCCGATGACTTTTCCTGCGTTCCGTCGCAGATAAACTATGTTCTATCCACCCGTTTTACGCTCGAACGCGGTTATATCGTAGAGAGCAGGCGGGGGGGCGGTGGGTATATTCGAGTAGGCCGGGTTGAGGTGACTGATTGCACTTCCCATGCTGTCAGGCTGTTGCAGAGTGTTGGCTCTGAGCTTACAGAAAAGCAAATGGACAATATTTTAGTCCATCTTAAGGACCACCAGGTAATCTCCCTCCAGGAGCTGCGGCTCATCCGCGGCATTGTTCAGCAGGAAGTCAGTAAAATCGGCCAGGGCAAGCATGTGCTGCGGGCCAGTTTAGTTAGATCACTTTTGTTTTTTATCATAGAGTCCAAATCGTGAGAGGTCGGTGATACCTAAATGCTATGCGAGAAATGCGGGCAAAATGAGGCTACAGTAAAGTTTGTGCAGATTGAGAACAACAACAAGACAGAGCTGCGTCTNTGCCAGGCCTGTGCGCAGGGATACACTAGCTTTAGCACGGGCTTTAACTTGCAGCACTTGCTCTCCAGCATGTTTCAGTCTGGAAAAGTCGGCCATAGTCTGGGCCAGGAGCAGCAGCAGAAAAAGTGTCCGACCTGTGGACGAACTATCCTGGATGTGCAAAAGACCGGACGCTTTGGCTGCAGCAGCTGCTATGAGGTTTTTCACGCTGAGTTAAATCCTGTTTTGCGCAGGCTGCATGGATCCAGCACACATATGGGGAAGGTTCCGGCCCGGGGTTATCCCAAGGCGCGGATTGCCAGACAGATTGAGGAGCTGCGCAAAAGCCTGCAGGAATGTGTACGTCTGGAGAAGTATGAGGAGGCAGCCAAGTACCGTGATGAGCTCCGCCTTTTAGAGAAAGAACTGGCAGGGGGCGAAAGTGTATGAAGAGTATAGCTTCTTGGATGAAACAAGGGGGGCCCGAGGGCGACATTGTCCTGGGAACTCGCTGCCGTCTGGCCAGAAATCTGCGGGATATTCCCTTCCCCGAAGCGGCCAGCCGGGATCAGCTTAGGGAGGTTTTGCANAAGGTCTCAGACGCAGTTTCCCATTTACAGCCCCTAGGCAGTTTTACTTATCATGAAATGGGCACGATGGAAACTTTAGACCGGCAAATCCTGGCTGAAGAGCACTTGATCAGTCCTAGTCACACTCAAAACCCCCAGCATAAGGCGGTTATCCTTAACGACACATCGAATGTGAGCATCATGGTAAATGAAGAGGACCACTTAAGGATCCAGGTCTTGAAGCCGGGCCTGCAGTTAGAAGCTGTCTGGCAGCTGGCTACAGCCATTGACGATCGTTTGGAAGAATACTTAGACTTTGCCTTTGATGTGCAAACGGGCTACCTAACCTCTTGCCCTACTAATGTGGGGACTGCCCTCCGGGCGTCAGTGATGTTTCACCTGCCGGCTTTGCGCAGGCTGAAGAAAGTGCAAGAAGTGTTGGGTACAGTGTCTAAGTTTGGGTTAACGGTGAGAGGACTCTACGGAGAAGGCAGTGACGTCAGGGGTAATGTGTTCCAGCTTTCCAATCAGATCACACTCGGACAAAGCGAAGAGGAAACCATTGAACATTTGGCACGCTTTACAGATCAGATTCTGCACAGCGAGCGCCAGGCCCGGGAGTATTTGCTGGAAGAGGATCGCAGATTGGAGACAGAAGACTGGCTGTTCCGTTCTTATGGGATTTTAAGCAATGCGCGCACCATCACCAGCCTAGAAGCGATGGAGCTTTTGTCCGATTTAAAACTAGGCGTAGATCTTGGCGTGATTGAGCATAGTGATCGTGAACTTTTGAAACAGTTAATGGTACAGATTCGCTCAGCCCACTTGCAGAAAATGATGGGGCAGGCCCTGCCTGTACAAGAAAGGGATCGTTTGCGGGCGAGTCTGATTCGGGATACACTTAACAATAAATCCTAACTGGAAGAAGGTGTAAATATGTTTGGACGTTTTACAGAGCGAGCCCAGCGGGTGATTGTCCTGTCGCAAGAAGAAGCAAGACGCTTGGGCCATAATGTTGTAGGAACAGAGCATATTCTCTTAGGCTTAATTGCTGAGGGGGAAGATGTGGCAGCACGCTCCTTGCTGTCGATGGGGATCAGCATTGATCAAGTCAGGGGAGAGGTGGAGCGGATCATTGGCCGCGGCGGCCAGCCCACCCAGGGTCAAATCGGCTTTACCCCCCGCTCCAAGCGTGTCTTGGAATTGGCCTTTGATGAGGCGCGGCGCCTAGGGCATACCTACATTGGAACCGAGCATCTCCTGCTTGGCTTGATTCGGGAAGGTGAAGGGGTGGCAGCCCAGGTGCTGAATAACCTGGGGGCAGACTTAGAGAAGGTGCGCGCCCAAGTCACCAGTCAGCTTGGGGGTGGGGGCCAAAGCAAGACCCAGGCACCTCGTCAGAAAAAAACGCCTACTTTGGATCAGTTTGGCCGTGATCTAACCTCTCTGGCCCAAGAAGGCAAGCTTGACCCGGTGATCGGACGGGATAAAGAAATCCAGCGAGTGATTCAGATTCTGAGTCGACGGACCAAGAACAACCCTGTCCTCATTGGTGAGCCGGGCGTAGGTAAAACAGCCATTGCCGAAGGTTTAGCTTTGAAAATTATCAACAATGATGTGCCGGAGACGCTGGGCAATAAACGTGTAGTCACACTGGATCTTGGCAGCTTGGTTGCGGGTTCCAAATTCCGCGGCGAGTTTGAGGATCGCCTCAAGAAAGTGATGGAGGAAATTCGCGAAGCAGGCGATGTAATTCTCTTTATCGATGAAATGCACACAATAATAGGCGCTGGAGCCGCAGAGGGGGCCATTGATGCAGCCAATATTCTCAAGCCTGCTCTGGCTAGGGGCGAACTGCAGGCCATCGGTGCCACTACTTTAGATGAGTACCAGAAACATGTGGAAAAGGATGCGGCTCTGGAGCGGCGTTTTCAGCCGGTCATGGTTGACGAGCCCACAGTTGAAGAGACTATTGAGATTCTCAGGGGATTGAGAGATCGCTATGAAGCCCATCATCGGGTCAAGATCAACGATGAATCCATTGTGGCAGCCGCCCGCTTAAGCGATCGTTATATCAGCGATCGTTTCCTGCCCGATAAGGCAATTGACCTGATGGACGAAGCAGGCTCCAGGGTGCGGCTGGCAGGCCTTGTTGCCCCGCCTGAGCTGAAGGAGCTTGAGGCAAAGATTGAAGAAGCAGCCATTGAAAAAGAGGCTGCCATCAAGAACGAAGAGTTTGAACAGGCAGCCAATCTCCGGGATCAAGAACAAAAACTCCAGGAAGAATTGGAAGCTAAGCGCAGTGAGTGGCGCAATAGCCAGGGCCGCATCGAGGCTGTGGTAACAGCCGAGGACATTGCCGCGGTTGTGGCAGGCTGGACCGGCATTCCGGTCACAGACATTACCGAAGAAGATGCGGAGCGGCTGTTGAATCTGGAAGAAATTCTCCATGAGCGGGTTATCGGGCAAGATGAGGCCATTAGCGCGGTTTCCCAGGCGGTACGCCGAGCCCATGCAGGGCTGAAAGATCCCAAGCGGCCGATCGGTTCGTTTATTTTCCTAGGACCTACAGGTGTCGGAAAAACAGAGTTGGCCAGAGCTTTGGCTGAGGCGCTCTTTGGCGATGAAGATGCCATGGTGCGTCTGGATATGTCAGAATACATGGAACGTCATGCTGTAGCACGCCTTGTTGGTTCGCCTCCAGGTTATGTCGGTTATGAAGAGGGCGGTCANCTGACGGAGCAGGTGCGCAGAAANCCNTATTCCATTGTACTTTTTGATGAAATAGAGAAAGCCCATCCAGAGGTTTTTAACATTTTGCTTCAAGTGCTGGAAGATGGGAGACTTACCGATGCAAAGGGCCGCGTTGTGGACTTTCGCAACACGGTAATTGTCATGACCTCCAACGTTGGCGCTCAGCAGATTCAACGTGATTCTGGCATCGGCTTCAGGGCGGTTGTGGATGAGCGCAGTGACTATGAGGCCATGAAGGGCAAAGTCACCGATGAGCTAAAGAAGTCCTTCCGACCAGAGTTTCTCAACCGGGTGGATGAAGTTGTGGTCTTCCATGCACTCAACAAAGTTCACATTGGCCAAATTGTCGAGATCATGGCCAAGGAGCTTCGCCAGCAGCTTGAGGAGATGGAAATAACTTTGACCATCACAGATCAGGCCAAGGAACTGCTTACCAATAAAGGTTTTGATCCTGACTTTGGGGCCAGGCCGCTGCGCAGAGCTATTCAGCGCTATATAGAAAACCCCTTGGCAGAAGAAATTCTCAAGGGCACCTTTGGCGAAGGAGGCACCATAACAGTGGACTCCAAAGAAGGGGAATTCGTTTTCTACTAGCAGAAACCTGCGGAACGAGTAAAATTTGGGGACAAGGAGTGCAGAACCGCTTTATAGGCAGTTGTGCACTCCTTTTTCTGATGGTATAATGGAAGTGTAGGAAAATTTGGAAGATAGAAAGGGTAAGCTGTGGCTAGAAAAACGGTCGTATTTGTCTGTCAGGCTTGTGGGGCTGAAAGCCCTCGCTGGATGGGGAAATGCCCTGCCTGTCAGGAATGGAACACTCTCGTAGAAGAAACAGTCCAGCCTGCCAAAAAACATACCCGCACCTGGGTGGAAAAGAGCAAGCCCTTACCCTTGACCAAGATCGAGAATCGTGGCGTGGCACGGTTCAGTACAGGCATTGAGGAACTAGATCGGGTATTAGGGGGCGGGCTGGTGCCGGGATGTTTAGGCCTCATCGGAGGCGACCCTGGGATTGGCAAGTCTACCTTGCTTTTGCAGGTGGCAAGTTCAGTGGCACGCAGCCGGGGCAAGGTGCTCTATGTCACCGGCGAAGAGTCCCTGTCCCAGCTTAAATTAAGGGCAATTCGCCTCGACGCTGTGGCGGAAGAGCTGATTGTCTTGAGTGAAGCCAACACAAATGCTATTTGTGAGGTCATTGAGAATGAGCAGCCTGTCTTAGTCATCGTGGATTCCATCCAGACGATGTTTGTAGATGAGGTTTCTTCGCCTCCCGGCAGTGTGGGGCAGGTCCGTGAGTCCACTGGGCGATTCCTGCAGGTGGCCAAGGGCGGCGATATTTCCATCCTCCTGGTTGGACATGTTACTAAGGGCGGTAATCTAGCTGGTCCTAAAGTGCTGGAACACGCTGTGGATTTCGTGTTGTATTTCGAAGGGGAAATGCACACATCTTTTCGGATTATCCGTTCAGTCAAGAACCGCTTTGGTTCAACCCATGAGATCGCCATCTTTGAGATGGATGGCCGGGGCCTGGTTCCTGTGGCTAACCCTTCACAGTTCTTGTTGTCTCAGCGCCCTGAGGACAGTTCTGGCTCAGTGGTTGTACCGTATATGGAGGGGACCCGCCCCTTGCTGGTCGAAGTGCAGGCGTTAGCGGCTCCAACCCCTTATAACGGAACTCCACGCCGACAAACCACCGGTGTAGACTACCAAAGGTTTACGATTGTCCTGGCAGTGCTGGAGAAAAGACAGGGCTACCCTTTGCAGACGCAAGATGTGTTTTTGAATATTGCCGGGGGCTTGAGGCTGCAGGAACCTGCCTTGGATCTAGGCATGGCGGTAGCGGTGGCCAGCAGCGTCTTAGGGGTAAGTGTAGATCCGCTGTGTGCGGTTGTGGGAGAGGTTGGACTGTCAGGGGAGATCAGGGCTGTGCGAGGCGTCGACCAGCGTCTGAAAGAGCTTCACCGCCTCGGCTTTAAGAGCTGCATTATTCCGAAGAGCAATGTTCAAGGCAATGAGCCGATTCAGGTTTATGGTGTAAGCACTATCCAAGAGGCATTGAAAATAGCGGTGAGAAGGTGAGTTCATGCGTGAGGACGATATGATTTATGAACACCTGAAGATGGTAGCACCAGGCACTCAGCTCTATGAGGGGCTGGAGAGCATTTTGAAGGCAAAGACAGGCGGCCTGATTGTTATCGGGGATACTCCAGAAGTTCTGGAGCTGGTTAACGGCGGCTTTTACATAGACGCAGAGATGCATCCAGGCTCCCTTTATGAGCTGGCCAAAATGGACGGGGCCATCGTGCTCTCGAGCGATGCCAAGCGAATACTCTACGCCAATACTCAGCTGGTTCCTGACAGCATGATTCCCAGCTTTGAAACTGGAACCCGTCATAAGACCGCAGAGCGGGTCGCCAAACAAACGGGCCAAATCGTGATTTCCATATCTCAGCGCAGGAATATCATTACAATTTATCGGGGAAATTGGAAGTACATCATTCGTGAAGTGAGCGTAATGCTGGCCAAGGCCAACCAGGCCCTTTCCACGCTTGAGAAGTACCGCAGTGTCTTTTTGCAGTCCTTAACAAACCTAAGCGCTCTGGAATTCGAGGATTTGGTTACACTGACGGATGTGACAACTGTCCTGCAGCGCAGCCAGATGGTGAATAAAATCGCCTGGGAAATAGAAAGATATGTAATTCAGCTGGGTTCAGAAGGCAGACTGGTAAGAATGCAGCTGGAGGAGCTCATGGCTGACACTAAAGATGAGGGGCTGTTAGTATTTAAGGACTACTACATGGGCGATGACTTCAATGAGGGTTGGGACCAATTGGAAGAAATGGACTCAGATGATTTGCTCAACCTAGGTTTAATTTCAAGGGCTCTTGGCTATGGGGGCAGCATGACCAGCCTCGATCAAGCCGTGGCTTCCAGGGGATATCGTGTATTGGCCAAGATACCCCGTTTACCCATGCCCGTAATTGAAAACCTGGTGAAAACGTTCAATGATCTGTCCACAATTATGGATGCCACCATCGAAGAACTGGATGATGTAGAAGGTATTGGCGAGGTACGGGCGAAAGCAATCAAAGAAGGGCTGCGACGCATACGTGAGCAGGTCTTAGTGGACAGCCACATCTAGCGGAGATGGAACATCCCTAAGGTGTTAACCCGCTTGCTTTCTTTGACGATAATCTCGTTTAGACTAAGCCCAAGGGCGTTACACATCCCGGTTAGATAAAACAGATTCTGGCCCATCTCTGCTTCCAGGACTTCTCGGCAATTTTCGCACAGTTGTCCCCCGAGATGGGACTGGATATGCTTGCGAACATCCTCGAAGGAGCAATCATCAGGCAGGACCTGTTTGGAGGCATCAATGCTGATGCAGCCGCAATCGGTCACCGCACGGAAAAGTGCCCTGTTGACACGGGCGTTGGTTTCTTGAAACTTCGAAGCAATATCTAGGATGCTGTAATGGCGCACCAGATTTTCTTGTACATCAGCCTGGAAATTATGACATGCGTTGGCAGGCTTTGTCATTCTAGTCACGTCCTCTCGCCACCTGAAGTTGGTCAATGGCTGAATGCTGTGCATTCAGGTTAAAATTTCACTCGGTGAAACGTCTAACTGGTTTCATTATAAGGCTTTTGAAAATCGATTGTCAACCTGTGAACAACAGTCTTGACAAAGGGCCTCGTTTGACTTTAGGGACACAAAGTGGTAAATTTATTGTAAGGATCTTCGGATTAATAAAGGAGGATGAGCGATGTATAACGTGGGGGATCATGTTGTTTACCCCATGCACGGCGCAGGAGTCATTGTGGCCATAGAAGAGCGTGAAGTGCTTGGCGAAAAGCAGGAATACTACATTATGGCCTTACCAATAGGGGACATGAAGGTTATGATACCCTTGAAATCAGTTGAAGAACTCGGTCTTCGGCAGGTGAGCAGCGATGAAACTGTTCAGGATGTTTACCGCATTCTACAAGGCGAACAGACAGCCATGTCATCGAACTGGAATCGTCGCTATAGAGCTAATATGGAGAAGATAAAAAGTGGAGATATTCTCGAAGTAGCTGAGGTTGTACGCAATCTCACAATTAGAGAAAACGAGAAAGGTCTTTCCACTGGCGAAAGAAAAATGCTAGAAAATGCCCGGCAAATACTCTTGAGCGAGCTTGTTATCGCTGAGAATTCCACTGAAGAGGAAATCGTAGAGAAAATTGCCGGATTTTTCGAATCGTAGGGAGGTGGCTGAAGGGGACGACCATCATTGTGCAGGTGAACATTTTAGGCTAAAAAAAGAATACCTAAGGGAAAACAGGAAATACTGTAACTTGAACGAGCTAAACTATCGCATGCATTTATAACAGTGGGAGGTGAAGCGAAGTTTGGTCATATTCGTCAGGATTGTGTTTGCTGCCATTGGCGCGGCCCTGGGATATTCTGGGGCATTACTTGTTCTAAACTCGGGCGCGATGGCTGGATTCTTCGATGAAAGTTATACAGTTGGTCTGTTTATTATTGTTGGTTTTTTAGTCGGTGTTGCAGTTGGTCCACCTATCGTGCAAGGTCTAAAGCGGGGAAGCAAGAAGGCAACTCAGATTTTGCTAAAGACACCCACACACGAACTGGTTGGGGGTATGATTGGGCTGGTGAGCGGTTGGGTCATTGCGCTCATCATATCTATTCCTTTATTAAGAATCCCCTACGTGGGAGACTATCTTCCCATCATTCTTGGAGTTATATTGGGATATTTTGGTCTAATGGTCGGGCTGCGGAAAACAGATGACCTGCCCGATGTGTTTCTTCGTACAGACCGGGGGAGTGGAAAGATAAGGGCTTCTGCTTCAGAAGTAAGTCCAAAGATTCTTGATACCAGTGTAATTATTGACGGGCGAATAGCAGATATTACCAGGTCCGGGTTTCTTGAAGGTGATTTGATTGTGCCAGGCTTTGTCTTGGAAGAGCTGCAGCATATTGCTGACTCTTCCGACGTACTGAAACGCAATCGCGGCAGGCGGGGACTGGACATTCTCAACAAGATCCAAAAGGAACCCTATGCAAGCGTGCGCATCATAGAACAGGACTATGGTGACATAAACGAGGTTGACACAAAACTCGTCAAATTAGCCAAGGATATGGGCGGCAAGGTGGTCACCAATGACTACAACTTGAACAAAGTATGTGAGCTGCAGGGCGTGCCCGTATTGAACATCAATGAACTGGCAAACTCAGTAAAACCGGTTGTATTGCCTGGCGAGGAGCTCAAAGTCCAGGTAATCAAAGATGGTAAGGAACAGGGTCAAGGTGTAGGATACTTAGATGACGGAACCATGATTGTAGTAGATTCAGGCCGCCGGTTTATCGGTCAGACAGTTACCGTACTGGTGACAAGTGTGCTGCAGACGGCTGCCGGCCGCATGATTTTCGCTAAACCTAAAGCTATGGAGCGGGCATTATAAGTTCATAGGATGGCAGGGGCCTGATGCTAATGTACATCGGGCCTTCTTTTATTGAATAGGCGGCTAAAAGGAGTTGACGCGATTGAAAATTGGAGTAATAGTAGCGGCAGCCGGCTCAGGCAGGCGTATGGGCGCGCAGGACAACAAGGTGCTCTTACCCCTTGCCGGAAAACCGGTTTTAGCCCATAGTCTGGCCTGTTTTGGCTCTCTGGAGGAAGTGTCAGAAGTAGTTGTGGTAACTAAAGAGGAGGATCGGCCCCGGATCGAAACTCTGATGCAGGAGATTCTGAAAGATAAAGAGGCGAGAGTTGTTCTAGGCGGCGCAGAGCGGCAAGACAGCGTCTACTTAGGTCTGATGGCCTTAGCACCGGATACGAAGTGGGTGATTATCCATGATGGGGCCAGGCCTTTTATTAAGCCAGATTTGGTACGCCGCGGCATAGAAGCGGTAAAGAAGCATCTGGCAGTGGGAGTCGCTGTAAAGGTCACGGACACAATCAAAAGGGTTCAAAAGGGCTTGGTGCTGGAAACGCCAGAGCGCTCGGAGCTGTGGGCGATGCAGACTCCTCAGATTTTTGATTACAAATTGGTGGTACAAGCCTACGAAGATGCCAGGGCCAAAGGTATCACCGCAACTGATGACTGCGGAGTTGTAGAAGCATTTGGTCATCCTGTCCACATTGTAGAAGGGGACTATGCCAACAGCAAAATTACAACTCCCGAGGATCTGCCGGGCAGGAACAAAGTTGCAGTGGGCTTCGGTTACGATGTTCATCGTCTGGTTGTGGACAGGCCCCTAATCCTTGGCGGGGTCGAGATTCCCCATGACCATGGCCTCTTAGGACATTCCGATGCAGATGTAGTCACCCATGCGGTGATGGATGCCCTGTTGGGAGCTATGGGACGGGGAGATATCGGAGAACACTTTCCAGATACAGATGCCAGATACAAGGACATCTCCAGTATAGCCCTTCTGGAAGAGGTATTAGTAATTCTAGCTCAGGAACGTTTTGTCATCAATAATCTGGACATTACGATTATGGCTCAAAAGCCCAAGCTGGGACGTTGGAAAGGTGAGATCAAGACTAAGCTGGCCCAGGTCTTGGCTATAACTGAGGCTCAGATTAATGTGAAGGCCACCACCGCCGAAGGGTTGGGTTTTGTAGGCCGTGAAGAGGGGATAGCAGCACAGGCAGTTGTCTCACTCGCGCAGTTCAGTTGATTAAGATTGTTAGATGTACCCATTCATTTTTGAAGCGCTACTTCAAAAGTGGATGGGTATATGTTATTATTAAAGAAACTGTAAAACAATTCACATGAAATTCGTAAAGGGGAGTATGTCAGTGACTACAGCTTGTCCATTTGGCACCCATCGGGTGATCAAGCCGCTGGGTTCCCTTCCGCAGGGGGCCGAGCGCCTTGATAACAGTATGGAGATCAGATCGAACGAGATCCTGGTCGATGTTGAGACTTTGAATATCGATTCGGCAAGTTTCACCCAGATCCGACAGGAGGCCGGGGATGACAAAGACCGGATTGCCCAGATCATGCAGGCTATTGTGGATACTAGAGGGAAGCATCACAATCCGGTGACCGGATCGGGCGGAATGTTTATTGGCACAGTCAGGTCAATTGGCGAGGATCTGCAGGGCAAGCGGGACATAAAGCCAGGCGATCGCATTGCATCACTGGTTTCTTTGACCTTGACTCCCTTGGTTATTGAGAAGATAAAGACCATTCACCTCGATACGGCCCAGGTGGATATCGAGGGACAAGCCATCCTCTTTGCCAGCGGAATTTTTGCAGTGCTGCCTGACGATCTCCCGCAAAAGCTTGCTTTGGCGGCCCTGGATGTGGCCGGGGCCCCTGCCCAGACCGCCAAGCTGGTGAAACCGGGCGATACTGTCTTAATTGTGGGGGCCGGCGGAAAGTCGGGGAGCCTGTGCCTTCACGAGGCACGCAAGCGGGCGGGCGTATCAGGCCAAGTAATTGCCATGGACTATGGCGAAGCAGCGCTAGAGAGAATTCGCAGGCTTGCCTTGGCTGATGCAGTCCTGGACGCAGATGCTACAAAGCCAGTTCAATCCTTGCAGGCTTTTCAGGCTGCAACTGGAGGCAGGCTTGCTGATCTGACCATAAACTGTGTGAATATTCCTCAGACAGAAATGACCTCAATACTGTGCACCCGTGATGGGGGAACAGTATACTTCTTCAGCATGGCTACAAGCTTCACCGCTGCCGCTCTCGGCGCGGAGGGGGTCGGTAAAGATGTCAACATGCTGATCGGCAACGGCTATACCAAGAACCATGCCGAGATCACCCTTGAGGTGCTGCGGGAAAACCCTAAGCTGCGTCAGTTGTTCTCAGAAATATACGTCTAGGGGCTTGTCAGTAGGAAGGGGCGTTGGTGCTGGTGTTTTTAAAAGAGATACTGGACTCGGGTTTCCGATCCGTCTCATTGATTGGGATGGGGAAAAACACCGGCAAAACCTTTACTTTCAACCAGCTGATCATGGAGGCCAGGCAGCTGGATATCGGCGTTGCCATGACAACGATCGGGCTTGACGGTGAACCAAGTGACAGCCTCTTTCACCATGCCAAGCCTAAGATTTTACTCAGCCCTGGGCAGATTGTAGCTAATGCCAGGTCTTTGCTTCTCGCTAGCGGTCTAGACTATGAAATCCTGCAAGCTACCGGGGTCACAACTCCGCTGGGGGAAGTGTTCCTGGCACGGGCCCTCAGTGCCGGTGAGACCCTGCTTGCAGGACCTGGCACTCGCCAGGAATTGGCCCTGGTTAAAGACCAACTGGAAGGTCTGGGTGTAGATCTGTTTATTGTGGACGGCGCCGTCGACCGCCGTTCTTTGGCAGCGCCTATGGTGACAGACACCACTGTATTGGCAGCAGGGGCTGAAGCCAGCTGGGATCGCCGCCGACTGCTTGAGAAACTGAGGCATCAGTTAAGGATCCTGCAGCTGCCGGCTTGGCAGAATCAGGCCCAGGCTGATTTGATTCAGCACGAATACGGCCTGTCCAAAGATCCAGATGTTAAGCTCGTCTTGCTTGGAGAAAAAGGTGTACAAGCTGTCCTTACCAATCAGGAGTTTTTTCATACGGAAACCCTGCCTGAGCTGATAGACCTGTCAACACGTGCAGTCTTTGTACGGGGAATGCTCACCGACAGTGTGCTTGCGAGAGTTTTGGCAGGTGCACATCAGCTTTCGTCCATTAATATATTGGTCCAGGACCCGACCGCAGTCTTTTTGGGTCCGCAGAGTTTTCACAGCTTAGATGCCTATCAATCTGCTTTGCAAGTGCTGGATTCCATCCACATCAGCGCTGTCACGGTAAATCCATTCAGCAGCCGCTACGGACTGGCAGATCCTTTGCAGCTGCTTAGAGATGTGGGATGTACTGTAGATCCGATTCCTGCCTTTGACTTGAATTTAGGGATGCGCTACAGGCCTGAGGAGGAGGATTTTAATGGAATTTCTTGATACTGAAACCCGGCGTCAGCTAGGTTTTGATCAAGTCTGGTCCCAAATAAGGCCCGCCTCGTCTTTGGGGCGAGCCCGCACGCGGCAGGCAGGTGCCTTTGGCAAGGGACAGGCAGCCGAACTTGAACAGGAACTCACGCGCCTGGAGCGTATCTGTGCAGATCTGAAAGAGGACCCAAAACAAGCAGATAATCTCCATTTCCTGCTAGGGACAGTCCGGGACATTGGCCTAAGCATTAAGCGCAGCAGGCAAGGGATTATCCTGGATGATACAGAGTTTTACGAGATCAAGAAACTGCTGTACACGGCGGAGAAAATTCAGTGGGAGCTAGAAAGGTTACAGTGGACATTTCTGCTGCCTGAACCTCTAGAACAGTGCGCCTCCTGCCGGGAAGCGTTAAGCATTGGCCAAGGGGGGCAGGAAAGTTTTTACATCTCTGATGCTTACAATAAAGAATTGGCTGAGATCCGCCAAGAGCGTGTCATGCTGGAAAGTGCCCTGGCCAAAGGGCGGGCAGCTGTAGACAACAAACTGATTCAGACATTAGGCCGCCTCTTGTCCATGGAAGGCAAAATTGCAGTGAGTGTCGGGGAGCGTGAGAAAATAGCTCGGCTGCAGGAAATACCGGAGCTGGAGAAAGTTCAGGAAACCGCGGATATTGTCACCTTTCAGCTGATTGAAAATGAGACCGAGGCTCGGATGAAGCAGAAGCTTGGCAAGGTGAGGGAAACAGAGGAAGGGCTGAAAGAGCAGATTCGCAGGGAACTTAGCCAAAAGGTGGCAGAGCACAGCTCCCGGTTAGACAAGGTCTTGGAGCAGCTGGCCTCCTTAGATCTTACAGTAGCTAAAGGCAGATTTTCAGCTGAGATCGGCGGGATTAAGCCTAAGCTGTGCACTGAACCGGCAATTCAAATTGAAGCAGGCAGACATCTCTTGCTGGAGGAAGAGGTGAGGCTGGCAGGCCGTAACTACACTCCCCTCAGCCTACGGATCTCACCTGGGGTGACGTTAATAACCGGGCCGAATATGGGTGGAAAAACCGCGAGCCTAAGGACAATAGGACTGTTAATTGCCATGGCCCAACATGGTCTTTTAGTACCTGCCCAAGGGCTGGAGTTTAGCCCCCGGGACTTTATCAGAGCCCATTTAGCCACGGCGGCTATTCCTAAGGGTTTAAGCGCATTTGCCGGAGAAGTGTCTTTCTTGCGGGATGTGATGGAACGTTCGAGGGAGGATGGCCTGATCCTGGTTGATGAAATTGCCCATGGAACAAATCCGGTGGAAGGTGCGGCTGTTGCCCAGGCAATCATTGAATATCTTATTGAAGAGCGGACGATTACAGTAATTACAACCCACTTTCCAGCCTTGCCGCGTGTTAAGGGGGTTTACCACCTCCGTGTCAAGGGACTGGATCGGGATAGGCTTAGACGGGTGCAGGCGGATTCTCTGCAGCGCTGTATAGACTATAGACTAGAAGAGGCAGATCCTTCAACTGTCCAAGGGAGCGATGCGGCTATTGTGGCAGAGGCTTTGGGCCTTGATGAAGCAGTAATTGCCAGAGCTAGGGAGCTCCTTGAACCCAGTATGAACCCAGAAGAGAGGGATAGCACGGATGAGCAATCAGTTATTAGCACTGGATGAAGAAAAAGTTCGCAAGGCAAGGCATTTAGCCCGCTCGATCGCCCAAGGTGTCCAGGCAGATATTGAACTTAATACTACAGTGAGCGTGGAGCGTACGGTAGCCCGTCTCTATGGTATTGACGGCGCAAACCACGCCGGTGTTCCCCTGGCAAATGTGGTTGTCGATCAGGTGAATGGGGCAGGCTGCCTCGACAGGGGCATTTCGTACTGGATTGCCAACGCAGCAGTCGCTCTGGATAGAACTCCCCAGCAAATCGCTGAGGAATGTGCCCGCGGTTTGCGCCTTACAGATTTGGAGACGCAAGAGCCGAATCGTGTAGCCCAGGCGGAGGAAGACTACACGAATCAGGCCTTGGCCGCCATTTCAAGACAGCGTCAGAGGCGGGAAGCTCTTAAAGAGAAGCTGGGGCTGGGCCGAGAGCCGTTGAAATATGTTATTGTAGCCAGCGGCAATATTTTTGCAGACGTAGAACAGGCCAAATCTGCCGCTCGGCAAGGGGCGGACATTATTGCCGTAATCCGCACAACAGCCCAGAGCCTCCTGGATTATGTCCCCTACGGCACTACTACAGAAGGTTTTGGAGGCACCTATGCGACCCAGGCCAATTTTAAGGTAATGCGTGAGGCTTTAGATGAAGTAAGCGAAGAGGTAGGCCGCTACATACAGCTGGTCAATTACTGTTCAGGGCTCTGTATGCCCGAGATTGCGGCTATGGGCGCATTAGAGCGGCTGGATATGATGCTCAACGATGCCATGTATGGTATTTTATTCCGTGATATCAACATGGATCGCACCTTTGCCGACCAGTACTTTTCCAGGATGATTAATGCCTATGCCGGCATTATTATCAACACCGGCGAGGATAATTACCTAACCACAGCAGATGCCTTCGAGCATGCCCATACTGTATTGGCATCCAACTTTATTAATGAACAGATGGGTTTGGCCGCTGGACTGCAAAATTGGCAGCTTGGTTTGGGACATGCCTTTGAACTTGATCCCAAAATGAAAAACGGTTTTCTCTACGAGTTGGCTACAGCCCAGACTATTCGGCAGATTTTCCCGGAGGCGCCTTTAAAGTATATGCCCCCGACCAAGTACATGACGGGCGACATTTTTATGGGTCATGTCCAAAACGCCATGTTTAATCTGGCTTCGGTTATGACCGGACAGAGCATTCATCTCTTGGGGATGTTGACAGAGGCTATTCACACACCCCATCTAAGCGATCGGATCTTGAGCATTGAAAACGCCCAGTATGTGATGGAAAATGCCAGGGACTTGGCGCAGGAAATCAGCTTCAGGCCTGACGGCATCATTCAGCAGCGCTCAGCCGCCATCCTCTCCCAGGTGGTAGATTTCTTGACAGAAATTGAGGCCAAAGGCCTGAAACGGGCAATCAGCCAGGGATACTTTGCTGACATCAAACGTCCAGAGGCAGGCGGCAAGGGCGGAGAGGGAGTGATCCGCAAGGGCATTGACTACAGCAATCCTTTTATGAACAGGATGCAGCAGGAATTAGGTATTAAAACTGGTGCAGGGAAGGGGAGACCGTTTTGAAACCAAAGGATAATGTAATTAAACCCTACGGTGATGCGTGGGGTGACGGCCAGGTCCAAATGAGTTTTACCTTGCCGGTACCTGCGGGGCCAACGGCCATGGAGGCTGCGAAGCGTTTGGCTGCCCAGATGGGCCTTGAGGCTGTCCAGGTCGTAAGCATGAAGGATCTCCACGGATTCAGCCATTTTATCCTGTACGGAAGCTGTCGGCACAGCGTAGATCTGGATCAAATCTCTGTGGCAGATGCCGGTGAGGAGGCAATGACCTTCGAGGAAGTCAACTCCTTCATCGCAGAAGAGATCGGCCGCAAGATAGTGGCAGTAGGGGCCTGCACAGGAACGGACGCCCATACGGTAGGCCTTGACGCAATCATGAACATGAAAGGCTATGACGGAGACTACGGTCTAGAACGCTATCCTATGATTGAAGCATACAATTTAGGGAGTCAGGTTCCCAATGAAGTGCTTTTGCAAAAAGCGGTCGAAGTTAAGGCCGACGCAATCCTCGTTTCACAGGTTGTAACACAGAAAAACGTACATATTCAGAATCTAACGGAGCTAATTGAAATGGCGGAAGCGGAGAATCTGCGAGAAAAGCTCATTATGGTTGTGGGCGGACCTCGCATTGATCGGGCCTTAGCTGCTGAACTTGGTTTTGACGCTGGATTTGGTCCTGGGACAACCGCCCGCCATGTGAGTACCTTCATTGCCAGAGAGTTGGCAAGAAGGTTATAAAAACAGCAAATGATGCAGAGAGGGGTAATAAGCAATGAAAAGCAAAATTCGTGTTCGGGTCAGCGCCTCCCAAGCCCATTATGGGGGAGAGCTGGTGGACGGTGCATTTGTATTGCAGCTCTTTGGCGATGTTGCAACCGAGCTTTTGATTCGCCATGACGGTGATGAGGGCTTGTTTTTGACCTATAGTGATGTACAGTTTAGGGCACCTGTTTATGCAGGGGATTTCATTGAAGCTGTAGGTGAGATTACAGAGGTGGGCAACACTTCACGCAAAATGGAGTTCACCGCCTATAAGCAAATTACAAGGCCTACAGAGCCAGGTCTGTCCCCTTCCGCCATGGATGTTTTGGATGAACCAATCGTTGTAGCTCAAGCCAAAGGTGTATGTGTGGTGCCTAAAGACAAGCAAAGAAGGGGGTGATCAATGTGTCAAAGTTGATTATTACCGCGGCGTTGACCGGGGCTGAAGTTTCTCGGCAGCAGCAGCCGAATTTGCCGATTACTCCTGAGGAAATTGGCCAGGCGGCCCAGGAAGCCTATGAGGCAGGAGCATCCATTGTCCATGTCCATGCCCGCCAGGCAGATGGCAGCCCCACTCAGGACCGGACGATCTATGCAGAGATCCAAAATATTGTCACTTCCAAATGCCCGGTCATTTTCCAGCCGTCCACGGGCGGAGCAACTTGGCACACTGCCGAAGAACGCTTGCAACCGGTGGAGCTGAATCCAGAAATGGCGACGTTGTCAACGGGAAGTTGCAATTTTGGTGAGGACATCTTCTCTAATCCCCAAGATTTTTACGTAAAAGCAGCCCGGATGATGCAGGAGCGGGGAGTAAAGCCTGAGTTTGAGGTTTTTGAAGCGGGCATGATTGACAATGCCCTGCGCCTAGTCAGAGACGGTGTGGTGAAACCGCCCCTGCATTTCAATTTTGTCCTAGGCGTCCCCGGCGCGATGGGAGGCAGTGTGAGGAACCTCAGCTTCCTGGTGGATTCCATTCCCCAAGGTGCGACCTGGACAGTTTCGGGAATAGGCAGGCATGAAACCCCGCTGGCAATGGCGGCAATCGCCATGGGCGGCCATGTGCGGGTGGGCTTCGAAGATAACATTTATTTCTACAAGGGTGAACTGGCTATGAGCAATGCTCAGCTAGTGGCTAGAATAGCCAGGATTGCCAAAGAGCTCGGCAGGGAAGTTGCCACACCTGATGAGGCCAGGGAGATTCTGGGCTTGCCTGTTCGCAAAACATAAGTCTATTACGGGGAGGGCAAAGAATTGCCGAAGATTTTGTCGCTGAAAGAAGTGGTTGGGAAAGTGACCGATGGAAGCAGAGTCATGATTGGAGGATTTATGACCTGCGGCACGCCTGTCAATCTAGTGCGGGAGCTGGTTAAGAAAGGCGTACGGGATTTGACAGTGATTTGCAATGACACAGGCTTACAAGGCGATGGTATCGGTATGCTTATTTCAGCTGATGCGGTCAAGCATCTGATTGTCAGCCATATTGGTACGAATCCTGAAACAGGCCGGAAAATGATTGAGGGAAAAATTCAGGTTGATCTGGTTCCCCAAGGCACGCTGGCAGAAAGAATCCGCTGTGCAGGCGCGGGTTTAGGAGGGGTTCTCACCCCCACGGGCGTAGGGACGATTGTGGCGGAAGGGAAGGAGCATGTCGAGGTGGATGGCAGGACCTACCTCTTGGAAAAACCGCTTCCTGCAGATTTTGCCCTGATTAAGGCCTGGAAGGCAGACCGCAAAGGCAACCTTATTTACCGGAAGAGCACTCGTAATTTTAATCCACTCATGGCCATGGCTGCCGACTGTGTAATTGCAGAGGTGGAAGAAATTGTGGAAGTGGGGGAGATTGATCCAGGTGAGGTTGTAACTCCCGGTATTTTCATTGATTTTTTGACAAAGGGGGCGAATTAGGTGGATAACAGACAAAAGAGGGTACTTATTGCCCGCCGTATTGCCCAAGAACTGAAGGACGGGGACGTTGTCAACTTAGGCATCGGGCTGCCTACCATGGTTAATGACTTTATTCCTCCTGGCGTCAACGTAACACTGCAATCGGAAAATGGCTTTGTCGGACTTGGCCCCAATCCAGAACCGGGCCAAGAGGACCCCTGCCTGGTTAATGCCGGCGGTCAGCCTGTAACTATCCTGCCCGGCGGCGCCTTCTTTGACAGCGCCATGTCGTTTGCCATAATCAGGGGCGGCCATGTAGATGTGACCGTGCTTGGGGCTTTGGAAGTAGACGCTGACGGGAATTTGGCCAACTGGATGGTGCCTGGAAAAATGGTGCCCGGCATGGGTGGCGCCATGGATTTGGTTGTGGGGGCAAGACGTGTCATTGTAGCAACAACTCATGTGACCAAGCAAGGTGAACCGAAGCTCCTGAAAAAATGCAGACTGCCCTTGACTGCGACAAATCAAGTGAATTTGGTTGTTACCGACATGGGTGTCTTTGAGATTAAAGACGGCAGCGTGATCATGCTCGAGAAAAATCCCGAGTTTACGGTGGAGGAGATTCAATCAGCCACCGAAGCCGAGATCGTCCTATCCCCTGAACTAAGAGATATGGATGTGTCGGGACTTTAAATGAGGCAGTAAAGGAGGTTTTGGCTTTGCACAGGCAACCATGGCAGCAGTGGGGCTGCAGTGAAGCTGAATGGCATGATTGGCATTGGCAAGTAAGAAACCGCATCCAGCAGGTGGAGGATCTAGAGCGGATTGTTCCCTTAACCGATCAAGAAAAGGCAAGCATCAACAAGGTCTTAGAAGTGTTTAGGATGGGGATCACCCCCTACTATGCTTCGCTGATGGATCCTGACGATCCGGCCTGTCCGGTTAGGCGCCAGGCTATTCCTACCATTTATGAGACGATGGCCGGCACAGCAGATATGCAGGACCCCCTCGATGAGGTCGCGGACTCTCCGGTACCAGGCTTAACCCATCGTTATCCTGATCG
>JGI24707J26582_10000261_pt1 | contig 39723 bp, 41 predicted proteins | sample BioPla1DNA1_FD_26582 | JGI IMG/M metagenome (IMG submission 26582)
AATTTGATAAATAAGAAGTGATTATAATAATAATAGTACTAACTTTTTTGATTTTTCAATAACAAAGTAAATTATATTATTTCTAATTAATTCAATTATAGTAATAGGGCAAGAATAAACTTATAATTTAATTTATTATTTTATATAAATTATTTTTTATAAAACTAATTTATTATTCCTTCTTGACAAAATAATTATTAGTAATTTTGAAAAGTGCAGTATTTAGAGAAATTTTCAAGGGACTGTATCATATATCTTTTACTTCTCTAGACAAGGAAAAGCTTTGTTGAGGAACATATCTTGATAAATAATTACTTCGGTGATAGAACTAAATTACTTCTAGCTTCGAAGTAGTTATAGAATAGGATGATAGTATGAAAGAAATATCAGCCGTTGAAGAATATATATTTGAATTCATAGATAAAATTAGGTCTCTTTTCGTTCCAGAACAATGGAATAATATTTTCATGGATTATTCTAAAAATGAAATATTTGCTTTGATATTTGTATATAGAAAAGGTACAGCTACCATGTCCCAGATTGCAGAGTATCTTTCTATTCCACTTAATACATTAACAGGAGTTATAGGCAGATTAGAGAAAAGAGGAGTTCTTAAGAGGCAAAGAGACACAATTGATAAGAGAGTAGTTACTGTAAGTATTAGTCCTACAGGAATAGAGTTTATAACTAATAGTCTTAATATTATTAGCCAGTACTACAATATGTTATGGGATTCTATATCGAAAGAAGAAAAGAAATTATTATTAAAACTTATTGATAATTTTATAAATCTAATTAATCAAGAGTTACCCACTAAAGCAGATATAGGAAATCAGAAAGCTAGAGTAAGAAAAATCACTATCGAATAAAGCAGAACAAAATAGTTCTGTTTTATAAATAATAAATACTTCGAGATGCGAAATATTCAAGGGGCGAATTATCGTAATAATATTATAAGGAGAGATGTTATAGGAAGAATAATTATTTTACAGGAAAGGGAGGAGTCGGGAAAACTAGTGTAGCGGCTGCTCACGCAAAAAAAGCTTCTAAAATTAGACTAAAAACACTTCTTGTTAGTTTAGATATGGCACATAATTTGAGTGATTTATTTGATCAACAAATAGGAAGGAATATTACTAAATTAGATGAAAATCTTTACGGTTTAGAAATTGATCCTGAATATGAAATGGAGACTAATTTTATTCATCAAATGAAAGCCTTTAGGCAAATGATGAATACAGGAGAAAATAATGAAGTTGCCGATAGCTTAGCGATGATGCCAGGAATTGAAGAGCTTTTTTCACTTCTTCGTATAAAACAAATATATGAAACAGGTGAATATGACGTTATTATTGTTGATTGTGCTTCAACAGGTGAAACACTATCTTTATTAAAATTTCCTGAGCTTTTTGCATGGTATATGGAAAAGCTTTTTCCCATTGGCAAGCTAGCAGTTAGACTTTTAAGTCCAGTTTCTCATAAATTATTTAAAATTGACTTACCAAACAACAAGGCTATAAATGATATTCAAAAACTGTACATACAACTTTTTGAGTTACAACAGCTTTTAAAAAATCAAGAATTATCAAGTATAAGGTTAGTTACTATTCCTGAAAAAATGGTTGTTAAGGAGACAAAAAGAAATTACATGTATTTAAATCTTTATAATTATAATGTTGATGCTGTATTTATTAACAGGGTCCTCCCAAAAGACCAAGAACTTTCTTTTTTTAATGAATGGTTTAAAATACAAGAAAAATATATAAAGGAACTAGAAATGGTTTTTTATGATATAGCTAAATTTAAAGTTAAATGGTATGACAGTGAAATAACGGGTAGAGAAGCTTTAGAACGTATCGTCGAAGATGTTCTTAAAGATGATAATATTCTAATGGTTATGAAGAAGAAAAGTAACGAATTATATGAGAAAAATTCCAAGGGATATATTCTTAAGCTTTTTATTCCCAATGCGGATAAAAAGGAAATTACTTTACATGAAAATGGTGAAGATATAATTATTCGTATAGCTAATTTTAAAAGAACTATACCCCTACCTAATGCTCTTAGAAATTATCAAGTGGCAGAGGCTAAGCTAGAGGAAGATTATCTTAACATCCAATTTGTTAAAGAAGAGAGGGATAATGAGAATGAATAAAGAATTTATTATAAAAAATTTGTAGGCTAAAAAGCTACAATATGAAGCATTAAAAGAAATAATGCCAGAAAAACTTTTAAGTATAATTAAAAAGTTATAAAATAAATGTCTAGATATTATTAAGGAATTTGCTATGAACTCACTTGCCAATGATTTCCATACAGAAAATAAAGCAGCTGTAAAACAGGTAAACATAGAATAGGAGGTGAAAATAATGCGTATAATTCTTTATACTGGAAAAGGCGGAGTAGGAAAAACCAGTATAGCTGCAGCAACTGCTTGCTTGTTAGCTAAAGAAGGTAAAAAAGTACTTATTATGAGCACAGACCAAGCTCATAGCCTTTCAGATTCTTTAGATACAAAATTAGGCCCTAAGCCATTGAATATAACAGAAAATCTAGATGCCATGGAAGTTGATGCTGTCACTGAGTGTGAACTTGCATGGGGAAACTTAAAAGACTTTATGTATAAAATGATGACCTCTAAAAGCGAGGAAAGTCTTGAAGCTGAAGAATTATTAGTATTTCCAGGTTTTGAAGAATTGATATCCCTATTTAAAATAAAAGAAATATATGATGAAGGAAAATATGATGTATTAATTGTTGATTGTGCACCAATGGGTGAAACTTTGGCATTGCTTAAATTTCCAGAAATGTTTGGGCAATTTATTGAGAGTGTAGTTCCTTGGAAAAGGAAGGCAACTAAACTTGTTGGTCCTACAATAGAGAAGCTTACCAAAATACCTATGCCTTCTGATGTGGTTTTTGATGATATTGAAAATCTTGTAGCTAAAATTGACGGACTTAGAGAACTGATGTGGAATAAAGATATAGTTAGCATGCGCATTGTAACAACACCAGAAAAGATAGTAATTAAAGAAACAAAAAGAAATTTTTCTTATCTTCATTTGTATAATTACAATGTTGATGCAATAATAGTCAATAAGCTTTATCCTAAAGAAGCATTGGAAGGATATTTTTATAAATGGATTAAAAATCAAAAGGATGCAATTGAAGATATAAAAGATAGTTTTAAAGGAATACCAATCTTTTATCTGGAACTTCAAAAACATGAGCTAAGAACTATTAATTTACTAAAAGAAGTATCTAAGAAAATATATGGCAATACCGACCCTTATAATATTCTATTTAGAAACACTATATTTTCCGAGGCAGTTGAAGATAATAAACAAGTTTTCAGGATACTACTACCTTTTTTTGATATAAATGATATGGAATTACTGCAGAAGGGAGAAGAACTTACACTTATAATATAGAACGAAAGAAGGAAATTTATTTTGCCCAATAAATTAAAAAATAAAGAAATTCAATCAGCAAAGTATGAAGATGGTATGTTAAAGCTTATTTTTTAATAATATATATTTTAAATGACTCCTGACTATCTAACAGGAGTTTATTTATTATTAAAAAATATATTATTTAATAAATATTTATATTGAATGAAATTCTTAATAAGGTATAATTTGGTTAGTGTTTTTAAAAAAACACATATAATCTGTAAATATAAATGGAGTGTTGAAAGATGAAGAAAAGTTCCAAAAATAAATTATTGTTATTAGTAATAATCTTACCTATAATTGTTTTATTATTAAGTATTTATTCTATTTATAATAATATACACGGTATAACTAATAGTAATTGGGTATTTCTTGTTATTAATTTTTGCAATCTAGTATTTATCTTTATTACAATTGTTTTGCTTAGGAAAGATAGTAAAAATACTGATGAATAAAAGGAGCTTTGTTATGAATAAAGAGTGTAGGGTATGGTATGATTGATAAAAATTAACTTATTTAATAGTTAGGTAATTATAATGTCTAGGAAAGGGGTAACTATGAAAAGAATAAGGGCTTTACAAATTAGTTATTATATTAATATTTTTGCAGCTATTGCATTAATACTTATTTTAATGCTTTTTTATGGTTCTAAAATTCAAAATATATTTTTATTAGCTGATATAATGCTTGGTATTTTTTCAATAATTGCTATCTTTTTATTTGGGATTCTTTGTATAAGCAATGCAGTAGTCTTGTATCGTAGAGGTGATTTAGCAACACTTAGGCAGTACATGAAGGTCGCAAAGAGAGGATTAATTCCATTTTTTATAATTAATTTTATATATTGTGCTTTTTTAAATATGATATTATTTGTAGCTTCCAGAGGAATATTTATTATCGGCCCAATACCAATAATGATTATAATAATGGTTTCTTTTACATACTTAGCAGTTCTTTTCTCTTCATCTTATAGTATTGCATTTATAATTCAGTTAAAAAAGAAAGATAAGTTAAGTCAAGGAGTAGCTTTTTTAAATATTTGTCTTCAGTTAATCTTTGTTTTAGATATTATAGAATTAATATACTTATTACGACGATTTAGGAAAGAAAATGATGTGTTTATAGAAACTTATAGTTAAAGTAGTTATTATAGATGTGTAAAAACTTGAATTTTTTTGATGAATTGTGATTTAAATTATTTGATCTAATGTAGATTATTAATATATTTAATTTTTATTAAGATAATAAAATAATAATATTTTAATGTGTGAAAAATGAGTAAAGAATTAGAACAAGCAATAAAGTTATATGAAGAAGGGTAAATTGAAAAAGCAATTAAAATGTTTGAGGAATTAGTTAAAGATAAACTTCCAGAAACTTTGTATTATTATGGTGCATGTATATATCATGGACAAGCTGATGGTACTATTTCTGATGCTGTTGAATATATTAAATAAGCAGCAAAAAGAGCACATCTAGACTCACAGTTTATGCTAGGATATTCTTATTATTATGGAAAAGGCTGTGAAGTTGATATGGATAAAGCAAAGTTTTGGTTTCAAAAGGCAGCAGAACAACGAGATTTGGAAGCTGAGATGTATTGGAACGTATTACAGGTGGAATTGTTTACAGCGTGTTAAAGAGAGGATATATGTATTAAGAAAATAATAATATTAATACTTTGAAAACATACTAAAAAAAGTTAAGGTTTTCGTTGATCTAATGAAAAATGACATTAGTTCCGTCAGCTTAGAGTTTAGTCTCTTGCTTGACGGTTTTTTATGCTCAAGTTTGCTTAATTTTAAATTTTCTTAAAAATTCTATAATAATTATTTAATGCGAAAACTAGTAAATAAGGCCCGTTTTTTCTATGAATTATGTCAATTCTTCTAGAATTATTGTATAATAAAGAAAAGATATAAATTAACTGAGGATTAAAAAAAGTAAAAGAAAAATAATTATTTTTTACTAATAAAAGAATAGAGAAAGGGTTTATAGACAAATTATAAACATGGTAATAATCAACCCAAAACTATTATAAATCAAATGCTGGAGTATTGCTTAAATGCTACTTAAGAAGTGATGTTTTTTAACAGTACAATAAATAGTACAGTAAGCGAGACATAATAAAACCATAAGGGGGGTATTACCAAATGATTAATAAGTTTGACCAAGTAATACTTAAAGAAAAAAGATATGGTGTAGTACTTGTAGCGATACTTATAGTATTAGTACTAATTATTGTATACATGACTAACGGAACTAAAGAATCCTATTTGCATTTGATTTATTTACCTATAATACTAGCAGCTCATTTATGGGGTGCTAATAAGGCATTAATTGTTGCTGCAATATCTGGAGTTTTATTAGGTTTTATTCCTTTAGATGTAGCTGCAGGGATAAAACAAAATACTATGAACTGGATTCATAGGACTATATTGCTTATGATTATTGGATATCTTACAGGTAGATTATTTGAAAAAGTACATCAGTTAAATATATGTTTAAAGGACAAAGAATTTGTTAGTGAAATAACAGGATTATATAATACTAAAAAATTATTTTATGACTTAAATGATATGCTTAATTGTGGTGATATCTTTACCATTATTTCATTAAAGTTAATAAACATTGAAGGAATAGGAAAATATGTAGATTATAACCTTGTTCAAAAATTAATTAAACAACTTATAGAAGATATAAAATATGAATTTGATGATATTTATATGTATTCTTCAAGTGATGATGAATTGATTTTAATATTGCCTGATGGTTGCAGGTACTTTGATACAATAAGTTCATTAGTAAATAATTATTCAACTGCTGTTAATATTGATGGATTTCAAGTTAGAATGCCCCTAAAAGTAGGTATTTACAACTATGCAGGGAGATATGAAACTCCAATTGAGATATATAATAAGGCTAGAATTGCTAGCGAGCAAGGAGAAGCAAATGAAGCTGGAATTTATTATTATGATATTACGATAGACAAACAACGTAAAGAGATGTTTGAAATTGCTGGTTCGTTACATAATGCCTTAGTTAATAAAGAATTCTATCTTGTATATCAACCTAAGATAAATGTTATAACAAATGAAATAACAGGTGTTGAAGTACTACTTAGATGGGATAGGGGCGAAAGAAAGCCAGTAGGTCCAGGGGTATTTATTGATGTTGCTGAAAAAATTGGCTTTATTAAAGAAATATCTAAATATGTAATAGAGAATGCCATAAATCAGATTAAAGAATGGGAAAAAGAAAACATAATTGTAAGTTGTGCTATTAATTTAACAGCTCATGAACTTATTGATAGAAAGCTAATGGAATGGACACATAATATAATAGACAGTACTAACATTGATAGATCAAGAATTGAATTAGAAATAACTGAAAGAGTAATAAACAAAGAAAGTGAAAAAATTAATAAAAGACTAGAATATCTAAGAAAATTGGGATATAAGATATCTATCGATGATTTTGGAACAGGCTATAACTCATTGATGATGATTGGAACAATTCCTTATGATATTTTAAAAATTGATAAGTTTTTTATTGATAAAATGGAACATATAGAAGATAGAGAACTAATTAGAAAAGTAATAGACTATTCTCACGTATTAAATAAAAAGGTTGTTGCTGAAGGTGTAGAAACAGAAGAGCAAGTCAACTATTTAAAAGAGTTCGGTTGCGATGAACTTCAAGGATATTACTTTAGCAAGCCATTATTACCAGATGAATTTGTAAAGTTTTATAAAGATTTTTATAAAACAAAAGAACAAAAATAAAGTTTTATTAATAATATTAAAATGGAGGGATTTAATCTCTCCATTTTATTTATATATTATTAGAGTATCTAGAAAAATAATTTACTAAAGTATAGAATATTATAAACATAAATATTGATAAAAATTTAAGGTGATAAATAAAATACGAATTAGATACCAAAAAGGATTTAAAAGCATATTTAATATTATACAAGAAACCATAAAAACAATTTATCCTAAGTATTTCCCTGTAGAACTAGTAGATTTTTTTATCACACATCATAATATGATGCAATATTAAGAGATATTGATGAAGGACAAGTGTCTGTGCTTAGAGTGAATGATGAAATAGTAGGAACAGGAAGTTTTGTAGATAATCATATTACTAGAATTTATGTGTCACCAGAGCAACAAAAAAAAGGATACGGCACTTTTATTTTGAAAGCTATTGAATCAGAAATTGCTAAGAAATACGATAGAGCATACTTAGATACATCCTTATCAGCAGTTATATTATATGAAAAGTTTGGATATAAAACAAAAATGCATATGAAACATCCATTAGAAAATGGTGCGGTGCTTGTATATGAAATTATGGAAAAAGAATTACACCACGCTAATACGAATATTAATTATGATGGAAAAGTATTTCTCCCTATTTAATAGAACTTTAGAGTTATTCAAAAACTAAAATTTATGATTCTTTGAAGTCCCATAGCTTGACAATCTTTTTCTTATCTTTTATCATTAATACATACTATTTATATATGAAATGAGTGATAACTATGAGAATATCTGCAAAAGGTAGATATGCTATGGCAGCACTTATTAGTATGGCACAACAATATAACAATGGTGAAAACATCACAGTTATTAGTATTTCTGAAAAACTAGGTATATCTAAAATTTATTTAGAACAAGTATTTTCTTTATTAAAAAAAGCTGAAATTGTTAGTTCTGAAAAAGGTGCTCAAGGAGGTTATCAATTAACGCGGCCACCAAGTCAGATAACTGCCCTAGATGTCTTAGAAGCAGTTGAAACTTCCTTATTTGATCAAGCACAAGAAACAGTATCAAAAAAAGCACCTGACATTGAAGAAACTTTGCGTTTATCAGTGTTTAACCTTTTAGATAAAAATATCAGACAAACTTTAAGTACTATTACAATTGAAGATTTAGTGAAAGAGACAGAAAAGCATAAAGAAAATAATGCTATTATGTTTTACATTTGAAGAAACCAGACGCCTTCTAGAATTAGAAGGTGTTTTTTATTTGTTAAAACATACTAAACATATATGAAATGTAATATTGCACAAAAATATTTAAGTCAAAATTTAATTATTAAGCAAATTGTGCAAAGTTGGAAGTTTATCAAAAATATCATTGACAGCCACTAATTCAATTCATATAATGTCTATATGAATTATAGGAATTGTAAGTTAAAAATTAATTATTAAAATATTGCAAATTGTATTTCGCTCTAACTTGAGTTTATGCTTATTAAATGTCAAGCGAAGGGAGAGAAAAGAATGACCAATATCAAAGATAAACTATTAGATAGGAGTAATGTGGATGAATACATTAAGATTTCAGGACTATATAAGACATTTCAAACTAAAGATTGCTCTCTTCAAGTTCTTAAGGGAATAGATTTAACGGTCCGTAAAGGAGAAATATTTGGGATTATTGGATTTAGTGGGGCAGGAAAGTCTACTCTTATAAGATGTATTAACCGACTTGAAGAACCAGACTCTGGCAGCATAAAAATTGGAGGTGTTGATATTCTTAAGCTTTCCAAAAAAGAACTACTAGAAAAGAGAAAAAAGATTGGCATGATTTTTCAAACATTTAATTTGTTTGAAGCCAAAAATGTCTATCGAAATATCGCCTATCCCTTGGAAATTAGCGGAGTATCTAAAAGCGAAATCAAAAACAGAGTGTTAAAAACAGCAGAGCTAGTAGGATTATCAGATAAGCTAAAAGCTTACCCCGGAGGCCTATCAGGTGGACAAAAACAGCGTGTAGGAATTGCCAGGGCATTGATTACCAAGCCAGATGTGCTGTTATGTGATGAAGCAACTTCTGCCCTTGATCCTAAAACCACCTTACAAATACTGGATTTACTTAAAGATATTAATAAATCTACAGGTATTACAATTTTAATGATTACGCATGAATTGGATGCCATTCGGTATAGCTGTGAGCGAATGGCTGTTTTGGAAGATGCACAAATCATTGAAGTAGGCAGAGTGCGAGATATTTTTAATAATCCACTTAGCCGTACAGGATCACTCTTTGCCAGGGTTTATACAGAGTTTCAGCAAATTCCAGAGTTAGAAAATGGTGCAGGGATTTAATTACGATTGTAAAGGGGGGATTAGATGAGTTTATTAGATTCTTCTTTTTGGGAGATAATCAAAGCTTCTTTTGCACCTGATATATGGTTTAGATTGGCACCAGCTATTTTGGAAACTTTATATATGACAGCTCTTTCTTCCTTTATAATGCTGGTATTTGGCCTTTTTTTGGGAATTCTTTTGACAATCACCAATCCTGTTGGCTTGCTTCCCATGAAAATTATATATGCGGTGTCAGACTGGTTAATCAACTGTCTTCGTTCACTTCCACAAGTTATTATGATTATTCTCATGATTCCGGTTGCACGGCTTATTTTTGGGAAATCCTATGGTACCAATGCTTGTATTATTGCTATTTCAGCAACTTGTATTCCTATGTATGCCAGAATGGTAGAAGGCAGTCTGCTTGAAATTTCAAAAGGAAAGATAGAAGCAGCAAAATCTGTTGGAAGTACTAATTTTCAAATTATATTTCGTATTTTGCTTCCTGAAACTTTGCCTTCTTTAATCCGTGGCTTTACTGTAGCTGTTATAACTATCATTTCAATGACAGCCCTTGCTGGATTGTTTGGTGCCGGCGGCATTGGAGATATTGCAGTACGATTTGGCTATCAGCGTTTTCAACATGATGTTATGTTTGCATCTGTTTATGTTTTAACAGCTTTTGTTCAACTAATTCAGTGGCTTGGTAATTTTATTTCTAAACAAATATTGAAGAAAAGAAATTTAATTTAATCAATAGGAGGAGATATAAAATGAAAAAGTTTAATCTAATTATTTTAGCTTTAATAGTTGTTTTAGTATTAGGTGTTTTTGTTGGGTGCAGTAAAGAAAATAACACAGGTATCATTGAGGATACTAATTTGTCATCTACTAAGGAAAACATAACTATTAAAGGCATTGCAGATTTAGTTCCCCACTCAGAACTAATTGAGTTTGTAGCTCCTAAACTGGAAGAGCAAGGAATTATAGTAGAATTGGTTGCAACAGCTGCAGATAATACAACCAATGAAAAACTGGCAAAAGGGGAAATTGATTTTAACTTTTTCCAACATGAACCTTATCTTAAAGAATGGAATAACGCTAATGGATACAATCTAGTCAATGCTGGGGATATACACGTTGAGCCTATCACAGCATACTCAGATAAATATATTACAATAGAAGAAATACCAGATAATGCGGTAGTAGCAATCCCCAACGATGGCACAAATGAATACCGTGCTTTACGCATACTTGAAGAAAGTGGATTTATTAAGCTTAATGAAGAAACAGCAACTTCACTTAGTGCTTCTGTTTTGGATATCAAAGAGTATTTACGTCCCATAGAAATTGTTGAGCTTGATTCGGCACAAATTATTCCCACAAAAGATGATTATGATTTTTTTATAACTAACACAAATAAAGTGCTAGAAGCAAAAATCAGTTCAACAAAACTATTTAGTGAAGGTGGAGATAGTCCCTATGCTAATATTATCGCTGTTAGAGAAGATGATTTAAGTAATCCTGCAATTGCTGCCTTAGTAAAAGAACTACAATCTGAAGAAACAAGACAATTCATCATTGAAAGTTATAATGGGGCTGTAATTCCAGTAAAATTAGAAAATTAAAGAATATAATGGGACCTTTTAGAGTATAAATAATTTTTCACTCATTAGAAGAAAATAGGTCCTATTATAAAGATGAAAGGAATGAGTGGTTTGGCAGATTACCAATATATGGAATCAGCAGTGATACATGGTGGTATTTATGGAGATGATTTGACTGGTGCAGTTAATACTCCGATTTATTTGACTTCTACCTTTGAATTTGATAGTTTGGGAAAGTTACGTTCAGAATGGGAATATTCACGAACAGGTAATCCCACTCGAAGGGCTTTGGAAGTTTTAATTTCAGAGTTAGAGGGTGGGAACAGTGGATTTGCTTTTGCTTCTGGTATGGCCGCAATCGATGGGATCCTTCACCTTTTTCAATCAGAAGACTGCATCATCATTTCAAAGAATGTCTATGGAGGAACTTTTCGAATATTAAATAAGATATACAAAAATTTTAATTTAAGTTACAAGATCGTGGATACATCCAACTTAACTGAGTTAGAAAAAGCTTTTACATCAGAAGTTAAGGCTGTGCTTCTTGAAACCCCAGCCAATCCTTTATTGACAGTAACAGATATTAGTGCTGTCGCAGAAATAGCAAAACGAAAAGGTGCTTTGACCATTGTGGATAATACTTTTATGACTCCTTATTTGCAGCGTCCTTTAGAGCTAGGAGCCGATATTGTTCTACACTCAGCAACAAAATATATTAGTGGTCATAGCGATGTGATTGCAGGTTTGGTTGTTGTTAAAGATAAAGAACTGGCCAGAAGACTTCATTCTATTCAAAATGGTGTGGGAGCCATTGCAGGTCCTTTAGATTCTTTTTTACTTATTCGTAGCATTAAGACTTTGGCAGTACGCATGGACGCCCATGTGGCTAACGCTGAAAAATTAGCTCAGGCTCTTCAAAATCATTCAGCTGTTAAAAATATTTATTATCCAGCTTTAAAAACTTCACAAGGTTATGAGATTCAAAAGAAACAGGCTAAAAATGGTGGAGCAATGATTTCTTTTGAACTAGAAGAGAATTATGACATCCATAAGTTTTTTAAAAGTCTAAAGCTCATTGCCCTTGCCGAAAGCCTTGGAGGTGTTGAAAGTTTAATTTGCCATCCTGCCAGTATGACTCATGCATCCATTCCAAAAGAAATTCGTGAGCAAGTAGGCATTACGGACAGATTAATCCGCTTATCGGTTGGTATTGAAAATTATAATGATTTGTATAATGATTTATTTTTCGCAATTGAAGGAGCGCGAATATGATGGTTTATGAAGATATGCAGCAACTTTTAGGGAATACACCCCTTGTACGTTTAAACCATTCAGGTTTTCCAGACTCCATCAGGGTATATGCTAAACTAGAACTTAACAATCCTGGGGGAAGTGTAAAGGACCGAATTGGTAAATATATGATTGAAGACGCGGAAAAACAAGGAATTTTAGTTCCGGGCAGCACTATCGTTGAGGGAACTGCAGGGAATACAGGCATTGGAATTGCTTTTGCAGCCCTTAATCGAGGTTATCGCTTAATTATGGTAGTACCATCTAAGTTTTCACAAGAAAAGCAAGCTTTACTTCGAGCACTTGGTGCTGAAGTCATTAACACCCCTAGGGAAGAAGGTATGAAAGGTGCCGAAAGAAAAGCCCAAGAATTGCGACAATCTATTCCCAATGCAGTTTCCTTGGAGCAATTTCGCAATCCTGCAAATCCACGAGCACATTATGAAACAACAGGAGTAGAAATATGGTCTGATTTAGGAGAAAATATCGATTATTTTGTTGCTGGTGCCGGCAGTGGCGGCACATATACTGGAATTATGTCTTATCTTAAGGAAAAAAAATCAGCAATTATGGGTATTCTTGTTGATCCCATTGGTTCGACTATGGGAGGAGGCGAACATGCGGATTACGATATTGAAGGCATTGGAAATGACTTTATTGCAGATACCATGGATATGTCCCTAGTGGATAAAATTATAAAAATTAGTGACGATGAAGCTTTTAATGAAACACGACTTCTTGCCAGAAATGAAGGGATTATTGCTGGTTCTTCTTCTGGAGCAAATCTGGCAGCCATACGTAAACTGGCTTTACGGATTCAACACGGTACTATTGTGACAATCTTGCCAGACCGGGGAGAGCGTTATCTTTCAAAAAATCTTTTTTAATTTAATATAGCTGTTAAAACCATCCAGAATAAAAGTTATCTAATAAAATCCAGGATGGAAATTTTTAAATGTCAAATCATAGTATTCATATATATTTAGTAATAATATTAATAAATAACAATAAAAAATTAAGCCCAATCTTAGCAAATTTTATTATCTTGTAAAGGACATAAAAAAATTGATATAAGGTTTTTAATGATTAAAAGAAATGGAGTGATAATTCGTGTCAAAAATCAATTTATCCCTTCCGGAAGTTCAAATAAGAGAAATCCGTATTAACTCAATAACTGGCTATCAGGGGGATGCTAAAGAATTGGTAATAGCCAGTAGAGAAGGCCTAAAGGATAAAGAACGAAGCTTTAGCCAATGTCTTGGTTGTTCGACCTCAAAAGCAGCTTGTATGACTGTTCTAATACAGGATGCTGCCGTTATTAGCCATGGACCCGTGGGTTGTGCCTCTTGTCTCCACGAATATACCTTTACTTATCGTGTCAATTCACCTTTAAGAGATGTGATGCAGCCCACGCCGCGTCGAATCTTTTCAAGCAATTTAAAAGAAAAAGATACGGTTTATGGCGGGAATATGAAACTTGCCAATAGCATCCGAGAAGTATATGAACGTACCAATGCTAATGCCATTTTTGTATTGACCACTTGTGCTGCTGGAATTATTGGTGATGATGTTGAAGGTGTTTGTCAAGAAGCCGAGGATGAGTTAGGAATTCCTGTTATAGCAATTTTTTGTGAAGGCTTTAAGTCAAAGGTTTGGACGACAGGTTTTGATGCGGCGTATCACGGCATTGCTAGAAAATTAATTCAAAAACCTCGAAAAAGGAGAACGGATTTAATTAATGTGATTAATTTTTGGGGGAGTGATGTGTTTTCAGACTGGTTTGCCCCCTTTGATGTAAAGCCCAATTATATTACTCCTTATTCTACAGTTAAAGGATTAAAATATGCTAGTGAGGCGGCGGCTACGGTTCAGGCATGTTCGACACTAGGTGGCTATCTAGGGGCTGTATTGGAAAGGGACTTTGGTGTTCCAGAAATTCCTGCAGCACCACCTTATGGCATTGCACAAACCGATAGGTGGTTTAGAGCTTTAGGAAAAATCTTAAAAAAAGAAGAAATTGCTGAAAAAATTATCGCAGAAAAAAAGAAAAAGTATCTACCGAAAATTGAAAATTTACGTAAAAAACTCAAAGGAAAAACAGCTTATGTCACAGCTGGAGCAGCTCACGGTCACGCTTTGCTGTCTGTTCTAGGAGAACTTGGTCTTAAGACTTGTGGTGCTGCTATCTTCCATCATGATCCGATTTATGATAGCAGGCGTTTAGAAAATGACCAGTTGGCACAACATGTTTCTGATTATGGCAATGTAACAAACTTTAATGTCTGTAATAAGCAAGAATTTGAGTTAGTTAACGCCCTAAATCGTATTCGTCCGGATATCCTTATTGCACGTCATGGTGGTATGACACTATGGGGTGCAAAATTAGGCATTCCTTCACTTTTAATTGGTGATGAACATTTTGCTATGGGTTACGAAGGCCTGGTTCAATATGGTGAACGTTTGCTTGAGGCTATAGAAAACGATGAATTTGTTAAAAACCTCAAAAAACATGCTATCAATCCTTATAGTAAATGGTGGCTTGAGCAACCACCTTATTATTTCTTAAAAGGAGGCGGCGGTAAATGAGCAAGGCGGGATTAATTGAGCAAGAACGTTATACTTGTGCCATAGGAGCTATGCAGACGGTTGTAGCCATTCCCAAGGCCGTACCAATTCTTCACTCCGGTCCTGGCTGCGGAGAAATGATTGCAGGATTTTTTGAACGTTCCACAGGATACGCCGGAGGATATACTTCTCCTTGCACAAATTTTAGTGAAAAAGAAGTTGTTTTTGGCGGTATTAACCGGCTTAGGGATATTATCAATAACAGCTACAAGGTTTTAGATACAGATTTGCAGGTAGTTTTAACTGGCTGTACAGCAGGTATTGTAGGAGATGATGTGGATAGCTTGGTTTTTGAATTTGCAGATGAAGGTAAACCCATTGTGTCAGTGGAAACAGCAGGTTTTAAAGCAACGAATTATGAAGCACACAGTCTTGTAGTTAATGCCATTATTGATCAGTATGTTAGTCGTTTTGAATCAGATAATAAGCCAAAGTCAGAAAAAAATACGGTAAATTTATTTGCTTCTATTCCTTATCAGGACCCCTTTTGGAAGGGTAATTTGGCTGAATATAAACGTCTACTGGCTGGTATTGGTTTAAAAGCAAATGTTTTATTTGGACCAGAATCAGGAGGAGTAAAAGAATGGCAGACCATACCAAGGGCAGCTTTTAATATTTTAGTTTCTCCTTGGTATGGTAAAGAAATAGCTGATTATCTTAAAACAAAGTATGGTCAAGAATATACATGGTTTCATCACATTCCCATTGGAGCGAATCAAACCGAAGCCTTTCTTACACAAGTTTTAGAATTCGCAATCCAAGAAGGAGCTGAAGTTGATGAAAGGAAAGCAAGAGAATTTATCAAACATGAGTCTAGAGTTTATTATGAAGAAATCGACAATCTTGCAACATTTCTTTTAGAATTCAGATACGGCCTGCCTAATCATGTTCATATCCTTCATGATGCGGGATACGTTGTAGCCTTATCAAAATTTTTGTTACATGAGGTAGGGATTATACCTAAAGAGCAATTTATTACCGATGCAACACCTGAAAAATATCAAGAAGCTATTTGTGACGATCTAAAAAGCACCAGTGATAAGCGTCAAATACCTCTTTATTTTGAACCGGATGCCGGAAATGCACAGGAGATTCTAAGAAAAATCCAACATAAAGGTAGAGGCCTTATTATTGGTTCTGGTTGGGATAAGGAATTGGCAAAAGAAAAGGGTTACGATTTTCTTTCAGCAGCAATACCTTCTCCTTACCGCTTAATCCTGACAAGTAACTATGCAGGATTTACAGGTGGCCTTAGAGTTATTGAGGACATCTATCATATCGTTTTATCAACCTACGCCTAAGGAGGGGTACATATGGCTTATCGTATTGGCCTTGCTAGTATAGATGGTACTGTGATTGATCAGCATTTTGGTTCTGCGAGGTACTGGCAGATTTATGATCTGGATACAGAGGCTCACTTTGTAGAATGTCGTAAAACAGTTCCTAAATGTCAAGGTCATTGTGAAGGTGGCTTTGAAGACTTAGTTAGCATCCTTGAAGATTGTGATGCAATCTTTGTTCTAAAAATTGGTGAGCTTGCAGCTTCTTATATACTATCTAAAGGCAAAAGAGTATTTGAAGGGTTTGGGGAGATAGAAGAAATTCTTCTTCAATTGCTCCAGGGGGATTACTTTGAAGAATGATTAAAGAAGGTGTGTTTATGGTATTAAGCTATGAAAATTTAATAAAAAATCATCCATGTTTTACACAAGGAGTCAAAAACAATAAGGGGAGGGTGCATTTACCTGTATCTTTTGGCTGCAATATTTTTTGTAATTTTTGTAAGAGGGACATTAATGATAGTGAAAATCGTCCTGGAGTTGCAAGAGGTATTATAACGCCTGAGGAAGCTGTGGAGGTCGTAAGAAGAGCTATTCTCCTTTGTTCAGATATTACTGTAGCTGGTGTGGCTGGACCGGGCGACAGCTTGGCAACACCATATGCCCTAGAAACTTTTCGTATGATAAAAAAGGAATTTCCTCATCTTATTAAATGTATGAGCACCAATGGCCTTTTACTTCCCAAGTTTGCAGATGAAATTATTGAAGTTGGTATTGACAGCCTGACTGTTACGGTTAATTCCATTGATACTAAAATACAGGCACAAATCTCTGAAAAAATTATTTATCAAGGAAAAAGTTACACTGGAGAGGAAGCTGCGGAAATTCTTATTCATAATCAGCTTGCTGGTATAAAGCAAGTGGCTAAAGCAGGAATAACCGTAAAGGTAAATACCGTTTTGATTCCTGAAATCAATGGAGAGCATATAAAAAAACTGGCCAAAACCGTGGCAGAGCATGGTGCTAAACTATATAATATCATCCCATTGATTCCCCAGCATAAATTAAGTTGGTGCAGCGTTCCGACTTGTCATCAAATAAGTAGATCAAGAGCTGAAGCTGAAGCCTATATCAATGTATTCCGCCACTGCCAACGTTGTAGAGCAGATGCTGCAGGAATTCCTGGTGGAAAAGATGTCTCTAAGCTATTGTACCTACGTCCTGTTCAACTAGAAAATACTTTTTCTCATGGATAATTTGGCAACATTGGACTTTACCCGATGAAAGAAAACCCCATATATCAAACCATATCTTTTGATTTTCGTGATGTTGAACATGCTAAAGCTTTATTTGGATTACGTGAATTGGGAAATTTATATATCAGAATATATTATTTAAAATGTTGAGATATAAACTAGGAGGATAGAGACTTATGAATAAGGAAATTAGACAAATTGCGATTTATGGTAAAGGTGGTATTGGGAAATCTACCACGACTCAAAATTTAACTGCAGCCCTTGCAGAAAGTGGGAAAAAAGTGATGGTGGTAGGCTGTGATCCAAAGGCCGATTCTACAAGACTGCTTTTAGGAACCCTTGCACAGCGGACTGTTCTTGATACCTTGCGTGAGACAGGAGAAGATGTGGAATTAGACAATATTATGCGTACAGGTTTTGGAGGAATCCGATGTGTTGAGTCCGGAGGGCCTGAACCTGGTGTTGGATGTGCAGGCCGTGGAATTATTACTTCCATAGGTTTGTTAGAACATCTTGGTGCCTATACTAAAGATTTGGATTATGTATTTTATGATGTCCTTGGTGACGTGGTTTGTGGGGGATTTGCAATGCCAATTCGTGAAGGCAAGGCTCAGGAAATATACATTGTAGCAAGTGGAGAAATGATGGCATTGTATGCGGCCAACAATATTGCAAAAGGGATAGCAAAGTTTGCACAAAAGGGTGGTGTGCGTCTTGGAGGTATTATCTGCAATAGCCGTAATGTTGATAGAGAAAAAGACCTTCTTAGAGCATTTTGTGCAGAATTAGGAACTCAAATGATTCATTTTGTTCCCCGTGATAATCTGGTACAACGTGCAGAAATCAATCGAAAAACGGTTATTGAATATAAACCTAATTCACAGCAAGCAGATGAATATCGGCAGTTGGCAAAAGCTATTAATGAAAATGATTACTTTATAATTCCAAAACCCATGTCTCAGGAACGCTTAGAAGAAATTTTACTAGAATATGGTTTGATGGAATCTTTGCAGGACGATTATCGAATTTAGTATGAAGCGGTCAACTATTTTTAGTTTGATCGTTTTTTTTATAAGAAAGGTTCAATTAAACTAGTAAAAAATAAGACAAAAAATATTGTTATTAGCTCTCTTGGCATATTTAAGAAAAGCTCAGTTAATTTGAACCAGGAAAATAAATGTAAAAATTATTAATTACCTCTTGACAAGTTATTCTACAGCAAGTAGAATAACAATCAATACTACATAATGTAGAATAAAGAGGTGATTGTTATGAATATAATTAAAATTTCTGATGCTGAATATGAAATTATGGAAATAATATGGGCTGAAGATAAAGAAGTTACTACGGCAGACATAATGGAAAAGCTCGAGAAGGAGAAATCCTGGAAACATACTACTATACTGACTCTAGCAAAACGTTTAGTTGATAAAAATGTTTTAAAAGTAAGAAAGGAAAAAAGAGTTAATTACTATTCTCCTAAAATAACTAAAGAAGAATATAAATCTTATCAGGCTAATGGGCTTATTAAGGAGATGTACGATGGAAGTATAAAGTCTTTGGTCGCCTCCTTATATGATAATAAAAAAATAGATAAAAAAGATATAGAAGAGTTAAAAGACTGGATAAGGAGGTTATGATATGGAGATTTTAAATAATATATTCTATATGTCTATTTTTGGAACTGTCATGTTTTTTATATATTTAATTTTTAAACCCTTAACTAAAAATATTTTTAATTCTTCCTGGCATTATAAAATGCTTATATTAATCTTATGTTTTTATATTGTACCAGTAAGCAACTATGTTAAGCTTCCAGTAAAAGAAATTAGCGAAGTTTCTAATTTAAAAACTAAAGAAACAAGGTCTTCAAATAATTTAAATTCAAAAGAAGAAGTAAATTTTATAGAAGGGCATAAAAATATAGAAAAAGAAACAACAGTTTATACTTTAGAAGACAAAGCTTATGATAAGAATACAAACACAATCGAAATTGAAAGACAAAGTTTAAAATATAAGATTAATCTAAATAAATATAAAAATATTATTTTATATTTTTGGATAATAGGTGCCGCTGGTTTATTTTTATTTAGAATTATACCTTATTTAAGATTCAAATTTTCTGTTAGAAAAGATAGTAACTATATTCAAGATGAGGAAGTAATAAACTTATTTAATAAATGTAAAAACGAGCTTAAAATTAATACTAAACTAGAATTAAAAACTTATAAAAGAATAAAAACACCTATGCTAATAGGAATATTCTACCCTGTTGTCCTTGTTTCTGATATTAATTTAAATCATAAAGAATTAAAAATGATATTTCTTCATGAACTTAACCATTATAAAAGCAAAGATATAATAATAAAAACATTTGCTCTTATTATTAATTCAATTCATTGGTTTAACCCACTTATTTATATATTATTAAAAGAAATGGATAAATACTGTGAGTATTCTATAGACGAAAAAGTTGTAGAAGATATGGATAAGACTGATAGAAAATATTATGGAACAACCATCTTAAATTTAATCAGTAACTCTAGATTTGATAGAACTTTCCTTACAACAGCTATGGGAAATGGTGGCAAGCAATTAAAATCAAGATTAGAAAATATGATTTATTCATTAAAGACAACAAGAAAAAATCAGTTGATATCTTTAATTGCAGGTTTTTTAATTCTAACATCTGGCTTTTTAGCAGGCTGCAGCATATTACCAAATAGCAATAGTGAAAATGGTAAATCTTTTGTAGTATATAACAAGGCAGATGGCCTTTACTATTCATATATAGATGAAGAAGAAGAGATAAAAATACACGATGGTAAAGGCTTTTTATATCCTCTAATATCCAAGGAAGGGAATTATATAGCTTATACTAAGGATAATAGTATCTATATTTATAGCCTAAAGGATAAGAGTTATGAACAGATAGATGACGATATTGTTCATACTTATATGTCCTATGTTTGGATAGATGATAAATCTCTAATATATGGCAGTCAACAAAGGTTAGGTTTTACCCTATACAATGTGCGTTCAAAAGAAAAAACTTCTCATTTAGACGATGCATATTATATGGCTTTATTCTCATCAAATGATAAGAAGATTTATGCTAGTAGAAGCAGAATCAGAGAAGATGATTATATAATTAACGAGGGAATAGTAGAAATTGACTTGAAGCATTATGATAAGGATAAGAAACAATTTTCAACAAATATAATTGTTAAAGGCAAAGAATCTACAGCAGAAGCGATAGGTTATCATCCAGTTGTTTGGAAAATTTCAGAGGATGGTAGATATCTTTATATAATGGAAATACCAGATTCTTCTTCTTTAAGCAGTGATGGTATTAATTTAGCTGTATATGATTTACATGAAAAAACCTATGCAAAATATGAAAATATGGAAATTTTAGCTTATAAAAATTATTTAGCAGTTAATCCTATGACTAATATGATAGGATTCATTGAAGGTGTTGGTAGGGATGTTATTAAAAATAAAAGGGTAAAAATATATAATGTATCCAATGGCACTATAGATATTACCGATGAAGATTTTGTTGCTATGACACCTAGTTTTACTTTAGATGGTAAAAAACTATTATATTCAGCATCTGATGCTAAGGCTTATGATACTATAATTGATTACAATCAAACATATGAGAACATGGAAAACCTAAGCTTTGATATTTATGAATATGATTTTGAAAGTTCTAAAATACGAAAGATTACAAAAGGAAATCATTTTAATTTTATGCCTATGGACATATCTAATCAAAAAGTATTATTTATTAGATACAAAGGCAATGGATATTTTAGTTTGATAAAAATAGTAGATGAGGATGAAGAAATTTTTGCAGACAATATTGTATTTAATGATGTAGAAGATAGCTTTGGATATTATGGACATATAAACACAGAAATGGGTTTAGATATTTTTATTAGTAATAAAGATAGATTAAAAAATAATAATAAAAAAGAAGAAGAATTTAAAGATACCAAATTAGATGAATTATATAAACTTAAAGGAACTTATATTGGGGATAATGTAAGAGTAGCTAATATAATTAGTTATTTAGATTTCCCAGAAGATTTAACAGTTAATGGAATGGAGTTATTTACTAAAGAAGAACCCTATGGATTGCAAATTAATTTTATATCTGACCCTGAAATTCAAATGGAGTATCTATCTATGAGTTCAGATTATATATGGAGATCACAATCTATGATACTATTTTCCCTTATCCATAATTTAGACTATATTCAATATGCAATAAATGATGGGGAAATGAATGTTGTCGTTATGACGATAGACAGGGATGCTTGTGATAAATTAAATATGTCGCAATTAGGGTATAGAACTTTAGAAGTTACTCAAAGCAAAGAACTATATAAACAATTCTATGAAATATGGAATGATAGTACAAAAACAAAAGAGAATGAATAAGAAAAGATTAGTTTTTTGATTACTTTACTAAATATAGCGGTCCTTTTTCAATTACTGTTGAATTGGGACCGTTTTAATGTTATATAAGTAATATAAAATATATGTAGTTAGGAGAGATATCCATGAGAGTTGAACATATTGCTATATGGACAGATAATTTAGAAAGACTTAAGGAATTTTATATAACTTATTTTGGTGCAAAATCAAATCAAAAGTATAGAAATGATTCTAAAAAGTTTGAATCCTATTTTTTATCTTTTTCTGAAGGATGCCGAATTGAAATAATGCAACGCCCCAATCTTTTAAAAGTAAATAAAAGTGAAGATGACTATATTGGTTTAGCACATTTAGCCATATCTGTAGGAAGTAAATCAGAAGTAATCTCATTAACAGAGCGTCTACGTAAAGATGGATATAAAGTTTTAAGCGAACCCAGGACAACAGGTGATGGATATTTTGAAAGTGTTATAGCAGATCCAGATGGCAATAAGATTGAAATTACTATTTAAAGTTAACTAAATAAACACAACCCTAGACCTAAACTAATATTATATTGACATTTAATACTAAAATGATACAATTAAACACATGAACATATGCTCATATATTAAATTAAAAACAAGATTTAATATTAAAGATATTTATAGTATGATGTTAGGAGTGGGTTTATGAGTATTTATTCAAAATTTATTTATCCTTTTTTATTAGAAAGAGCTATGACTAAGCCTTCATTAGCTAGGATAAGAAAGGAATTGCTATCAAATGTGAAAGGAGATATCCTTGAAATTGGTTTTGGAACAGGTTTGAATTTAAAGTATTATCCTAGTCATATTAAAGAAATAACTGTAATAGATATAAATGACGAATTAGGAAAAAAGGCACAAAGCAGAATAAATAAATCTTCTATAAAGGTTAATTATAAAAAAATTAGTGCAGATAAATTACCCTTTAATAATAATAGTTTTGATACAATAATCAGTACTTTTACTTTTTGCAGTATTTTGGATATCGAAAAAGCACTTGCAGAATTACATAGAGTATTAAAACCAGACGGTAAAGTTTACTTTCTTGAACATGGAAAAAGCAATGATAAAAGAATTTGTTTTTTGCAAAATTTAATTAATCCAATTTTTAAAAAGGCATCTTGTAGCTTAAATAGAGATATCGAAGCTATTATAAAAAATCAAAAGTATGAAATAATAAAAATGAATAAGTTTTATCAAGACGATGCAGCAAAAATAGTTGGTTTTTTATATATGGGACTTTGTAAAAAAGTTGATTAAATATATGTTTTTAAATACAAAAGAACTTGTTTAATTATTTTAAAAAGTCTATCTTTATAAGATGTCTTATAAAGATATTTACATTTTTGTTATTGTCTTAAATATCCCAGATATAAAAATATAAAAAAACATCTTTCTTTTACAAATTGCTAATGCTAAACTTGATAGGATAAAGAATTATTTTATTACATTAAAGATGTTAATGTAAAAGAAAGTAGGTATTTAATAATGAAAAGAAAATATGTTTCAATATACCTGGTATCAATTATACTTGCTTCAATCTTTTTAGTTGGCTTTACTAATTATAATGAAGATGTTGAATTGAAGAAAAAAATGACAATAATGATTGTACCTTTAGATGATAGACCGGTAAATATTGATTTTCCAAAATCAATAGCAGATATTTTAGAAGTCAATATTATGCTCCCACCTAAAGAAATTATAGGTAGTCGCTTAGAAAAAGGAGATAGTGAAAAGATAAAAAATTGGGCATTAGAAAATTCAAAATATGCAGATGCCTTTATTATATCTCTTACAATGATTAATCATGGAGGTTTAAATCATTCACGTTTAATAGAAAATGATAATTTTCTAATTGATTTTGATTGGCTTAAAGAATTAAAAGATAAAAATCCTAATAAAAAAATTTATGCTTTTGATACTATTCAAAGACTTTCAATTTCAGTAAATAATAAATATGAAAAGGATTTATATGATAATATTCAAACTTGGGCAAAAAGCTATAATAGTGTAGATAGTAATAAGCTAAAGGACTTAGAAAATAAAATTCCTACTGATATAAAGAATAAATATCTTTATACTCGGGCTGTAAACTTGAGCCTTAATCTTGAAGCAATTAAACTTGTTGATGAAGGTATTATTGATTATTTAGTTTTATCACAAGATGATGCGGCAGAAAAAGGAATTCATTTGTTAGATCAATATATAATTAAAGAAAAAATTAAAGAATTAGCAGTTGAAGATAAAATCTCAATAATAACTGGAACAGATGAAGTGGAATTATGTTTATTAATGAAACATATTTTAAATTATCATAATTATAGACCCAGAATATCCGTTCAATATATAAATGAAGAAAAGAAGGCAGATATTTATCCTTTTGAAGATAAAAGCTTAGATAAAACAATAAGTGAACATATTAAGCTTTGTGGGGCTTTTTATGTAGAAACTGCTGCTGATTTACACTTATTTGTCTATAACTCAGTAGAAAGTGAATATGTCACTTTAGACTTTATTAGAAGAATTCGGGATAGTATAGAGGCTGGTAAAACTGTTGGGATTATAGATTTGACTAATAATGTTTCAAATTTTTCAAATAGTGATTTTATATCTTTATTAAAAAATCATATTACTTTATCAGAATTAGGTTCATACAGTGCTTGGAATACAGCTTCCAATGCATCAGCAATATCTATTGCACATTTATTGGCTTACTGGTATTCTAGGAATATATTTGTTGATACAGAACTATACCATCAAAAGTTCTTATATAATCGTTTTATGAATGATTATATTTATAAAGTTAAAATTAAACCTGATTTAGAAAAATATTTAATATCTGTTGGTACAGACATCTATAATCTAGATGGCTTTTATGGAAAAGAGTATATTGAAACGTATATAACAAATAATATTTTAAAATATCAATATGACTATTTATTGGAGTTTGATGAAAGTTATCGGGATAAAATTGCAATAACAAAAGTAGAATTGCCTTGGAACAGGATTTTTGAAGTTAGAATAATAAACTCTAATTAATTATTATAATTATGTAGATATTAGATAGGAGGCTTGAGTATGAATAAGATATGTTTTTTTGATACGAAACCTTATGACAAGATTTATTTTGATTCTTTAAAGGAGAAATATGATATTGAAATTGAATATTTTGAGCCTAAACTTGGGCCCAAAACTGCTTTTATGGCTAAAGAATTTGAAGTTGTTGTAGCCTTTGTAAATGATACTATTGATAAAAAAACAATAGACATTCTTTATGAAAATGGTACAAGACTCATTGCCATGAGGTGTGCAGGATATAACAATATTGATTTTAAGGCTGCCTATGGTAAGATACACGTTGTACGTGTTCCAGAATATTCACCTTATGCAGTTGCAGAACATGCAATGGCATTATTACTTTCCTTAAATAGGAAGATACATAAAGCTTATATAAGAACCAGAGATTTTAATTTTAGCCTAAATGGATTAACTGGTTTTGATTTACATGGTAAAACAATAGGTGTTATAGGAACGGGTAAGATAGGAAGAGTATTTATAGACATATGCAAAGGATTTGGAATGAAGGTTATAGCTTATGATCCCTATCCTATAAAAAATTCAAATATTGATTATGTTTCCTTAGAAGAGTTGTTTAAGGAATCTGATTTAATATCATTACATTGTCCTTTGACTAAGGATACTTTTCATATGATTAATGAAGATGCAATAAAAATTATGAAAAAAGGCGTATATATAATAAATACTTCAAGAGGTGCCTTGATAGATAGTGAAGCATTATTAGAAGGACTTAAGTCCGAGAAAATTGGTGGTGCTTGCCTGGATGTTTATGAAGAAGAATCAGAACTTTTCTATGAAGATATGTCCTATGTAGTGATTCATGATGATATCCTAGCAAGAATTATATCTATGCCCAATGTTATTGTAACTTCTCATCAGGCTTTTTTAACTAAAGAAGCCTTACATAATATTGCAGAAACTACATTAATAAACTGCAGAGATTTCTTTAATGATAAAGTACTTGAAAATGAAGTTTGTTATCAATGCGGCAAGGGACAAGCTTGTTTAAGGCAAAAAAACAAAAGATGTTTTTAATAAATGATTGAACTTTATTAATTAATGTGATATTATTCATACTGATAAAATAATAAGGAGGAATTTAAATGTTTCAAAAGTACACAAAAAGAACTATACTAGCTTTAATTATCAGTACCTTATTTTTAGTTTCAACAGTTTTTGCTGGACAAGACATTAAGATTATTTTTAATGGTGAGGAGTTAAAACTTGATGTAGCACCTGTTGTAGAAAATGATACAACTCTAGTTCCTTTAAGACATGTATTTGAAGCTTTTGGAGTTTCTCCAGAGTGGGATGGAGCAAATCAAACAATTACTGCTGCAAAAGATGATGTAGTAATATGGCTACAATTAAATAATAAAATTGCCAAAATAGGTGATGAAGAAGTAGAATTACTTGCTGCACCAAAAGCTGTTGATGGAAGAACTTTAGTTCCTTTAAGATTCATTTCAGAAGCTTTTGGAGTTTCTCCAGAGTGGGATGGAGCAACTAAAACAATAACTATCAATGTAGATTTATCTGTTCCAGCTGAAGATGAAGATGTTGATACAGAAGTAGAAGATGTTGATGCAGAAGCAGAAGACGTTGATGCAGAAGTAGAAGATGTTGATGCAGAAGCGGAAGATGTTGATGCAGAAGCAGAAGATGTTGATGCAGAAGCAGAAGACGTTGATGCAGAAGCAGAAGATGTTGATGCAGAAGTAGAAGACGCTGATGTGGAAGCAGAAGAAATTTCTGATGCTGAATAAGAAGATCTATTAAAATAGAGGGATATACATATATAAGTGAAAAAGTATCTGTTTTTCATTTAAACTATCGATTTAAATTAAACTAAGGGATACATCATAAAGTTGTAAATATTTCTCACTGAAGAAAAGCTTTTTAAAACAGTAATATATTAATTAATTATTTATATTATTTAAATAAACACCTCTTATTTGTTAAATAAGGGGTGTTTAATTTTTTAGTTATAAAAAAATATTCTCTATAAGCATTGGAAAAGTTATAACTTACTAAGACAAAAGAGTAAAAAGCTTTCTGTAATCTACAAAATTTAGATATTTTTAATTTGTGAAGAAGATATATAATAAAAACGTGAATAACATTTTGTATAATAAGTATAATAATATATTTAAATTTAAAGGTGCTTTTTGAAACTTTTTAACTTGCTAGCCGGTCTTATGGATAGAAAGGAGGAAGCTAATGAATTCAAAGCAGAAGAAAGAGTATGTTGAAAAAGAGATCTTAAAATCCTATAAATCAATGTATCGGTTAGCTTATTCTTATGTTAAAAATGAAGCAGATGCATTAGATGTGGTACAAGAAAGTGTTTATAAAGCCATTAGAAGTGCATCAAAAGTTAAGCAGATTGATTATATAAGGTCTTGGCTTTATAGGATTGTAATCAACACATCTTTAGACATACTCCATAACAAAACGAGAGAAAGCCTGTCAGACGAGATCATCCAAGAAGCAATTGAAGATAAAAATAAGGATTTGGATCTTATAGATTCCTTACATAATTTAAACGATAAAGAACGGCTTGTAATTGTTCTTAGATTTTTTGAAGATATGAAAATCAATGATGTAGCTGAAATTCTTCAAGAAAACGCAAATACAGTAAAATCAATTCTTTATCGGGCATTAAAAAAATTAAGAGTAGATATAGAAAAGGGAGGTTATGGAGATGAATAATTTAAATGATTTAAAAAGAAAGTATGAAAACATTGAAGTTCCAGAAAACACCTTAGAAATTATCGAAGAAACAATAAAAAAAGCAAAACATAAGGAAAGAAGGATTACAATTTTAACTAATGTTGCTAGCACTTTTGCAACAGTAATACTTGTCATTACAATCCTTGTAAATCTTAGTCCTAATATAGCCTATGGACTTTCAAGACTTCCTGTTCTTGGTGTAGTGATTGAAGTTGTGACCTTTCGCAATTATGAAAGTAAAGACAATAATATGCAAGCAAATATTAATATTCCAGAAATAAGTGTAAAAGATGAAAAAGGACAAATTTTAGAAGAAAGCACCCAAAATATAAATCAATCTATTGAAAAATATACTGAAACATTAATTTCAAGATATAAAGAAGATGTAGAAGCTTCAGGTGGAGAAGCTTTGCAAAGTGTAAACTTAGAATATGAAGTCATTACTAATAATGAAAGATTATTTTCCATTCGTTTTAATGAGTTAATCATTATGGCCGGAGGAAATGAAAAGGTTAAAATATTTCACCTAGATAAGCAGACAGGAGAAATAATTATACTTAAAGATATTTTTGATAGTAATTCTGATTTTAAAAGAATTGTATCTGATAACATTAAAGAGCAAATGAAAAAGAGGATGGAAGAAGACGAAAATATTACTTATTGGTTAGATAGTGAAGTTCCAGATTGGGATTTTAATAGTATAAATGATGATACGACATTTTATATTAATGAGGAAGGAAAATTAGTAATCATATTTGATGAATATGAAGTTGCTCCAGGTTTTATGGGAGTGCAAGAATTTGAAATTGAAAAAGAAGTCATTAAAGACATTGTAAAAGACGGTTTTTTTAATTAAAAGATTAAGTTTAGTAAAATAGCATAAAAAACTAGTGTCAGTACTTAGTATTGTACCGACGCTAGTTTTTTTATCGGTTTTTATAATCATTATAAAGATTTTCTATTGAACGGTTAAAGGTTTTTTCTCCATCTTTGGAAAACAAACAGCCAGGAGCTTCATTATTTTTTCTATGATAAGCAATACATTCACAGCATTTCCCGTGTCTTGAACAATAAGTATAAGTGCATGTACAATTGACATTGTTATTACAAGTCATGGTATCCCTCCTAAATATAATTATGATTATATTATAAACTTCAATAAAAGCCATTGCAAATATATAAAGGATATATTGAAATGTTAAAAAAATAGGAGGAAAATAGATTTTGTTATTTCATCATATTTAAAAGTCTTATATAATGATTAGCTTCTCGCAACACATGGTCTGCTAGTAAGGGAGGAATAATTGATTTTATTTTACAAGATAGCAATTCTTCTGTAGCTGCTCTTTTAAAATCTCTAATTTGTGTTGCAGCTTTAAAGCTCATATCAACAATTTCTTTTTCAGCTGTGTTAATGCACATTTTAACTAGTTTTTCAAATTCCTTAGCTGTTATTTCAGCTGTTTCCTTAAGACTTTTTTCAGTAGGATCTAACATTCCATCAATAAACTGTGCATGTTCTTCCATTGTATGATTCCAAAAATTAAGTTCTTTGCACAATTGTTTTTTGGGAAGGCTTCTATTTTGAAGGGTTTCTAACAAATTTTGATAATATTGAGCTTCATGGGTAAGGTGTTCTAACATTTCGTTATAGATTGTCATAAAAATTTTACATTTTGAAAGTAAATCCAACAATTTGTTTTGAAAGTCAATTACGTGTTTAACTAAAGTATTGGATCTTTTATTTAAGTCATCAACAATTTGTTCAAACCAAGCTTGAGAATAACGGGTAGGAACATTAACTAATGTTAATTCAGCCTTTGTAATCTCCATATTAATAGATGCACCTGTTAGTTTTGAACTTATTTCTTCAGCTCTTAAGGTATAAGGAGTAACAAATTCATTGGATTTAATTGCATTTTCTGATACAAGCCATTTTGCATAAAAGACTGTTTCAGCAAGAAGTTGTTCAAAATTTCTTTTTAGCATACTAGCTTCTGATATATATGGAGTTTCAACTGCTTGTAAATTGGTTTCAATAAAAAATAAATGTTCTTTCATAATTCTTTGAAAGAATAAATTATTTTCTATAGAAAGTCTTATATATTCTTGTTTAGATAGCATTTACAATCCTCCTTTATAAATAGTATTCAGTATATAATATTTTGAGAAGAGGAAAATGTGACAAAGGTGTATTTCTATAATAAGTCTAAGTTTTAATGAAATAGTATTTTTAAATTATAAAAGTAAAAGAATATTTTTATGCTATTTGGAAACAATAGGATTAAATAACTAGTATTAGCAAATCCAAAGATTAAACAAAGGAGGTTTTTTATGAGCCACAAGTCCAAAATTACAAAGGTAAAGAAGAATTCTGAAGGGGATATTACAGATGTAATGCTAAATGATGGAAAGGTTTATCCTATTGATGATGCAATTATAATGGCAAAAGATGATTTAATTGAAGGTGTTAATGTAGGAAAAGCTAAAAATGGTCGGGAATACTTAAGGAGTAATCCTAATGGGGAATTAGAAGATAATTTAGATAACTTACCTACATTTGATTAAGAAATAAATGCCCGCACTCTTAAAAAAGAGTCCGGGTATTTTATTTTAAGTTGTTTATATTAATATTTTGAACCATAAATACTTACATATTGTTCCCTTATAGAAAATCTATTTTTATCCCATTCTAAAGATGTTTGGAGATATCCTAGGGCATCAGCTGCATATCTTCCTGAAATTCTCTGGTATCCTAGAAGTTCATAGACTCCGTTTGAATCAAAGTCAATAGGATAAAGACCACTTAAAGGATTAACAAATCCTTCTATGGGTGATTTTAAACTGCCATCTTCATTATATATTTCATTTAAGTAATCTTTTTCTCTATATGATATGTCAATTATAAATCTAGTTTTTCTTGTAGTATTAATGACTTCTACCTTATAATTATTCCTATATATTACGTTATAATTATATCTTTGGTTAAAAGCTTCATAATCAAATAATAATTTAGGAACATTATTAAGAGCAGAGTAAATATAATAGTAGGTAATTCCTCCGCTTCCACCTGATGTAATAGCAATTAAAATATCATTAATTCTATTTCCAGTAAAATCTCCAAGAAAAATAGTAGGGTTATAACCTGCATTTGTTTTAAGGGGAACTGAAACAATAGAACCTGTTCTTCCATCTTTAATAAGCAGAGTAATATTTTGAATAAAAGGGCTATCTTCTTTTCTAATTCCTGTAAGATAAATATAATCTTTTATGCCGTCTCCAGTCACATCTCCCCGAGCAGAAGCAACGATATGGGGATTTTGTTGCTTATTATAAGGATTTATAAACATAAGCATTCCTCCGGATAATATGGCTTATTATTATCTTATGAATTAGGTATTAAAATATTGATAAATAATTGGAGAAATTTTTTATGACATTTAATCTTAAAACTATATAACAAATAAATTATTGTTTTTTAAATTCGATGCAATATGTCAAAATGTTACGTATAATATTATTTAAAAACATTTAACATAATTTAATTTGTAAAGGATTGAAATTTAATCTCTTTTAATTAATATAATAGATAAGCTAAATTATTGATTTATAAAAAATAGTAGAAATAGGAGAGTTACAATGAGGATAAAAAGTATGTCAGTAATAAGCAAGTTATTATTATGGATACAAAAGCTTTTTAAATTTGCCCTAATTTTTGTAATCATATTTGCGATTATTGTATTATTGATTAATTTTTATATGAAAACATCTGTTAAAAAGAGAATTTATTATTCATCAGATGATTTTGATTTTAATACAGACTGTATATTAGTTCTTGGAGCAGGGGTAAGAAATGACAGGCCTTCAAATATGCTTGAAGACAGATTAATACAAGGAATTGAGCTATATGAGTATGAGATATCTGATAGATTGCTTATGAGTGGTGACCATGGCAGAAAAGATTATGATGAAGTAAATGTAATGAAAAAATTTGCAACAGATAGAGGAATACCTTCAGAACATGTTTTTATGGACCATGCTGGATTTTCAACATATGAAAGTTTATATCGTGCAAGAGATATTTTTGAAGCTAAAAAAATAATTATAGTTACACAAGAATATCATTTGTATCGTGCATTATATATTGCAGACAAGTTAGGCATTGAAGCTTATGGAGTTCCTTCAGACCGTAGGGTTTATTATGGTCAAAAATACAGAGAAATTCGAGAAGCTATTGCGAGGGTGAAAGACTTTTTCTTTGTAATTTTTCAACCAGAACCAACATATCTAGGAGAAACAATACCAATAAGTGGAAATGGAGATTTAACTAACGATTAAACATAAGATAACAACTATAAAATATTTATATAAGAAAATTTTAGATAGATACTAGATACTTTTTGTCTTGATTATTTTAGGAGGAAAATATGGAAAAATCAATTTTAAATAGGTTTTTAAAATATGTAAGTTTAAATATATTAGGAATGGTGAGTATTTCTTGTTATATATTAGCAGACACTTTTTTTATTTCAAAATCATTAGGTGCTAGAGGTCTTGCAGCTCTAAATCTTTCAATTCCAATTTATAGTATTGTCTACGGTGTTGGTCTAATGCTTGGAATAGGCGGTTCAACAAGATATAGTATATTAAAAACAAAAAATGAAGATTTAGAAGCTAACAGAGTATATAGTATTTGTGTAAAGACAGCTTTATTAATAGGAATTGTTTTTGCAGTAATCGGACTATTTTTTTCTAGTTCTTTAGCTATAGTTTTTGGAGCTGATAATAATACTTTACCAATGACTGAAACATATTTAAAAACAATTCTTTGTTTTTCACCATTTATTATAATGAATAATGTTTTGATTTCTTTTGTCCGTAATGATAATAATCCTAAGTTGACGATGGTTGCAATGTTAACTGGCAGTTTTTCTAATATCTTCTTAGACTATATCTTTATGTTTCCACTTGGTATGGGAATGTTTGGAGCTGCCTTCGCAACATGCTTAGCCCCAATAATAAGCATGGGTGTATTAGCTATTCATTTTATTAGAAAAGATAATAACTTTAAATATATTAGATACAAAATTAAGCTATCTTATCTTAGGGATATAACTTCTTTAGGTTTATCAGCGTTAGTAAATGAAATTTCATCAGCTGTTGTACTCATAACCTTTAATTTAGTTATTTTAAGGCTTGAGGGTAACTTAGGCCTTGCTTCTTATGGAATCGTTGCTAATATAGCCCTTGTAGCTATTGCCATATTTACAGGACTTGCTCAAGGAATACAGCCAATTATAAGTGAAGGTCATGGCTTAAATAATGATCTAATAGTTAAAAAGACCCTTAAATATGCTTTGTTTACTTCCATTAGCCTGGCTATCTTAATATATTTTGGAGTAGTTTATAATGCTGAAAGCATTATTAGTATTTTCAATAAAGACGGGAATATTGAAATAGCTCAAATCGGTAAAAGCGGACTTATAATCTATTTTATTGGCTTTTTCTTTGCTGGTATAAATATTGTTATGACTATGTTTTTAACTGCTACGGAGCAAGCAAAAAATGCATTTACAATTTCTATTTTAAGAGGCTTTATTATTATTGTTCCCATGGTTTTATTATTAAGTAGTATTTGGAAAATGACAGGGGTATGGCTATCCTTTACTTTTACAGAAATTATTGTGACTATAACTACAATTTATATAACAGTATTAAATAGTAAAGCAATATTATATTTAAAATTTGAAAGCAATAGTTAAAACTTATAACAATTATGAACTAATATGATGATATATTAGTGTGTTTTTTCTTTTTTTACATAATTAATCATTATAAATTAAAATACCATTAATTTATGATATTCTTCTAATACACGTATAATATGTGTTATTAAAGAATAAAATAAAAAGTTTTTAGTTTTTTGTGTCATATCTAATTAGTGAGATAAGAAAGCTTATTTATGATGTTTATCATCAAAATGTTGCAGAGAAAGTTTTAGCTATATTAATATATAAAATTTTGTTGAAAAAAGATAAATAAAAAAGTATAATATTCTTAATGAATAAATGTTATTAAATAATAATAAAATTAATTTGATAATATTTTAATTTATAATTTAAATATTTATATAATTAAAAATTTAAAAAGGAGTGAGCTTTAATGAAGATGAAAGAAAAAAAGTTTTACCTTTGTACTCACTGCGGGAATATGGTTGGTTTAATTAATAATGCAGGAGTTCCTTTAATATGCTGTGGTGAAAAGATGCAAGAATTAATCCCCAATACCGTGGATGCTTCAGCAGAAAAACACGTTCCAGTTATTAAACTTGACGGTAACAAAGTAATTATAGAAATAGGTTCTGCACCTCATCCTATGACCAAAGAGCATTATATTACTTGGGTATATATTCAAACAAAAAAGGGTGGTCAAAGAAAAGAACTTCTTCCAGATCAAGAGCCTTTTGTTGAATTTGCATTAACAGAAGACGATGTTATGGAAGCTGCTTATGCTTATTGTAATTTACACGGTCTTTGGAAAGCTAGCATTTAGTAATAAAAGTATTTTAAATAATAGAGAACAAAAAGATTACTAGTTAACAAATAATTTATATACAGGAGGAAAAACAATGCCAAAATATCGTTGTACAATATGTGGATATATCCATGAAGGAGAATTAGCTGAGGATTTTGTGTGTCCAAGATGTAAAAAGCCTGCTTCCTTTTTTGAAAAAGTAGAAGAAAAAAAGCAAGGTAAAAATCCATATGCAGGAACAAAAACAGAAAAAAATCTTATGGAAGCTTTTGCTGGAGAAAGTCAGGCAAGAAATAAATATACATATTTTGCTCATATTGCTCAAAGAGAAGGTTATGAACAATTAGCTGAAATTTTCTTAACTACTGCAAGAAACGAACAAGAACATGCACGTATATGGTTTGAAGAACTTGGAGGCTTAGGAAATACAGCTGTAAATCTTTTGCAAGCAGCTGAAGGCGAAAATTATGAATGGACTGATATGTATGACCGTTTTGCAAAAGATGCAGAGGCAGAAGGCTTTCCGGAATTAGCTGAAAAATTCCGTAAAGTAGCTGAAATTGAAAAAGCTCACGAAGAAAGATATCGTAAGTTATTAAGAAATATTGAAAAGAAACAAGTATTTGAAAAAACTGAAGAAACTATGTGGGAATGTAGAGTATGTGGACATCTTGTAACAGCTAACAAGGCTCCAGATGTATGTCCCGTATGCAAGTATGCTCAAAGTTTCTTTGAAGTAAGAGCAGAAAATTACTAAATAATAAGTAAGAATTTAAAGGTTAGAAAAATAGCTTTCCGTTAACTTTAATTAATGGAAAGCTATAATTAATATTATGGGGAGAAGTTTTTATGTTTGAGGAATTTAAAAAATTTGCTTTAAAGGGAAATGTAATTGATTTAGCTATTGGTGTAATCATTGGAGGAGCATTTAGTAAAATTGTCTCTTCCTTAGTAGATGATATTCTTATGCCAGTATTAGGGCTTATACTTGGTCAAATAGATTTAAGTTCACTTAAAATTGTTATTAAAGCAGCTGAAGGTGATTTAGGAGAACTATCAATAAAATATGGAAGCTTTGTACAATCTATAATCGATTTTTTAATTATAGGTATATCGTTATTCTTTATAACTCGAATCTTTCTTAAGTTAAGAAAAAAAGAAGAAGATAAGGCTAAAGAGCCAAAACTTTCAAAAGAAGAAGAATTGCTGACAGAAATAAGGGATATATTAAAAGAAAAACAATAAGTTACTGACGCTTTTTGATAAATAATCAAAAAGCGTCTTTTAATTTATATTAATGTGAATGATTTGCTTCGGCTTTTGTTCTATGAACTGTTCCGTGGGGATGCTGTGGAGGTGCGTAAATTGAATAAAGCTTAATAGCTTTGTTACCTGTATTAATTAAATTATGCCATTTACCAGCTGGAATAATAATAATATAGTCATCTGATACATGTCTCCTAAAGTTTAAATTATCTTGTGTGTCACCCATTAATACAAGACCTTGACCCTCTTCGATGCGTATAAATTGATCAACATTTGGATGCATTTCTAAACCGATATCTTCACCGACATTTATACTCATCAAAGTAAGCTGCAAATGTTTGCCTGTCCATAAAGCTGTGCGGAAATTGTTATTATTTTTAGTAGCATTTTCAATATTAATTACAAATGCTTCGGGACCATAGTCTTTTATTTGCCATTGATGATAATATTTTGGATATCCTTGCTGATAATTATTGTAATTTCCCCAATAAGGATAAGCTTTATAATGACTGTACATAAAATCATTCCTTTCACACTTTTAAATTATTATATTGCTATTTTAAAAATATGGTGACTGTTAGCTAACTAGTAAAAAATATAGTAATTTATTTAAATCAGACACATATTCAATTAATAATTATTTTAATTATTTATTCTTAATTATGAATTGTTAATAATTTTTTAAAATTTATATTAATTAATTAGTTTTTGTGTTATACTTAAAATGTTTTAGACATTTATTAAAGAATTTTAAGATTAAGGAGGTACACATGGACAACAATGAAAAAATCTTAGAAAAATTATCTTTGATTGAAAAAAGATTAGAAAATCTAGAAAAGGATGTCTATTGGTTAAAAGTTTTTAAAGAAAAATTTGAAGCTAATTTGCTAGAGAATAAAGTATTTCAAGAAACTAAAAATATAGAATCAATACCAGTTAAAGGTATTAATAATCAAGAAACTAAAAATATAGAATTATCTCCAGTTAAAGAGGCTAGAATAAATGTAATTAAAGATAAGGCATTACCAACAGAAGAAAAATCAAAATATCAAGAAGCTAAAGTGCATACAATTAGCCCCAAAGAAGCTGAAAGCAAAAAAACAAATTTTGAAATGGAATTTGGGGGCAAATGGATAAATAGAATAGGAATTGCAGCACTTATTCTTGCTGTTGCATTTTTTCTTAAATATACCTTTGATAATAATTTGATAGGACCTCAAGGAAGAATTTTTATAGGTGTACTTATAGGTGTTTCTATGCTTGTTTCTGGTGATTTATTATTTAAAAAATACCGTCTACCTTCTGAAGGTTTGTTAGGGGGAGGAACTGCAATACTATCATTTACTTTATTTGCTGCATTTTCTTTTTATAGTTTAATCAATCATAATATAGCAATTGTCCTTTTTATTTTGATTGTTTTAGCAAGTTCCTTTCTTGCTATAAAAAATGATACAGTGGCCTTAATGCATATAAGTACTATAGCAGGATTTCTTACTCCTTTTTTGTTTTCTACAGGAGAAGCTAATGATATATTCTTTTTATCATACTTAATAATACTAAACTTGGGAATAGTAATAATTTCTTACTATAAGAACTGGAAATCTCTATTTTATGTAGCTTTCTTCGCTAGTCATTTATGTTTGTTTATATGGCTTGCTGGTAGATATCAGGATATGGGTGATGCTAAATTTATTATAGGCTTTATTCCAACTACTATAATTTATCTTGAATTTTTAACTGTATCAATATTGATGAATCTTGATCTTAATAATAAAAGATTTTATACAGGTTTTGACTTCTTTTTACTATTTTTTAATGCCATCATCTTTTATTTTGAAGGCTGTTACATGATTAATAGTATAAGTGACATCAATTTTCTTGGAATTTTTACTATTATTATGGCTATTTTATACTTAGTAATCTTCTATGTCTTAAAAAGAGTTCCAGAAACAAAAGAGAATTTCCTTGTTTCTTTATTGTTAGTTGCCTTAATATTTATTACCATAGCAATACCCGTGCAGCTAGATGGAATAGTCGTATCTCTAGCATGGGCCATTGAAACTTTAGTACTTGCTTATCTGTATACAAAGACAGGATATAAAAAGATAAATATTGCTTACTATATTCTTATTGGAATTACTATACTAAGTCTCTTGCTTGATTTGATTTCAATAGGTTTAGAAGTAGAAAAAATCCCTTTCTTTAATTTAAACTCTATAATATATGTTGTCTCAATTATTATTCTTTTTGTTGTAGTATGGATTAGAAAAGAAGATAAGGGCTACTTAAATATTCTTCTTATAATTATCTTTAATTTATTATTAATGGTGTATTTTATTGTAGACAGTTCAAATATTATTGATAAGTTAATAGAGTTTGAAAGGTCTATGAAAGAGTATGAAAAAGTTGATAACTACATGTATATGAGAGCTTTAATTCAATCATTGGTTATACTTATATATTCAATTGCTTTGATTTTTGTGGGTTTTATAAAAAAGAGCAAACACATAAGAATATTCTCTCTTTCATTATTCCTTGTTGTTATTTTTAAGGTGTTTTTATATGATCTATCTTCATTAGTTGGTATCTATAGAATATTATCATTTATGGCTCTTGGTGTTATATTAATTGCTATATCTTTTATCTATCAAAAATATAAAGATATTATTTTGGGGGAACTATAGATGAAATTTGAAAAGATATTTAACTTTTTACTAATAATAAGTATAATGATTTGTCAATATAATATTATTTTTGCTAAGAATCTTACGAAAGATTTATTTGAATATTATAAAGAGATAAAAAGCGAAGGAGAGGGCTTAAAAGCCATTGAAATTGATACTGAAATATATGGTTTTACAAAAAAGTTCACAGAAGATATGAGAATATTTGATTCAGATGGTCTAGAAGTCCCATATCATAAATATAGTAATTTTTCTGTGGATGAAGTTGAAAAAATATTTGATTTTAATATCATTAATTTATCAGATGATGAAGAAATAATATCAGCAACTTTTGTTAAAGATGATTCTTTAGACATATATAATAAAATTACTCTAGATATATGGGAAGATAATTTTCTTTTATATCCTAAACTTTATGGTAGTCAAGACGGAATTTACTTTTCACCTATAAGCTCAAAAGGATATATCTATAGTTTTAATGATGATAATAGAGGAATTAACAACACTATTTTATTTGGAGAAGTAGATTATAAATACTTAAAAGTTGACTTTGAAAAGGTAATGGGTAATCTATCTTCAAAAGATATTGCAAGAGCAAAATATACTATGCATTTACCCTATATTCCTGTACAAAAACAAATCAAATCAGAAATAATATCTCTTTCAAATGAAGATAAGATAACAGAAATAGTGGTAGATTTAAAGTATAATAATCTTCCTCTTTCTAAAATACTAATTGGTACAAATAATGAAAACTATTATAGAAAAGTTCAAATTTTAACAAGTGATAACAATAAAGATTATAGGCATCTTACTGAGGGAAAGATTTCTTTATTTAATATAGAGCAATATAAAGTTGAACAAAATGAATTGATAATTAATGATATTTCATCAAGGTATATAAAAATAAAGATTTATAATCAAGATAATGCAGCACTAAATATTTCAGAAATCGAAGCATATTATCAGCCAGAAAGAATAATTTTTGAAGGAAAAGCAAATAAAAGCTACAGACTCTACTATGGCAGTAAAGCTTGTGATGCACCAATATATGATATATCATACTTTGCAGATAAGATTAACGAAAAAGCTATTCCTAAATCAGAACTAGGTGAAATGATTAAAAACCCTGATTATAAAAAAGCAGATATTCCTTTTACAGAAAGAAACAACCGTATTATAACCCTTTCTATTGTTTTAATTGTGGCAGTATTAGGATTTATGGTAGTGAAAAATTTAAAGGACAAATAAAGAGCCCCGAGAGGGGCTTTTATTAATTTTATTCTGCACTTTCTTCAGAAGCTTCTTCTTCTGCAACTTCTTCTTCAGAAGCTTCTTCTTCT
>JGI24707J26582_10000267_pt1 | contig 39513 bp, 38 predicted proteins | sample BioPla1DNA1_FD_26582 | JGI IMG/M metagenome (IMG submission 26582)
CCTGTTGGGCCAGTAGCGCCAGCAGGGCCGGTAGGGCCAGTTACACCTTGTGGGCCTTGTGGGCCGTATGGGCCTTGAGGGCCAGTAGCACCAGTAGGGCCGGTAGGGCCAGTTACACCTTGTGGGCCTTGTGGGCCTTGTGGGCCGTATGGGCCTTGAGGGCCAGTAGCACCAGTAGGGCCTTGAATACCTTGAGGGCCTTGTGGCCCTGTTGCACCACGGAAACCCCTTGGGCCTCTCTCCCCCTCTGGGCCTTGAATACCCTGAGGCCCTTGAGGCCCTGTTGCACCTCTGCAGCCTCTTGGCCCCATAGGGCCGGTAGGGCCTCTATTGCAGCAGCAACGGTTGTTGTAACAATTACTCATATTATTCCTCCGTTTAATTGATACCAATTAATTAGCTAATGCTTTATGAAAAATTATATTTGCTGTAAGATAATCTTTAAATAATTTAATCAAACTATTAATTATTAAATAAATCAGCAAAAGCTATAATATTTTATGAGAAATAAGGTGTTATTGTTACTGTAGAACGTTGCATTGTGCAGTAAATACAAAAATTATGCCAAATTATTGTTAATAAGCCATAAATATAATTCTTCCGCCATTTCTTGTTGCTCTGTTATCCTAGGATGACCGGGAGTAGCCTTTCCTACTCTTCTGAAATTAAAACGATGAATCCTGTCGCTGTGCATCTCGTCTTTTATTTCATCTAAGGTTTTATCCCAAATTTCTTCATGCATTAAAACAGTTGTCAACAAAATAAAGCTTGCTAGCTGATATTTATTGCTTAAATCGTTTAAAATGCTCTTGTATTTGTTTTTCCAGTTTTCCCTATATTGCTTATTGTAGATAGCTTTTGAATCGGGATTTGCATCGTTCTGTCCAATCGCAAAAATAACTATATCAGGTGTGTATCTTGAAAAATCCCAATCCTTTGTTTGTGTACTAAAGTTGTATAAGCTCTTATTATACGTACTTTCCAAACCTATTAAATCAGGTGCATTAAAATAACCTGTGCCATTTAACAAAGCTATCCCACCTTGAGAATTATTATACAGCGGGGAATTCAGCTTTCTTGCTAAAATAGCAGGATAACCAAAATAGCTGTTATCCCAGCTGCTGTCATTATTTTCAGGGTCGATATGTCCTTCATAATAAATTGCTTCAGCAACCTCACCTTGTGAAACGCTATCACCGTAAACCTCTAACTTTTTTCCTGTTAAATCATTTAGCTTTAATATTTCGGCACCTTCCCCAAGGTCAAAGCCTAAAATACTGAAATAATGAATTGCACCACCCATTCTTTTGAAAATCATCAAATAATGCTCGCCTTCATCGAGATTTTCTGATATAATAATCTCTTGAGGGTTGTCATGATTTTCAATAGGTATTTTGTATTGAATACCATCTAAAATAGCACCTATCCAATTTTTTGCATAAAAATTTTGGTTTATAATTGTTAGTTTTGCACAAGTACCTTTAAATTTTATTTCAACAGAAGTTGTACCATAAGCAAAAATCATTCCCTTTTGCTCATCATATTCTGTTCTGCCTTGATATCTTATTAGCGGGTGGGATGGATTGATTTTACAATTAAATTTCATAGTACCTCCGTTTTATAAAAAAATTCTATCTTATATTGACTTATTTAATTTTATCTGATATTATTAAGTAAAACAATAGTTAATTTAGCTAATTTTTTTAGCTTTGTGTTTGCTAAAATGGATAGTTATTAACAAATAAAAAAGGAGTAAACATGAGAAATAGGAATTTTAAAGCTATTGCTGTTTTATTGACAGCTGCAATTTTTATGGCTACAATGACCGCTTGTTCCGATGGGAATAAATCAAGCTCAATGGCTGAAAGTAATCAAACAAACGCACAATCTACAAAGGAAAATGATGATTCAAATTCGGAGGCTGACGACGTGAGTGACGTAAGTATTGAGTATAATTTAGGAGATGAGCTGCCACAGGAGATAATTGATATTTCAAGGATAAATAAAGGCAATGAAGTAAGGCTTTCCAAATTTTTTAAGAAGCTAGAGAATAACGAGGAAGTTACAGTAGGATTTATTGGTGGCTCTATCACGCAAGGTGATTCTGCGGGAGCAAAGCTTTGTTATGCTAATCAAACTGTTGAGTGGATTAAAGCAAAATATCCGAGTGCAACTGTTAATTATGTTAATGCTGGAATTGGTGCTACTGGTTCTTACATAGGTGTTCATAGAGTTGATGAGGATTTGTTGGCGAGCAAGCCTGACTTAGTATTTGTAGAATTTTCAGTAAATGATTATACGGATTTTACCGAAAGAAACAAGGAATCATATGATGGATTGATGAGAAAAATCTGGCTTAGTGAGTCAGCACCTGCTATTATTGCGCTTGGCTTGACTCAGGATAATGGAACGACTTTCTTATCTCAACATAAGGTTGTTTGCGATGCTTATGAAATTCCTATGATATCATATCGAGATGCAATATTTGAGCTTATTAATAAAGCAGGAATTAATTGGACTGATATAAGCAATGATAATATTCATCCAAATGTAGCTGGGCATGATATACTGACTAAGCTGATTACTGCATATCTTGGTGAAGTAGCTGAAAGGGCAGATACAATTACAGGCGAAGAGCCTGATATTGTTACCACTCCTGCTGTTTCGGGCAGATTTGTAAATGCTAGGATTTTGCGTGCGAACGATTTGCAGCCTACTGAACAAAATGGCTTTAAGCAAATAAAGGATATGGAGATAGGTAAATTTATAGGTGTATGGTCTGCTGCTGCAAAGGATGGAAAATTTGAAGATGCTTCAATAAAATTCGAGGTGGAGGCTAAAAACATTGCTTTATTGCACAGTAAAATTGTAAACAAAGGTGCGAAGGTTATTGTCAAGGTCGATGGCGAAGAGGTGGTTGAGATTGACGGTAATTTTGTAAATGGCTGGGGAGATTATGCATATGCTACCGAGATAAAAGCATTTGATACGCAAGGAAAGCATACTGTTGAGATTATTCCGCAAGTGGCTGAAGATTTCAGCGGAATTCAGGTGTTTTATATTGCAGGACTTTTAGTTAGCTAATCAAGCTTTTCAAAATTTTAATACTTCATTAAGCATTGCTTTAATGAAGTATTTTTTTGCACTTGAATAAATTTTAATATTCTGATATTATATATTAGATGAATAAATTAAATATAAATCCTCTAATAAATTCGTGAAAAGCTTTTAACACAATAGGCTTTATAATGATTTGCAAAAGGATATTAACCACAGTTTAACATTATTTATTCAAAGGAAAGGGATAATATGAAGTATAAAGCAGCGATTTTTGATTTAGACGGTACTTTGATGAATAGCTTGACAGACCTTGCAATTTCAGGCAATTANGCTTTAAAGCAGCTTGGCTTACCGACTCATGAAATTGATGACTATAAGTATTTTGTGGGAAATGGTATAGCAGTTTTATTGGAAAGAATTGTGCCTCAACCTTTTGATAAGCATATTATTGAAAAAATTACTCCTATTTTTATGGAACATTATAACAAGCATAAATCTGACAATACAGCACCATATGAGGGCATTGTCGACTTATTAAAGGGATTGCGGGAAAAGGGAATTCCTACTGCTGTTGCCACAAATAAGGATAATGATATAGCAGTAGCTCTTATTAAAAAGGAGTTTGGCGATTTAATAAACTTTACTAATGGGGTAAATGATAGATTTAAGCCAAAGCCTGATTCATCAATGATTGAAAATTTAATTTTAAAGCTTGGCAAATCAAAGAATGATATTTTATATATAGGGGATACAAATGTAGATATGCAGACTGCAAAAAATGCAGGTTTATCTGCTTGCGGAGTGCTTTGGGGCTTTCGTAAAAGGGAAGAGCTTGAGAGGTTTAATCCATCACATATAGTGTCAAAGCCAAGTGAAATTTTNGAATTGTTTTAAAATAAGTTATATTTGTCCTTTTTTTTAATATAATGTACAGAGATTATGTTTATGTAAAATAAATTGATATTAAAAAGAGGGATTATTATGAAAAGAATATTATATTTTTTAGTTGTGCTATGTATTTTTATTAACCTTACAGCTTGTGAAAAAAACGGGCAGAAAGCACCCGATATAGCTGATAGCTTTTCTACATCAGCAGAGTTTATATATGGAGAAAAGACTGTAACNGGTATTTTATCNCGACAAAATATAGGGTTGTGGGCGTTAGAGATTACTGCACCTGATGAAATAAAAGGTATAAAATATACATATAGCGATGGAAAGATTTCNGTTTCTTTAGGAGAACTGAATGTTCAGGGCGGTGTCGATGAGCAGTGTTTTTTATTGACGATAAAAGCCATTGAGTCTATTGATAATAATGAAGGTACTAGCACAACGAAAAAAGACGGGAAAATTACAGCAACGGGCAGAATAGTAGGTGAAGCAGCNGAAAAGGGCTTTGACCTTGTTTTTAATGAACAATCGCTCCCAGAAAGCGTAGTTGTTCTTTCATCNGATTTAACAGTAAAATTTTCAGGCTTTACTGTTGAACAAAATCAGCAGGCAAATGCTACTATTTCAGATGAAAATATGAAATAAAAATATCCCCTTATCAAATTTGATAGGGGGAGTAAGTTTATTAATAAATATTTATACATTGTGTTTTGTTTTAAGTTGTGTTTTTATTTTTTTAATGAAAAATACAGCAAAATATATTATAGAGAGTGTAAAATAAATTATACTTATCAATTGCGAGAGTGAAAAAGCACCATAAACACCACGGTAATTATCACCACGAAGAAATTCTGTGAAAAAGCGAACAATTGAGTAAAGCAAAAAATAAACCCAGATGAGTCTACCATACAGAATTTTTTTTACAAAAAAAAGATAAACAATAGCAGCGATAATAAGACAAAGACCAGCCTCAAGTAGCTGTACAGGGAAACGTCTTATGCCATTTGCTGAATCGATTGTTGAGGAAGTAAATATAAATCCTACATCACAGCTTATTCCATAACAGCATCCTGCTAAAAAGCAGCCAACCCTACCAAATGCATGAAAAAGCGGAATTGCAGGTGAAATAATATCAAAATATTCTTTTATAGGTTCTTTTATAATTTTAAGATATATATATGAAAATAAAATTGCACCAGTAAGCCCTCCATAAAAAATTGACCCGTTAAATAATATTAAAATAGCTTTAAGTTTACCTCCTACAATTTGCGGATTAGACAAAACGTATGAGATAGTCTTAAAATTGATAATATTATATAATAAGTTACCTCCTATAAGCATCCCTGCTATGAGCAAAATAATCATAATATAAAGAGCTTTGGAATTGATTTTTCTTTTTGATTTGTTAGCTTTAATAAGTAGATAGGCAAATACTCCTCCAATCACTGCAAGTGTAGAGTACGAGGGAAGTATTTTTCCAAATAAATTAATTTGAGGATACATTTTTCACCTAAACTAAAAGGCGAGTAAATATCATCTTTACCCGCCTTGCTCTTTTAGTATGTATTAATAATATTAAAGTAGTGATAATAAAGAGCCAGCACAAGCTGCAACGGCAATTATTGAAATAACTGTAATTGCAACTGAAATAATTCCAAGAACCATTCCAGCTGTTGCTGTACCAGTAGGTTGACTTTGTTCCTGAAGATCTTTTTTTGCTTTAATTCCTAGAATAATTGCGACTATCGAAAGAACGAGTGTGAAATATTGAATTACAGGAATAAAACCTCCGATAAGACCAAGAATTCCACAGACAAGAGCGGCTGTTGCCATAATATTTCCTCCCAAAATATATATTTAGTATGTAATTAATAATAGCATATGTGTAGTAATTTGTCAATATTAATAACTGAATTCATCATATTATACAATATTAGGAGATATTTTTATTAAATCTTACCAAAAAATTTATTTTTCTTAATAAATTATACATATTTGAAATCTCCCCTTATCAAATTTGATAAGGGGAGATTATTTATNTTAAAATTTTTACTCAGATGATAGAATTAATACATTCCACCCATTCCACCAGGCATAGCAGGTGCGGCAGCTGCATTTTCTTCAGGAATATCAGCTACCAGTGATTCGGTAGTAAGAACCATAGATGCAATTGACGCTGCATTCTGCAATGCAGAACGTGTAACCTTAGCAGGGTCAACAATGCCTTCAGAAATAAGGTCTACATACTTTTCGTTATATGCATCAAATCCATAGCCTACCTTATTTGATGCAATGATTTTTTCAAGAATTACTGAACCTTCTAGTCCTGCGTTTTCAGCAATTTGACGAACCGGCTCTTCTAAAGCACGCATAACTATTGCTGCACCGGTCTTTTCGTCGCCCTCAAGCTTTTCAACAAGCTCCTTTACAGCAGGAATTGCATTGATTAAGGCAACTCCACCACCAGCTACAATGCCTTCTTCAACGGCAGCTTTTGTAGCAGCTAAAGCATCTTCAATACGAAGCTTCTTTTCCTTCATTTCAACTTCGGTAGCAGCACCTACTTTTATGACACCTACACCGCCGGAAAGCTTAGCAAGTCTTTCTTGCAGCTTTTCCTTGTCAAATTCTGAGGTTGAATCTTCAATAGCCTTACGAATAGTAGCGACTCTATCAGCAATTTCCTGCTTATTTCCGGCACCGTCAACAATAATTGTATTTTCCTTTGTTACCTTAACCTGCTTAGCATTACCAAGCTGTTCTACCGTAACATCCTTAAGCTCTAGGCCAAGATCACTTGTAATAACCTCACCACCTGTAAGAATAGCAATATCCTTGAGCATTTCCTTGCGTCTGTCACCAAAGCCAGGTGCCTTAACACCAACACAAACAAATACACCTCTTAATTTATTGAGAATAATGTTTGTAAGAGCGTCACCCTCAATATCCTCAGCGATGATTACTAGCTTTTTACCAGACTGAACAATCTGCTCCAGTAAAGGCAATATATCTTGAATAACAGTGATTTTCTTATCAGTAATAAGAATAAGTGCATCGTCAATAACTGCCTCCATCTTTTCACTGTCAGTTACCATATAAGGAGAGATATATCCACGGTCAAACTGCATACCCTCNACAACCTCGCTGTATGTTTCGGCAGTTTTACCTTCTTCAAGAGTGATAACTCCATCTTTTGAAACCTTGGACATTGCATCAGCGATTAGCTTTCCGATTTCATCATCTCCAGCTGAAATTGTAGCTACTCTTGCAATATCATCATTTCCTTGAATTTTGTTTGAATTGTCTGCAATAACCTTTACTGCAGCGTCAACAGCCTTTGCTATACCTTTTCTTACTACCATTGGATTTGCACCAGCAGTAATATTCTTCATACCTTCACGCACGAGTGCTTGTGCTAAAAGAGTAGCTGTTGTAGTACCGTCGCCTGCTGCATCGTTTGTTTTAGTAGCAACTTCCTTAACAAGCTGAGCGCCCATGTTTTCAAATTTGTCTTCAAGCTCAATTTCTTTTGCTATTGTCACACCGTCATTTGTAATTAGAGGTGCACCAAATTTTTTATCCAAAACTACATTCCTACCCTTAGGGCCTAATGTGATTTTTACAGTATTTGCAAGCTGGTCAATACCTTTTTGTAAAGAGGCACGAGCCTCAGCACCGTAAATTATTTCTTTAGCCATATTAAATCCTCCTTAAAATTGTTCTATTATTCTACAATTGCAAGAATATCGCTTTGCTTGAGAATTGTATATTCAATATCATCAAGCTTAACCTCTGTACCTGCGTATTTGCTGATTAATACTCTGTCACCGACTTTTACGTTCATTTTTACTTCTTTACCGTCTACAAGTCCGCCGGGACCAACAGCGACGATTTCAGCTACACTAGGTTTTTCTTTTGCTGATGCAGTAAGGATAATGCCACTTTTTGTGGTTTCCTCTGCTTCTACCATTTTAATTACTACTCTGTCTGCTAATGGTTTAATAGTCATTGCTTATTCCTCCAATTCTAATGATATTGTTATTTTATTATTAATGAAAGCATTATTAATATAAGCTTTCATTATGTAAATAATGGGGTAAATTTGTGAAAAAACATTCACAAAGAATTATTTTTGGCACTCAACATCGAAGAGTGCTAATTTATATTTTAATCATTTTATTAAAAAAATCAAGTGCAAATAACTGAAATCTTAAAATTTTGTTTAAAGGGCAATTAATAATTCTTTTTCTAAGGCTTTTTTTATGAAATATATACAAAAGATGATTTGAAAAATCGTTATTTTACTAGATATTAATCTTTATATTGATTTTTCAAATCAACTGTGTTATAATATTGATAATTGCATATTACATAAAATCATCTTAAAAAGATATTTAGTTTTGAACTAAAAAGGCGGTGCTTAGATGTCTAATAATAAGATTATGGTTGTTGATGATGATAAGAATATTTGTGAGCTTTTACAGATATACTTACAAAAAGAGGGATATTTAGTAACTACAATAGGCAGTGGCGAGGAAGCGATTGAAGTTTTTCCTAAGCTGAGGCCTGATATTATTTTGCTTGATGTTATGCTTCCGGGAATTGATGGCTGGCAAGTTTGCCGTGAAATTAGAAAGCGTTCTATGGCACCTATAATTATGCTTACTGCTAAGGGTGATACCTTTGATAAGGTACTGGGACTGGAGCTTGGTGCAGATGATTATGTTGTTAAGCCTTTCGATGCAAAAGAGGTTATAGCTAGGATAAAGGCTGTTTTACGCAGGACATCGAAAAATATTGTTGAAAACGATTTAAAGGAAATTAAATACGATAATCTTGAGATTAATATGCTCAAGTATGAACTTAAAATATGCGGTAGGGTTCATGTAGCTCCTCCTAAGGAAATTGAGCTATTATTTCACCTTGCCTCAAATCCTAATAGAGTTTTCACGAGAGACCAGCTTTTAGATGAGGTATGGGGCTTTGAATATTATGGAGATTCACGTACGATTGACGTACATATAAAAAGATTGCGTAAAAAGCTTGAAAATGCATCTGATAAATGGGATTTGAAAACTGTTTGGGGTGTAGGCTATAAGTTTGAATTAACTGAAGAGTAATTTTGATAAACAAATTTTACGATGAGGGGTTTTCCTTAAGATGACTAAAAAACAAAGAAAATCTGGTAAGAAAAAAACATCTGCTTTTGTGGACAACGGTTTTGAAAAGCAGCCTGCTGTACTTGCACATATAAAAGGGTCTTTAGACGACACAGCCAGTGTTGAACATATAAAGCATGATGAAGAGCAAGAAGACTACTCAGTAAAAAAGAAGAAGAGTCATTTTATTATAGGATTATTTGTGCTTATTATGGCGGTGGTTGGAATAATTTCATCTATTTCAGCTATTTCTAAAGCCATAGGGTCTTTAGCTGATGATGCTTCTTTTAAAAATGAGTTGGCTAAGTATGTTTTCCCGCTTGTAGTAAATGATGCTCCTGCTTTTGATAAGATTGAAGATATGCCCGAAAGTGCAATAATTAGCTGCGCTGTTTGGAACATCTTGCTTAATTCTGATTTATCACAATATGAAACAGAAGGCGATAATGTTATTATACCTAAGGTTGATGTGGAATATAACATAAATAAGCTTTTTGGTTCTTCAGCAAAATATGAGCATCAAACAGTGGGAGATTTATTTTTACAGTTTGAATATATACCTGAAAAAAACTCTTATTCAGCACCTAAAAAGCCTAGATATATGTTGTATTCGCCTTATATAGACAGTGTTGAGGTAGTTGGAGAAACCTATACTGTCACTGTCGGATATATTCCTCCCTCACTGGTTATGCTGCATGAGGAGGTAAATACACAGCCAGAGGCTGAAAAGTACATGGTGTTTACCATATCTATTACAAACGAAAGAAAGACTATAAAAGCATTGACATACTCAGAAAAGAATAAGGAGCTTAGTTTAGATTGATATTTAGCGAAAAAGACTTTGATTATGAAAGATTAGTAGAGCTTATAAATACGAAAAGCCCTTTTACCATTGAAAACGGGATAGAGGCTGTTGAAATAAAAAAAGGTTATTCTCACCTTGAGCTTGATATTAGCGAAAAATTCATGAATTTAAATGATACTGTACATGGGGGACTCTTATTCACTCTTGCTGATATGGCGGCAGGAGCAGCGGCAATGTCATTTGGAAAGCAGGTCACAACCTTAAATGGAAGTATAAACTTTTTTCGCCCTGCTTTAAGTGGTAAGCTAATAGCAAAATGCAATGCCGTTCATGCGGGCAGACGTACAATTGTTTGTGAAACTGAGATATTCAGCAATGAGGGTAAGCTATTGTGTAAAAGCACGATGACGATGTTTGTTTTAAATAATTAAAATAATAGTAAAGGATTTTATTTACATGAGTATAATTTTTGACGAAAAAAAGAAAGTATTTAAACTAGACACGCCAAATACAAGCTATGCTTTTCATATAACTAATTCAAAGCATTTGCTTCATTTATATTATGGAAAGAAAATTCCCGAAACTGATTTGACTTTTTTGCTCAGAATACCTAATGATGAGCCTTTTGTTCCTGCAACTCATGATGCAATGGGTCCGCATAGCTTTGATTGTGCCCCGATTGAATTTCCTACAAGCGGAGTAGCAGATTTTAGAGAGCCGAGTATGCAGCTGATGGACGAAAATGGTATGTCAGCTTGTGAATGTTATTATAAGGACTACAAAATTTACAAGGGAAAAAAGCCGTTAAAGGGTTTGCCGGCTACATATGGTGATGAAGATGATGTCACCAGTCTTGAGGTATATTGTCACGANCCGTTGAATGGGCTTGAAATTANCTTGCAATATAGTGTTTTTGAAAAACTTGATATTATAACACGTTCTGTAAAGGTGCAGAATAAAGGTAAATCCCCTTTAGAGCTAAGGCGACTGCTTTCGCTGAGTGTTGATTTAGATCATAAGGATTTTGACATGATTACGCTTAATGGCACATGGGCAAGAGAGCGTCATGTTGAACGTGCTCCTCTGCGTTTTGGAAAGCAGGTAGTTGACTCTTGCAGAGGTGCTACAAGTCATGCTCATAATAATTTCATTGCCTTATGCGACCATAAGGCAGATGAGGATTATGGTGAGGCTTATGGCTTTGCTTTAGTATATTCAGGCAGCTTTATATCAGGATGTGAAGTGTACCAGTACGAAAAAACAAGGGTTTTTTCGGGGATAAATCCATATGATTTTTCATGGCACTTGAAAATNGATGAGGANTTTCAAGCACCTGAGGTAATNATGACATTTTCCTATCAAGGCTTGGGACAGATGTCTAGAAATCTTCATGATGTTATAAGGCAGCATTTAATAAGAGGAAAGTGGAAGGATATTCGCAGGCCTGTTCTTATAAATAATTGGGAGGCTACTTATTTTAATTTCGATACAGAAAAGCTGATTCAAATTGCACGTGATGCAGCACAAGCGGGTATTGATATGCTTGTTATGGATGATGGATGGTTTGGCGGTAGAAGTGATGATACCACCAGCTTAGGCGATTGGTATGTTAATGAGGAAAAAATAAAGGGTGGATTAAAATATCTTGTTGATGAGGTAAATAAGCTAGGTCTTAAGTTTGGAATATGGTTTGAGCCTGAGATGATTTCTCCGGACAGTGATTTATATAGAAAGCACCCCGATTGGTGTATTCATATCCCCGGAAGGTATCGTACAACAGCGAGGAGTCAGCTTGTACTTGACTTTTCACGCAAGGATGTTAGGGATTATATTTACTCCAGAATTAAAGAAATATTATCCTCAGCAAATATTGAATATGTAAAATGGGATATGAATAGACAGCTGTCTGAAGTGGGAAATGAGGTTTTACCTGCTATTCGCCAGCGTGAAATATGGCATAGGTATGTTCTTGGAGTTTATGAAATGCAGGAAAGATTGCTTACAGATTTTCCTGATTTATTGCTTGAGAATTGTGCAGGTGGCGGAGCGAGATATGATTGTGGTATGCTGTATTATTCACCACAGATATGGACAAGTGATGATACGGACGCTATTGAAAGGCTGAAAATTCAGCATGGTACGTCTATGTGTTATCCTTGCTCAACTATGGGAGCTCATGTTTCTGCTGTGCCAAATCACTGTGTGGGAAGAACCACACCTTTTCAAACAAGAGGTCATGTAGCTTTAGTCGGCACCTTTGGGTATGAATTAGATATTACAAAGCTTTCTGATGAAGAAAAATCAGCNATAAAAGAACAAATAGCTGAATTTGATAAGTATAATTTTTTAGTAAGAAGCGGTGATTTCTACCGTATTGGAAACCCTTTTAAAAGCACAAGGTTTGATGCATGGGAGTTTGTGGCAAAGGATAAAAGTGAAGCTTTACTGCAATATGTTCAAATTTTAAAGACACCTTCATTATTTTTGCACAGAATTCGTCTAAAGGGGCTAGAGCAGGGTCAATATTATCGACATGAACAGACAGGCAAGGTTTATTCTGCTGAAATATTGATGAACAGCGGGTTTGATATACCTAATTTGTGGGGCGATTTTCATAGCTATTTAGCTTATTTTAAAAAAGTATAAACCTCAGGGGGTATTTTATGGCGAACATGGAAAAACTAAAGCGGGATTATGGAAATGTTGTATGGACGGGGAAAAAGTGCATTTTGGGAATGCCGATTTCACTGACAAGATATATTTTGACGGATACTACACTTTATACAAGGATAGGACTATTAAATATAAAAGAAGATGAAATAGACCTATATAGAATTGTTGATAAAAAAATACATTTACCTTTTTCGCAGAGAATGTTTTTCTGTGGGTCTATAATAATTAGCTCAAAGGATTCGGATACGCCAAATAAGGTGCTTGTTGCTATTAAAAAAGTGCGTGAAGTAAAAAGACTGCTAGATAATTTAGTTCGCTCCGAGCGAGATAAATACCATGTTCGTGGCAGGGATATGATAGGCGCACATGTAGACTATGATGATGATAGTGATATCGATGATGATATTTAGTATTGATAGTTATACTTATTATTAGGACTATTTGGTGAGCATTTCATCAATTAAAAGAAATCAACTTAGTCCGGATAAAACTAAACTTTGGATAGATGATGTGCTTTCCCTTTCAAACGAAGGTAAGAAGGATTTAATAAAATATATTAATTTGCTAAAACTTAGAGATAAAGAAATGCATAGGGAAGGCAGAAAATAAATTTCCGGATAAACAGATTTAATTTTTTGCACTTTGCCTTTAGTCAGTATTATTAATTTGTCTTTAATAGCGAAGTATCTTGACAGAGTGGGAGATAGTTTATATTAGTTATTTAGTAAACTTTCACAAAAAAATATACTCAAAAAGATAATTTTTTTTGACAATGTTTTGACAAAGCACTTGATAAGTTGCATATTTTTATGTATAATAATAATTAAGCGGTTTGGTGACAAACTGTAAATTCAAAATTCTAGGAGGACTAAAAAATGGCAGTAAAAGTAGCTATAAACGGTTTTGGCCGTATTGGACGTCTGGCTTTCAGACAAATGTTCGGTGCTGATGGTTATGAAATTGTTGCAATCAACGATTTAACAAATCCTAAGATGCTCGCTCATCTTCTCAAGTATGATACAGCACAAGGCAGATATGCACTTGCTGATAAGGTTGAGGCTAAAGAGGCTTCTATCGTTGTTGATGGCAAGGAAATTAAAATTTATGCTGAGAGAGATGCAAAAAATCTTCCTTGGGGAGAAATTGGTGTAGATGTTGTTTTGGAATGCACAGGCTTCTATGTTAGCAAGGCTAAGAGCCAAGCTCACATTGATGCTGGCGCTAAAAAGGTAGTTATTTCCGCTCCTGCTGGAAATGATTTGCCTACTATCGTTTACAGCGTAAATGAAGATACTTTGAAAGCAGAGGATACAATTATTTCTGCTGCTTCTTGTACAACAAATTGTCTTGCACCTATGGCAAATACTTTAAATAAATTTGCTGAAATTGAAAAGGGCTTTATGACTACTATTCACGCTTATACAGGTGATCAAATGACACTTGATGGTCCACATCCTAAGGGAGATTTAAGACGTGCTAGAGCAGCAGCTGCTAATATCGTTCCTAATTCCACTGGGGCTGCTAAGGCAATTGGTCTTGTTATCCCTGAGCTTTCTGGTAAGCTTGATGGTTCTGCACAGCGTGTACCTGTTCCTACCGGTTCTTTAACTGAGCTTGTAGCTGTTGTAAACAAGACTGTTACAGCTGATGAAATTAACGCTGCTATGAAGGCCGCTGCTAGCGAATCCTTCGGCTATACTGAAGAGCAGCTTGTTTCTTCTGATATTATCGGTATCACATACGGTTCTTTGTTTGATGCTACTCAGACAAAGGTTAATGACCTTGGAAATGGTAAGACACTTGTAAAGGTTGTTTCTTGGTATGATAATGAAAATTCATACACAAGCCAGATGGTAAGAACAATCAAGTACTTTGCTGAACTTAAGTAATTATTTATAAAACAAAATGCCCTATAACTTTCGTTATAGGGCATTTTGTTTTTTAGGAGTGTTTTTTCTTTAGTATAAATTATTCTTCCTCACTAATTGAATTTGGAAGAATACAACCGAATTCGGGTGAGCAAGCAGCTCCCTCGTTTTCAGTTTGCGTATAGCTTTGTTCTAAATCGATTGTGATTTTTTCTTTTTTATCATTCATATATATCTTCCTTCCGTCTATAATATATTGGTTTAACTTTTATTTTTAAGTGTAATTTAATTATATTGATAATCACTTTTAATTACAGTGATTAAATTACTATTAAAAAATTTTAAAATAATTAATCGCCATATTGACGAAAGTATGAATTTGTTATATAATTAAAAGGTATTTTACTTATAAAAATAGAAAATATATTATTTAATCAGATATGAACTATGTGGACTGTGAATTAAATTTTGAAAGGATTTATGATGGCGGATTTTTTTTCTAAGACTATTGCACAAGTGCAGTCTGAGCTGAAGGTAGATGCAAAGACGGGGCTTTCAAGTGATGAGGCTAAGGTACGAATACAAAAATACGGTGAAAACAAGCTTAATGAAAAACCAAAGAAAACAATGATAGCTCGATTTATAGAGCAGATGAAAGATGTTATGATTATTATTTTGCTGGTTGCGGCACTTATTTCATTTGGTCTATCTATTTATCATACCTCGATTGGTGAATCAGGTGATTGGGTTGAACCTATTGTAATTATTTTAATAGTTATTGTTAATGGAGTTTTAGGTGTAGTTCAAGAAAGCCGTGCAGAAGCAGCGCTTGAGGCACTTAAGAAAATGACTTCACCTGTTTCTAAGGTGAAAAGAGATGGTAATATCATTAGCTTGTCATCATCTGAACTTACTGTTGGTGATGTAGTAATTCTTGAGGCAGGGGATTGGATTCCTGCTGACTGTCGAATTATACAAAGTGCGTCTTTAAAAAGTGATGAGGCTGCTTTGACTGGGGAATCTCTTCCATCTGATAAGGATGCTGATTTTATAGCGAAAGAAGATGCACCCCTTGGTGATAGACACAATATGCTTTACTCTGGCTGTTCTGTTTCCTATGGAAGAGGTGAGGCTATTGTAGTTTCCACAGGCATGAAAACTGAAATGGGAAAAATAGCGGCAATGCTCGAGGGAGAAAAGGAAGGTCCCACACCATTACAACAAAAGCTTGCACAGCTTGGTAAGTATTTGGGATTTTTAGCACTTGGAATATGTGCTGTAATTTTCATTATAGGAATTATAGATAATCTTGGCATTATGGAAATGTTCATGACGGCTGTATCTCTTGCTGTTGCTGCTATTCCTGAGGGCTTGCCGGCAATTGTTACTATTGTGCTTGCTATCGGTGTGCAAAGAATGGTTACTAAAAACGCTATTATAAGACGTTTGCCCGCTGTTGAAACATTGGGAAGCACGTCTGTAATTTGTTCTGACAAAACAGGTACGCTTACTCAAAATAGAATGACTTTATTAAAGGTTTTTGCTGATGGAGATATAATTAACCTTGATGATGAAATTCCTGAATCGGCAAAAAGATTGATAGAGCTAGGCACACTTTGTACAGATGGTAAGGTTAGTATTGAAAGTGGTGAAGAAAAGCATATTGGCGACCCTACTGAAACAGCTATTGTAGCAGCAGCGTTGAGATATGGGATAGAAAAAGATGATATTGAAAACAGGTTTCCTAGAGTGTCGGAAATACCCTTTGATTCGGATAGAAAGCTCATGACAACAATCCATAAGATTGGTGATAAAATTGTTGCTATTGTAAAGGGAGCTCCCGATATATTGCTAAGTCGCTGCATAGAGGGAGATACTCAAAAAGCTGCCGAGGCAAATACTTCACTTGGAAAGGAAGCTTTGCGTGTATTGGCAGTGGGCTATAAGGAGCTTGATTCCATACCTGAAAATCCTAAGCCAGAAGAGATAGAAAGCGACTTGACTTTTATAGGTCTTGTTGGTATGATTGACCCACCACGTCCTGAGGTTAAGGATTCTATTATGGAGTGTTATCAGGCAGGTATTCAAACAATAATGATAACAGGCGACCATATTGCTACTGCAACAGCTATTGCAAAGCAGCTTAATATTCTTGAAAATGAAGAACAGGCTATAAGTGGTGCTGAGCTTGCCGCAATGAGTGATGATGAGNTGTTTAAAAATATTAGAAAATACCGTGTATATGCACGTGTTACTCCAACTGATAAGATAAGAATAGTAAAAACATGGCAGAAGGCNGGTGAAATTGTTGCTATGACGGGAGATGGAGTAAATGATGCTCCTGCATTAAAGGCTGCTGATATTGGCTGTGCAATGGGTATTACAGGTACTGATGTTGCTAAGGGCGCTGCTGATATGACTCTTACCGATGATAATTTTGCTACAATTGTTACAGCAGTAAAAGAGGGAAGAGGCATTTATGACAATATCAAAAAGGCTGTACATTTTTTGCTTTCATGCAATTTAGGCGAAATTGTGACCGTATTTGCTGCTATGCTTTTGTGGAAGGCTACTCCGCTATTGCCTATCCAGCTTTTGTGGATAAATCTTGTAACTGATAGTTTACCCGCGCTTGCTTTAGGTATGGAGCCGGTGGAATTTGACATAATGAAACGAAAGCCAAGAAAAAAGGAAGAAAGTATTTTTGCGCATGGTGTGGGAATAAGTGCTATTTGGCAGGGGTTGATGGTCGGTATAATTACTCTTGTAGCTTTCTTTGTGGGCTGGAAAATGAGCGGCAATGCTGACCCGAATAACAATGCTCTCGCTGAAACTATGGCTTTTTCCGTACTTGCTATATCACAGCTTATACATGCGTTTAATGTACGTTCCGGACATTCATTGTTTAAGGTTGGATTNTTTANCAATAAAAATATGGTAAAGGCTTTCTTTGCATCATTAGCACTTACTTTAGTCGTTTTATTTGTTCCGTTTATGCAAGATATCTTTAAAGTATCTTATATGAATTTGCAGGAATGGTTAGTTGTAATTGGGCTTTCACTTGTACCTTTGGTGTTAGTTGAGATAAGTAAAATATTTACTGATAGGTCTGTGAAGGATTAATTTTGAAAAATTTGACGTAGTTTTTTACCTTAAATATTTGCTCTGACAATGAGTATAATAATATTGCAATCAAAAAAAGATTGCGAGCTTAAAAATTGCTTTTTGCAAAATTTAATCGGCTTTTTATAGATTATTTGTATTAAAAGCAAAATTAAAAAGCTAGAGGTAAGTTGAATGAATGTTTCAAATTTGCCAATGCAAACCTTCAAGGAAATACCACAGCCTAATAGCGATGCACAGTCCATTGTGGCTTTACAAAAGAAGAGTGGAAGAGTAGTTGGCTATAAGCTGTCTGATGGTCAAATCCTTGAAAAACAGCAAGCCGTAACAATGGCAAGACAGGGAGGCATAAAAGGTGTAGGTATAGCCCAGAGAAGTGGGAATGAATATCTAAAAGCCTTGCCTGATGGGGAAGAATCCAATAATTTGGGTAGCTTGCCCACTGTGAAATAATGCTGAAATTTTAGGTTTTTTAAAACTTTTTATAAGGGGGAATTTTCCCCCTTATAATTTTGCGTTATTTTAAGTGAGTTTTTAATGAAAATGTGATGAAAATACCTTATGGTATTGAAAAATCTCGATACTTATGGTATACTAATAATAATCTNANATTAAGTTTTTGCAAAAGAATATTGCAGGATTTAAAAAAGCTTTCACAATTTTAAAAATATTAATCTTGATTTAATATTATNATGTATAAATTAAAGTAAAAATAATAAATATTTATTTGGGAGAAAGATGATAAATTGATTAAAATTACCANAACAATTTCGCACGAAGAATTAAAAACACAGCAAAGATTTTCCGATGCTGTCGCTGATATTTTTTCAAGGCGTGAAGAAAACCCATTAGCATATGTACATAGCTTTGGCTGTCAGCAGAATGTAAGTGATGGCGAAAAGATTAAAGGAATGCTGGCACAAATGGGTTATGGCTTTACTGATGATGTTGATAAGGCTGATTTAGTATTGTTTAATACTTGTGCTGTTCGTGAAAATGCAGAGGATAGAGTCTTTGGAAATGTAGGTGCATTAAAGCATAAAAAACGCAGAAATCCTAATATGATTATTGCTGTTTGCGGCTGTATGGTTCAGCAGGAGCATATTACACAAAGGCTATATCAGTCATTTCCTTTTGTAGATATAATTTTTGGTACTCATGTATTACACACTCTTCCATCTATTATTTATCAAAAGCTAAGCTCAGGAAAACGTCAGGTGCTTATTCCTGAGGAAAATGGTTCAATAGCTGAGGGAGTGCCTGTTCAAAGGGACAGCAAATTTAAGGCATGGGTTCCTATTATGTATGGATGCAATAATTTTTGCACCTTTTGCATTGTNCCNCATGTTAGAGGAAGGGAACGCTCAAGGNTGCCTCGTGATATTATTAAAGAGGTGAGTGACCTTGTCAAAGAAGGATATAAAGATATTACTTTATTAGGACAAAATGTAAACTCATACGGTAAGGAATTGGGTATCTCCTTTGCAGAACTGTTGAAAACCTTAGATGAAATAGAGGGAGAATATAAGCTGGGCTTTATGACTTCACACCCTAAGGACTGTACAAGGGAGCTTATTGATGTAATAGCAAATGGAAAGCATATTAGCAGACATTTACATTTGCCTGTTCAAAGCGGCAGTGACAGAGTGCTTAAGGCTATGAATAGAAGATACACTGTCGAAAAATATATGGATATAATAAATTATGCAAAGGAAAAAATAGACGAGGTTGCACTTACTTCAGATATTATTGTAGGATTTCCCGGGGAAACATACGAGGAATTTTTGCAGACGATAGAGCTTATAAAAAAGGTGGAATATGATTCTCTCTTCACTTTTATTTATAGTCCAAGAAAGGGTACAAAAGCAGCGGATATGCCAGACCCTATTACACGTGAGGAAAAGGGAAAATGGTTTGAGGAGCTGTTACAGGTTCAATCCGAGGCTTCTGCACATTCATATGATAAATTTGTAGGTAGAACTTTGCGAGTCCTTTGTGATGGAGTGGGCAAAAGCAGGGATAATTTATTGACAGGCAGGACTATTCATAATATTATTGTTGAATTTGAGGGGGATAAGAGTCTTGTTGGCAGNTTTGTTGATGTGAAAATCACAAGCGCTCTTAATTGGGCAATGGTAGGNGAAATGGTTTAAGGCTTAAAGAATTTAGAGGTAGATATGCCAAGATTTGAAATGAACGAACAGCAGATTGATGACTTTTTACAAAAACAGCACACAGCCAGCCTTTCTCTAGTTGATGAAGATGGTGTTCCTTATTGCGTTCCTGTGCATTTTGCACAAGCTACGGGCAGCTTTTATATTCATAGTTCATCGAGTGGGAAAAAGCTTGATATTATAGCTAAAAGTAAAGGCATGATAAATTCTTGCCTTACGGTTTTCGATATAGAAGGATATAAGTATAAATCCGATGACAATCCGTGCAGAATAAGTACAAAGTTTAACAGTGTTATAATTATCGGAAAAGCTGAGATAGTAAGTGATTATGATGAAAAGATAAGTGCGCTTAAAGCTATTGTCAACAAGCTAGCGCCAGATTTTTCAGCAGATAAAATGCTAAAAGCTGCTATTGAGGCTGTTACGATAATTAAAATAAATCCAATAAAAGTAACAACAAAGGCTTATATGTAAAAGAAGAAAGGTGATATTATGGAAAACTTAGATGTAATTGCTATGACAAGACAACTGGGAGTAGCTATACAATCAGACCCTAGATATAAAGAATATATTCGCGCTAAGGAAATAAATGACAATGACACCGACCTGCAAAATTTAATTGGCGACTTTAATCTTACAAGGCAGAAAATACAGATTGAGATTAATAAAAGTGCCGATGAAAAGGACAATAAAAAAATCGCTGAATTAAATAAGCAAATGCAGGGACTTTATGGACAGATTATGGCAAATGACAGCATGAATGATTATAACAATGCAAAAGCAGCCTTTGATACGCTTGTACAACAGGTTAATGCAATAATCAGTGGAAGTGTAAATGGCGAGGACCCTCTCACAATGGATACTGATGCCAGCTGTGGCTCAGGCTGTGCTTCATGCTCAGGCTGTGGCTGATAATTTTTTAATATTTTAAAACGGATTGTATCCCCCTTTTGAGCTGGCAGACAATTGAAAGCTTCATAGGGGGAGCTAATTCTCGCTATACTACTTATACCACCACAGGTAGTGTGAATATTGCACGCAAGTGCAACTTCTAGCGTTTTGGGGAAATGAAGTTTCTAAAAAACCGATTTAATTTTATAATACTTTGTATTCAGTCTGAAAAGGGAAGTATTTATCTTTTCAGATGTTTGCATATATTTGATGAGGAGTTTTTGACATGGTGATTTCAGAAAATCAAAAAGCAAAGAGTGAGCAAAAGCTATCGCCAATGCTTTTACAATACAAGCAGATAAAGGAGCAGTATAAAGATTATATATTGTTTTTTAGGCTTGGGGATTTTTATGAAATGTTTTTTGAAGATGCAATGCTTGTTTCGAGAGAGCTGGAGTTAACATTGACAGCAAGAGCAGGCACACCGATGTGTGGTGTTCCTCATCATAGCAGTGAAGGGTATATAAAAAAGCTTATTGAAAAGGGCTATAAGGTAGCAGTATGCGAGCAGACTACGGACCCTGCTTTAAGCAAGGGATTAGTAGAGCGTGAGGTAGTAAGGCTGGTAACAGCTGGAACAGTTATTGAGGCATCGATGCTAGATGAAGGAAAGAATAATTACATAGCTTGNATATATGCTGAAAAAAACCATGTAGGAATGGCGTTTTCAGATGTTTCAACGGGGGAAATCCATGTAGTGGAAAAATCCGGCAGAAAGCTGCAAAATCAAATTATCTCCGAGCTGTCAAGGTATAATCCAGCTGAAATTTTGTTTAATTCAANNTTTTTAGATTTTTTAGATGTTCATCACTATATAAAAAATCGTCTTGTAAAANCAGTAGGTGAATTGATTGATGANGATTATTTNATTGAAGATAATGAGCTTTTAAAAGAACAGTTTACAAATGAAAATGCCTTAGAAAAGCTTTGTGATGGTGATATGAAAAAATCATTATGTGCTTTGATGAGATATTTTGGGAATATGAGAAAATCCCGTGTAAGACGTTTTGTAAAGCTTAATATTCATGAAAATGATGAACTGATGGATATTAATATTTCTGCTAGGAAAAGCCTTGAGCTTACGGAAACCATGCGTTCCTCCGAAAAAAAGGGAAGCCTTTTATGGGTACTTGATAAAACCTCTACTTCCATGGGNAAAAGGCTGCTCAAATCATGGGTTGAGCAACCACTGATTAGCCCCACTGCTATTATAAAAAGGCTNGATGCTGTGGATTCGCTTATTAAAAATCCTGTTGTTTTATTTGATATATGCGAGTCTTTGGCAGGGATTTATGACCTTGAAAGGCTTATAACAAGGATTGTTTTTAAATCTGCCACGCCAAGAGATATTGTAGCCTTGGGAAAGGCTTGTCAAAAGCTACCCACTTTAAAAAATCATCTTAAAAAGCTAAAGACAGGATATATTAATTCATTAGATAATGATATTTGTGAGCTTTCTGATATATTTTCTCTTGTCGATAATGCAATAATAGACGAGCCACCTATTTCCCTTAAGGACGGCGGAGTAATAAAAGATGGATTTAACGAAAATTTAGACAAACTACGAAATATAACTAAAAATTCTAAGGATATTTTAGCTAAACTGGAGCAACAAGAGAGGGATAGCACAGGCATAAAAAACCTTAAGGTTGGCTATAATCGTGTTTTCGGCTATTATATTGAAGTTTCTAAATCTAATACTGGGAACGTTCCTGCAAATTATATTAGAAAACAAACGCTTACAAATGGCGAGAGATACATAACTGAGGAATTAAAAGCTATTGAAAATGACATACTATCAGCAAATGATAAAATTATCGCTCTTGAAGAGGAAATTTTTACAGAAGTAAGAAAGTTTATCTCTGCAAAGCTTGAGCAAATTCAACAAACTGCCTTTGCAGTAGCACAAATTGATGTGCTTTGTTCATTTGCGAGTGTTTCAATTGATAATAACTATGTAAAGCCGGAAATTACTCTTGAAAGTGTAATTGATATAAAGGATGGAAGACATCCAGTTATTGAAAAAATGCTTACTGAAAAGCCCTTTACCCCTAATGATTCATATCTTGATAATAATCAGAATAGACTTTTAATTATAACAGGACCTAATATGTCTGGAAAATCTACTTTTATGCGACAAACTGCTTTGATTGTATTGATGGCGCAGATGGGCTGCTTTGTTCCTGCTAAAAAAGCTAGAATCGGCGTATGTGACAAGATTTTTACAAGAGTTGGTGCGTCTGATGACTTATCTTCGGGATTGTCAACCTTTATGGTGGAGATGAATGAGGTGGCTGAAATATTATCAAATGCTACTTCAAAAAGTCTTGTTATTCTTGATGAAATTGGCAGAGGAACTTCAACCTTTGATGGTATTTCAATAGCAAGAGCAGTGGCTGAGCATATTACTAAAATAGGCTGTAAGACGCTGTTTGCTACGCATTATCATGAGCTTATTTCAATGGAAAAGGAATACGAGGGAATAAGAAATTTCAGCGTGAGCGTATCTAAAAAGGGTGATGGAATAAGGTTTTTGCATAAAATAGTAGAAGGCGGAGTTGATGACAGCTATGGAATTGAGGTTGCAAAGCTTGCTGGTTTACCTAAAAAGGTGATTGATAAGGCAAAATCAGAGCTTTCAAAGCTGGAGGTAAATAGTCTTAAAAATCTTAATAAAACTATTGAAATGAACAAAGAAAAGGAACAATTTGATTTTTCGGCATTGGCAGAAGAAAATGTAATCAATAAAATAAAGAATATAGAGCTTGATGATATAACAGCTGAAAAGTCAATGGAATTTTTAAAAGAGATAAAAGAAATGCTTATATAAGCTTATTGGAAAATGTGGAGGCGGTTTGATGGATATGTTATCAGCCATTGATGCTAGACATTCTTGTAGGACATATTTTAAAAGCCATATAAAACAAGATTATATAGATGAACTTGTCGAGCTAATAGATAAATTTAATAAAGAAACGGGACTTAATATTCAGTTTATTTTAAATGACAGCGACCCTTTTGGCGGACTTAAAAGCTATGGTATTTTCAAAGGAGTGAATAACTATATAGCTTTTGTAGGCAAGGACACTGATATAATGCGTGAAAAAGCAGGCTATTATGGAGAGGCTTTGGTGTTAAAGGCTGTTCAGATGGGACTAGGCACCTGCTGGGTTTCGGGTACTTATTCACCTAAAAAGTCAAAGATAGAAGTAGAAAAGGGTGAGAAGCTGTTCTGCGTGGTAACCATTGGAAATGGAAAAGAATCTACCACTGCGATGTGCAAATTGAATAAAGTTTTTTTGCCCAAAAAGAAAAGCATAGAAAAGCTATATGAATTTTCACAGACTCCTCCGGCATGGTTTTTAAGTGGAGTGGAAGCGGCGAGCAAAGCACCTTCTTCTATGAATAAAATGCCAACTAGGTTTATTTATTCTAGGGGTGAGGTTAGTGCGTATGTTCAGGATTATTCATTAAATGCAATTGATTTAGGTATAGCTAAGCTTCATTTTGAAATAGGTGCAGGGCAAGGTAAATGGCAGTTTGGCAACTATGGCAAGCTAGAAAATCAAGATTAGGAAAGCAGGGAATTTATGCCTAAGATAAACGTGCTTGATAAAAATGTTGCGGAATTGATAGCAGCAGGCGAGGTTATAGAAAGGCCTGCCTCTGTAATTAAAGAGCTTGTAGAAAATTCTCTTGATGCAGGGGCGAAAAATATCACTGTCGAAATCAAGCGTGGTGGTATTTCTTATATTAGAATTGCTGATAATGGCTGTGGAATGGCAAAGGGAGATGTTCCATTAGCTTTTTTGCGACATGCCACAAGCAAGGTTTATTCTCATGAAGATTTAGAAAACATTCAAACCTTGGGTTTCCGTGGGGAGGCATTAGCAAGNGTTTGTGCAATGGCTAAGGTTGAGCTTAGGACAAAGCGAGCTGAGGATGNAAACGGCACTCTNTATATAATNAATGGAAGCGAAGAGCAAGCTTATGAGGAATGTGGATGTCCTGAAGGAACAACGATTATTATTAGAGATTTGTTTTTTAATACTCCGGCAAGGTTGAAGTTTTTAAAAAGAGATGTGACAGAGGCGAATAATGCAGAAAATACAGTTNCTAAATTAGCTTTGTCAAATCCTTNTGTTTCCTTTAAATTTATTCGTGACGGAAGGCAGGTATTTTCAACAGTGGGNAATGGTGATAGCTTTTCTGCTGTTTATGGTGTTCTTGGAAAGCAGTTTGCCTCATCTTTAATTCAGTGTGAATATGTACATAACAACATTGGTATAACGGGTTTTATTTCCTCCCCTTTATTTGGAAGAGGAAGTAGAAATATGCAGAGTTTTTTTGTGAACGGAAGATACTTTCGTTCTCCTCTTTGTGTTGCTGCATTAGAGGAAGGATTTAAAAATAGTCTTATGGTGGGAAAATTCCCTGCCTGCGTATTGAATATTAATCTCTTGCCTGCGAAGGTTGATGTTAATGTTCATCCTGCAAAAACAGAGGTGAGATTTTCTGATGAAAAAAGTGTATTTAATGCAATTTACTTTGCTGTAAAAAACGCTTTGCTTAACTATGAAAATGCAAGGGAAATTCCTGTTGATGATGAAAAGGTTAAGGCAGCACCATTGTTTTCGCCTCAGACTGAGCAAAAGGAAGTCACAAGCAACGGTTTTTCAATTAAGCCTTTTTATGCTGAAAATCAAGAGAATCAAAGAAAAGAGGCTATTTTAAACTCCCGCTATGACCCGTATAAAAGACAGGAGCAGGTTTTTAAGGATGAGGATGCTCATCAAGAGCAGCTTGAATCCGATAAAGAACAAANAGTAGAGCCTGAGCTAGCAGAATTTAAATACATTGATAAAAGTTCTTTTNCAAAGGTGCAAGCTNNTGAAAAAACTNATTTTCAAGCTGATGCCAAGCCTAAAAAGCCCCCCTTGAGAGTAATTGGCGAGCTTTTTCATACATATATATTATGTGAGGCAGGGGAAAACTTAATTCTAATGGACAAGCATGCGGCACATGAGCGTATTAACTTTGAGAAGATTAAACGCATTGCTCAGCAGGAGGCTTTAACAGCACAATATATTGCTTTTCCCGAGCGAGTAAAAATAGATNCTGATGAATATAATTCTTTACTTGAAAATAAAAGCTTTTTACTTTCATGTGGAATTGATGTGCAGTTTTTGGAGAATAACGAGGTAGAGCTAATGTCACTTCCTAGTATGCTTGATATGGCTGATGGCGAGGAGGTTTTGTTAAAGCTTGCAGGTGTTATTTCTAAAAGCAATTATAATGCTGTGGGTGCTTTGCTTGGCGATTTACTTCATTCTATGTCATGTAAGGCTTCAGTCAGAGCAAATGACAGCAATAGGATAGAAGAGCTTGAATATTTGGCGAAAGCAGTGTATAATGATGAGAATATAAGGTTTTGTCCTCATGGCAGACCGATAATGACTATTATTTCAAAAACACAATTAGAAAAATATTTTGGTCGAATACAATCATAATTTGTAAAAAATAAACCGAATTATACAAAGAGTAGAGTTTTATGTCGAAAAAATTACAAGATAAAGTAAATTTAATAGTGATTTGCGGCCCAACAGCCTCAGGTAAAACGGAGCTTTCTTTAAGGCTTGCTGAAATATTTGACGGGGAAATTATCGGTGCTGATTCCATGCAGATTTATAGGGGAATGGATATTGTGACTGCTATGCCTACAAAACCTGAGAGAGAACGAGTGAGACACCGACTTATTGATTTTTTAGAGCCGAGTGAAAGCTTTTCTGTGGCAGATTATGTAAAACTAGCAAAAGAAGCTATCAGTGAGGTTGTAAGTAATGGTAAAATGCCTATCCTATGTGGAGGCACGGGGCTTTATATAAATTCATTGATTGATGGCATTTCTTTAGATGAAACAAGGGAAAACCAGCAGTTTCGTGAGAAAATGCTTCTGCTTGCAAAAGAGTATGGAAATGAGTTTTTGCATAAAAAGCTTGAAAAGGTAGACCCTAAAAGAGCAAAGGAGCTGCATCCTAATAACGTAAAGAGGGTTATTAGAGCCTTGGAGATATATGAATTTTCGGGTCGAAGTATGACGGAAAGTAATATTCTTAGTAGAAATACACCGAGTATATACAATTCTTGTATAATAGGGTTGGATTTTGAAAACAGACAAGACCTATATGACCGAATCAATAAGCGTGTTGACATTATGTTTGAGCAAGGGCTTTTACAGGAGGCAAAGAAATTTTTTGCTATGAACAATACCACTACAAGCGCTCAGGCAATAGGCTATAAGGAGCTTTTTCCGTATATTAAAGGAGAACAACCCTTAGAAGAATGTGTGGAGAAATTAAAGCAGAGGACTAGAAATTATGCTAAAAGACAGCTTACTTGGTTTAGGCGTGATGAGAGGGTTAATTGGTATAAAATAAAGAAAAATGAGCCTTTTCAAAATATTGTGAATTTTTCTGAAAAAACAATAGCTTTTTATTTCAAAACATGATATAATAATTTTTAGAGATTTTTTTAAATCTATTTTTAATGGGTTTATTATGACGTTGCCTATCGATGGGCAATTATATCACGAAAACGCTGTTTTCATGATATAATAACAACAATAATAATAAGGCATAAGCCTTATTGCATAATTATTTTATTTAAATTCATTTCATTTAGTGCCGTAAACACGGCTATGCGTAGGAGGAAAAAATGAGCAAAGAAATCGTACTTCAGGATGTATTTTTAAATCAAGCGAGGAAGGAAAGAATGCTAGTAACAGTGTATATTACTAATGGGTTCCAGTATAAGGGAATTGTTAAAGGCTTTGATAGCTATACTGTTATTTTAGAATCTGACGGAAAACAAAATTTGATTTACAAGCATGCTATTTCGACAATTACACCATTAAAGCCTATCTCAATACTTGATGCATATGAAAAGTCGGAGCTTGAATAAATATAAGGATTTTTCTTTATGAAATCGAGGATTGTAAAAGTTGTTGGCTATATTATGGCGATATTTTTAATAGTCATGATAATTAGCCAGATTGTTATTAAATTTAATGTTTCTTATAAAGAGGAAACAGCACTGCCTTATAGCACTTCACGAACTGTTGCATTTCAAGCCGTTTTTATCAGAAATGAGCAGGTTATCGACAAAAATATGTCGGGGGTGCTTAGCTTTGCTGTATCTAATGGTTCAAAGGTGGCTAAAAACTCTGTTGTGGCACAGGCATATTCATCACAGCAGGATATAAATTATCAGACACAAGCTAAAGAGCTTGAAAAAAAAATATCTTCTCTNAAGGACGCACAAGCCTTAGTCGGTGCTGATAATTCACAGCTAGATAGCTTTAACAAGCAGATTTCNGAAAAGCACTTAATTTATATGGATTATATTCAGAAAAAGGATTTTAGCTCTGCGTCAGATGTGAAAAACGAGCTTTATTCACTCTATATAAAAAGAGATATTATAAAAGGAGAAATTAATAATTATAATGATAAGATTCAGCAGGTAGAGCAGGAGCTTTCTAGGATAAAGTCACTTATATCTAAATCTGCTGTTCCTGTTACCTCAGATAGCCCCGGATACTTTTCAAGCTGCGTTGATGGGCTTGAGGGGGAGCTTTCCAAGGGGAATTTAAATAGCATTACAGCTGATAGAGTCAAGGAAATTGTACAAAATCCTCCATCAGCCATTTCCGGAAAAGTAGGAAAGCTAATAGATGATTATGAGTGGTACGCTGTTGCAGTTGTAGATTCATCGGCATTTGCCCAGTATCATCAGGGAGCAGTTTTAAGTCTTAGGTCCGATATTGATGGAATAACTATTAAAGCCTTGCTTGAGAAAAAAACAGATTTAAACGATGGGACAAGCTTAATCTTTTTTTCTAATGATGTCTTAAATGAGAATTTTGCTTCAAATAGGGTCGTACAGTTTAAGCTGATTCAAGGAGATTATTCTGGAATCAGAATTACTAGAGATGCTTTAAGGCAGAATGAAAATAATGAATATGGTGTTTATGTTAGAGTAGGCACACAAATTTTCTTTAGAAAAATCGATATAATGTACTGGGAAGAAGAGTATGTTGTAGTAGAAAACTCTGTCGAGGACGGATATGTTTCTGCATATGATAATTATATTGTAAAAGGTAAGGATTTATATGACGGAAAGGTAATAAAAAGTTAAAATGGTTTACAGTGAAGTTGTTGNTAATTACAAAAGGATTTCTGATAAGATTGAAAATGCTAGGATAAAAGCGGGCAGAACAGATAAAATNAGGCTTATGGCNGTNACAAAAACTGTTGATGTGCAGAAAATTAATTTTGCTATATCTCAGGGAATTGATTTAGTTGGAGAAAACAGAGTGCAGGANCTTTTATCAAAATATGATGAGATGGATAAAACTGCTGAAATCCACTTAATAGGCACCTTGCAGACTAATAAGGTAAAGTATATTTGCGATAAGGTTAGTATGATTCAATCAGTTGATAGCATAAAGCTTGCTACTGAGATAAATAAAAGATGTGAAAAAATTTCCAAGGTTATGGATGTGCTTTTAGAGGTAAACATTGGAAGAGAAGAAAGCAAGGGTGGGTTTTCCCCCGAACAGCTTAATTCTGCTATTGGAGAGCTTTTGTCATTGCCTAATATTAGGCTCAGGGGCTTGATGACTATTCCGCCTTTTGGCGAGGGTGAAAAATATTTTCCCGAAATGTATAAATTATATGTTGACAATAGCGTAAAAAAAGTGGATAATAGAAGTAATGATAATTTTAAGTGGGATACGCTTTCAATGGGTATGTCNGATGATTTTGAAGAGGCAATACAAAATGGGGCAAATATCGTAAGAATTGGCAGNGCCTTATTTGGNAAGAGAATTTATTAAAAAGCCTTATACCAAGGCTAATATACAGGAAGGATGGTAAAATAATGGGTTTGTTCGATAAGATTAAGGGAGTAGTTGGTTTTAACGACGAGGATGAATTTTACGAGGAAGAGCANCAGGAAGAATACGAGCAGAGCGTTTTTAATAGAGAAGAAGTCGCTAAGAAAAAGGACAAGGTTGTAAATATTCATGCTACTACTCAGCTTCAGGTTATTGTGGTTAAGCCTGAGCGTTTTGATGATGTTGCTGTTATTTCAGATCACTTCAAAGCGAAAAAGACCATTGTACTCAATCTTGAATCCACTAAGAAAGATGTTGCAGGAAGGATTGTTGACTTTTTAGGTGGCGTCGCATATGCCGCAGATGGACATATTAAGAAAATTGCTAATTTTACATATATNCTCACTCCTTATAATGTTGATATAACGGGGGAGATTATTGACGAGCTTGAAAGTAATATGGTGCTTTACGAATAAGCCATGCAAAATGATGGTGATAAGCTGCTTTTAGCTCGTCTAAATGATTGCTTTTATCTTTGTAAAAAGCATAGCAGTCCTAAGTTTTTACATTTTTTAAATGAAGCAGAAGTTGCTTTTCTGAGTAAGCATATCCCNAAAAGTGAGAATTGTGTTTTTTTCGGGGGNTATGCTGATGCTCAGCGAAAAGCTTTGGGAGTATTTACAAATACTAATATTGATATTTATAATAAATCAAACGAGGAATTGTTTGATTATTTTCCTATTTGTGCAATAAGATTTATGTTTAAGGATAAAATATCTCTTTCTCATAGAGATTTTTTAGGCAGTATAATGGCACTGGGTATTAAAAGAGAAGCAGTAGGAGATATTGTTGTATCCGAGGGAAGTGCAATTGTTTTCTGTCTTGAAGGTGTAACGAAAGCTATAACGGAGTTGAGCAAAATAGGAAAAGTGGGTGTTCGTGCTGAAAAGGGCATAAGCTTTGCTATTAAAAGTATTGAGCTTGATGTTCAAGATGGCACAATTTCTTCAAATAGACTTGATTGTCTGCTGTCCTTTTTACTTAAAAAGAGCCGTACTGCCGTTAAGGATTTGATTATTAGTGGTAGGGTGAGGGTCGATTATAACGAAACTTGTAGTATATCTCGGCTTATTGAGAAGGGAAGTGTAATTTCTGTAAGAGGATATGGCAAGTTTAAGATAGTTAGCTACAATGGTTATTCTAAAAAAGGGAAAATTAGGGTTTCTGTTGGACGTTATATATAATGTATGAAATTTAGCTTAATAATAAGCTTTTTATAAAATAAGGGGGTTTTCTTATGAATGCTAGCGATATTACTTCAAGAGTTTTTGAAAAATCGGGATTTAAAGGCTATAAGTCTGAAGAAGTTGATGAATTTTTAAGAGAAGTTGCTCAGGAATTTTCCCAGCTTCAGCGTGAACGTAATGAGCTTGAACGTAAATTGGAGGTTTTGGCTGATAAAATACGTGAATATCGCAAGGATGAGGAGGCTCTTAAAGAAGCACTTTTAGGTGCGCATAGACAAGGAAATTTATTAATAAATGAGGCTAATATTAAGTCTGAGCAAATAAGTAGAGATGCACAGGAAAAGGCAGAGAGAATTATATCCGATGCTGAGATAAAAGCACAAAAGCAAGTCAATAGCTCTAATGAATATGCCAGAAAAACTATTGAGGAAGCTAATTTAAAGGCATCAAGAATTGTAGGAGAGGCTAATCGTAAGGCTGAGGAAATTAAAAGGAAGTCTTCGGCAGAGTTTGAGGCTCAAAATCAGATTATCACAAGGACTGTGCATGAGGCAAGGCAGTTTAGACTCAAGCTGCTTGATTCTTATAAGGAACAGGTAGAATTAATTAATCAGATTCCTGAAATTCTTCAAAATCAATTTATTAAAGATATTGTTTCCAACTCTGATAATACGAGTGCTGAAAATGATGAGCAGGTAAAAGAAAATACCATTGACACTGAAATTAAGTCGGCTGAAAGCACTCTTTCGGCTCAAGAGCCTGTGGTGGAGTCTGTAAAAGAAGAGGACAATTTTGAGCCGCAAGAAACTGATACTTCAAAAGCTGAGGAATCAAAGGAGAGTATAAAAAATGATAACCTTGATGGTGAGGTTGTAGATAAATCTCTGACGCAAGAATTTAAAGAGGTTTTTAAAGCTAATTCAGGCGATGATGAAAAAGATGCATTTTTTTCTTAATTAATGTAAAATATAATTATTAAAATCCAAACAAAAGAGGAGTAGCGAAATGTCTGACCAGAATAATGTTAAATCAGAAAAGGTGGATTATAATCAGACTTTAAATCTACCTAAAACAGATTTTCCAATGCGTGGAAATCTTCCTAAGAGAGAGCCTGAAACCCTTGCAAAATGGGAAAAGGAACGTTCTTATTATCAGCTTGCAGAAAAAAATAAAGGCAAGCCAAAGTATATTTTACACGATGGCCCTCCTTATGCAAATGGCGATATTCACATGGGAACGGCACTTAACAAGGTTTTAAAGGATATTATTGTTAGATATAAGGCTATGACGGGCTTTGATGCTCCTTATATTCCCGGCTGGGATTGTCATGGTCTGCCTATTGAATTAAAAGCATTAAAGACTCTTGGTGCTGATAAGGCTAGTGATAAGCTAGCTGTTAGAAAGCATTGCAGAGAATTTGCTGTTTCTTATCTTGGCAGCCAGAAAGAGCAGTTTAAGCGTCTTGGAGTATGGGGTGATTTTGATGAGCCTTATCTTACTATAAACAAGGAATTTGAGGCTAATCAGGTTAAGCTTTTTGGCGAAATGTATAAGAAAGGCTATATTTATAAGGGATTAAAACCTGTATACTGGTGTCCTGACTGTCAGACGGCATTGGCTGAGGCTGAAATTGANTATGAGGATGACAAGACACATTCAATATATGTAAAATTTAATATTANCGATGATAAGGGANCTTTTGCTAATTCAGGGATTGATTTAGAAAAGGCTAGTGTAGTAATATGGACAACTACAACATGGACATTACCGGGAAATCTAGCAATTTCTGTCGGACCTGATTATGAATACACCTTTATTAAGGTTGAACAAAGCGGNCATAAGTTTTTTGGGCAGTATTTACTAGTTGCGAAGGAGCTTGCTGATACTGTTGCTAAGGCTGCTGATATTAATGAATATTCACTTATTGGTTCATATAAAGGAAGTGAGCTTGATTTAATTGAAACTGCCCATCCGTTCCTCCCTAGAAAATCTCCTATAATTGTCGGCACTCATGTCACTTTAGATGCCGGAACAGGCTGCGTTCATACTGCACCTGGTTTTGGTGTTGAGGACTATGAGGTGTGTAATTCCTATAAGGGTATGTTTGATATTATTGTTCCTGTTGATGAAAAGGGATTTTTGACAAAAGAAGCAGGCGAGGAATTTGCAGGACTAAAGACTGATGAAGCCAATAAAAAAATAGCACAAAGGCTTGAAACAAACGGAAATTTATTTGCTATTGAAAAAATAATACATTCCTATCCGCATTGTTGGAGATGCCATAATCCTATTATNTATCGTGCTACTGACCAAATTTTCTGTTCTGTTGAAAAGTTCCGTGATGAAACACTTGCTGCTATAAAGGATGTTAAGTGGATTCCTTCATGGGGCGAGGATAGAATGACAAATATGGTNAAGGATAGAAGCGACTGGTGTATATCACGTCAAAGAATTTGGGGTGTGCCTATTCCAATTCTTTATTGCAAGGATTGTGGTAAACCTATTGTCAACGATGCTACTATCAATGCTATTTCCGACTTGTTTAGAAAAGAAAGCTCAGATGCATGGTATGCAAAAGAGCCTGAGGAGTTTTTACCCGATAATGTGAAGTGTGAATGTGGATGTACAAATTTCACTAAGGAAATGGATATTTTTGATGTGTGGTTTGATTCCGGTTCTACTCATGAGGCGGTCCTGCGTGAACGTGGTGAGCTAAATTATCCTGCTGATTTATACCTTGAGGGTGCGGATCAGTTCAGAGGATGGTTTCAGTCATCGCTGCTTACGAGCGTTGCTGTTTATGGGCATGCACCTTATAAGGCAGTTTGCTCACATGGCTGGATTGTTGATGGTACGGGAAGAAAAATGTCAAAATCCTTAGGAAACTATATTGTCCCTGAAGAGGTTATAAAGCAATATGGTGCTGATGTGTTGAGGCTTTGGGTTACTTCACTTGATTATCATGGTGATATTCGTGTGTCAAATGATATTTTAAAGCAGATTTCGGAAACATATAGAAAGATAAGAAACACTGCACGCTATATTTTAGGCAATTTAAATAACGATAATTTCGACCCTGATACAGAGCTTTTAAGCATTGATGAACTTACAGAGCTTGATAAATGGGCAATAAGCAAGCTAAATGCACTTATTGACAAGGTTAAGGCATCGTATGAAAGCATGGATTACTATCTTGCATATCATGCAATAAATAATTTCTGCGTAATTGATATGTCTAGCTTTTATCTTGATATAATCAAGGACAGGCTTTATTGCGAGGATAAAAAGTCTAAGGTAAGAAAAGCAGCACAAACTACAATGTATATTATTTTAGATGCATTGACAAGGCTTGTAGCACCTATACTTTGCTTTACAGCTGATGAGATATGGCAGTTCATGCCTCATAAAGCAGGTGATGATTTTAGGGGAGCTGCATTTAATCAAATGCCTGAAAAGCTTGATTTAGTCGTTTCTGATGAGTTTTTAGATAAATGGGATAAAATTCATAAGATTCGTGATGATGTGCTTAAGGCATTAGAGATTAAAAGGGCTGAAGGCTTGATAGGAAAATCACTAGAGGCTAAGGTTATTGTGCATAGCAAGGAAGATTTTAGCAAGCTAAGTGATGATTTTGATAAGATTTTCATTGTAAGCCAAGTTGAATTTACTGATGGCGAGGGTGAATTTAAAGGTGAGGTTGAGGATTTATCAATAACTATTCAAAAAGCTAATGGTGATAAGTGTGAAAGGTGCTGGACATATTCCGAATATGTTGGCAAAGATGAAAAGCATAAAACATTATGCAAGCGTTGTGCGGGAGTAGTAGATTAATTGAAAAATAAAAAAATAATGAGATATGTCGCACTAATTGTGGCGGCAGTGCTGATTGTAATTGACCAGATCATAAAAAAAGCTGTTGTAGACAGATTTGAGAGGGTTGGAGAAAGCGTTAATCTTCTTAAAATCGGTGATACTGAAATATTAAATTTCACTTATCACTTAAATGATGGTGCTGCTTTTGGCTTTTTTGGAGGAAAGCAAATTTTCCTTATCNTAATTGTTTCTGCAGTATTAATAGGACTTATATGGTACTTGCTTAGTGGAAAGCTTATTGGCAGATGGCATACGATTGCTACTACTTTAATTATTGCAGGTGGTGGCGGAAACCTAGTAGACAGAATTTTTAATAATGGGTTAGTAGTTGATTATATCCACTTGGAATTTTTAAATTTTCCTATATTTAATTTTGCTGATATCTGTGCTGTTTTGGGNTGTTTTGGNNTGTTTATTNTGATTGTTCTTGATGATGTAATGGACGTAAGACATAGCAAGGAAAAAGCACAGAAGGATGAAGTAAAATCAGATGAAAGCTGAAGAAATTTTTCTTATAGCTGAATTAGAGGATGAGAATGAAAGGCTCGATAGNTTTTGCTCTGAAAAAGCTAAGATGACAAGAAATTCTATATCCATTCTTATAAAAGAAAAGCAAATAAAAGTAAATGGCTTGGTTATGCCCAAAAGCTATAAGGTGAAGATGGGGGATAGTGTGATTATTACCATTCCTCCCCCTGTCGATGCTGAGATTAAAGCTGAAAATATTCCCCTAGAAATTGTTTTTGAAGATGATGATTTACTAGTTGTAAATAAGCCGAAGGGCATGGTGGTACACCCATCAGCAGGACATTTTCAAGGTACTTTAGTAAATGCACTAATGTATCATTGCAAGGATAGTCTTTCNGGTATAAATGGTGAAATCAGACCGGGAATTGTGCATAGAATTGATAAGGATACTAGCGGACTTTTAATTGTAGCTAAGAATGATTTTTCACATATTAGACTTGCCGAGCAAATAAAGGCACATAGCTTTTTACGTGTTTACGAGGCTGTTGTTAATGGGTGTATAAAGCAGGACGGCATGGTAAATGCACCTATTGCNAGACATAAGCAGCATAGAAAAAAGATGTGCGTCAGTTTTGAAGCTAATGCTAGAAATGCACTGACTCACTATGNAGTTGTGCANAATTATAATAACTATACTCATCTGCGACTTAAATTAGAAACAGGGAGAACACATCAAATACGTGTTCATATGGCATATATAGGGCATGGTGTTGTTGGTGATAGCGTTTACTCAAACGGAAAGCCAAAATGGCTTAACGGACAGTGCTTACACGCACGTGAAATTGGGTTTGTTCATCCGAGAAGTGGCAAATACTTTGAGTTTAAGTCTGATTTACCTGAGTATTTTATTAAGCTTTTAAATAGTATTAGATAGAATTTCTGTGGAACGGAGAAAAATGTTTAAGGATTATTTACTTGTTACTGACCTTGATGGCACTTTGTTAGATTCTCAAAAGAAAATTTCTGCTGAAAATAAAGCAGCTATTGATGAATTTATTAATGGTGGCGGTATTTTCACAATAGCCACTGGCAGAGGGTATAATATGGCACTGCCTATTATGCAAATGCTTAAGGTAAATGCACCTGCAATTATTTTTAATGGCTGTGCAATTTTTGATTTTAATAAAGAAGAATATCTTTGGCAAGAGTTTTTAAAGAAGGATTCAAGAGAGTATGTAAAAAAGCTTTTGTCTGTTTTTCCTAAGATAGGCTGCGAGGTTTTGTCGGGGAAAAATGTTTATGTGCCAGCTTTGAATGAGGTTGAAAAATGGCATTTAGGTCTAGCTGATATTGATGGCGTTTTCTGCGAGGTTGATGATACCCCTGAGGATTGGTTTAAGGTTTTATTTGCTGAAAAGCCCGAAAATATACAGCCAATTATAAATTATGTTAAAGAAAACCCCTATCAAAATGGTGATTTTACACGTTCTGCTGATGTCTTTTATGAGCTGATTCCTAAAGGGATAAACAAGGGCTATGGGCTAAAAAAGCTAGTAGATATTTTAAATATAAAAGACAGGAAAATAATTGTAGCAGGAGATTATAACAATGATATTGAAATGATGAAGGTCGCTGATATATCTTTTGCTATGGGAAATGCTGTTGATGAAGTAAAGGATATAGCCCACCATATAGTATCTGATAATAATTCTAATGGTGTGGCAGAAATAATCGATTATTTAAAAAGCTTAAATAAACTATAAAAGGAAAGGAAACTAAAATGGACGCTGTATTAAAAAAAGAGCTTGAAGTCCTTGCTACTAAGGTGAGGATGGGAGTGATTGAGGCTACTTATAATGCTAAATCCGGGCATCCCGGTGGCTCTCTTTCAATTGCTGACACTTTAACTTATCTTTATTTCAGGAGGATGAATGTAGACCCCAAGAATCCTAAAAAAGCTGATAGAGATAGACTTGTTTTATCAAAGGGGCATACCTCGCCTGCTTTATATTCTGTTTTGGCTAATCGTGGTTATTTCCCAGTTGATGAGCTAAAGACTTTCCGTCATATTGATTCTAGACTGCAAGGTCATCCTGAGATGAAGAAAATCCCCGGTGTGGATATGACAACCGGCTCTTTAGGTCAGGGAATATCTGCAGCTTGTGGCATGGCTTTGTCTGGAAAACTTAGCAATGAGGCATACAAGGTTTATGCTATCTTAGGTGATGGCGAGCTGCAAGAGGGACAAGTATGGGAGGCTGCTATGTTTGCGGCTCATATGCAGCTTGATAATCTTGTTGCAGTGGTTGATAATAATAATTTACAAATTGATGGTAAGATAACAGAGGTTTGCTCTCCATATCCTATTGATGAAAAGTTTGAGGCATTTGGTTGGCATGTGATAAACATTAATGCTCATAATTTTGATGAAATTGAAAATGCCTTTTTTGAGGCAGAAAAAGTTGCTGGCAAGCCTGTTGCAATTATTCAAAAAAGTATTAAGGGCAAAGGAATTTCCTTTATGGAGGATAAAGCAGCATGGCATGGCACAGCACCTAATGAAGAGCAGTATAATCAGGCAATGGCTGAACTTCAGGCACATCTGGAAGAATTGGATAAGTAGGAGGTATATATGTCAATAACAAAAGCGACGAGGGACAGCTATGGAGAAGCACTAGTTAAGCTTGCTGATTCTGGCAAGGATTTGATTGTGCTTGATGCTGATTTAGCGGCGGCTACAAAAACAGGTATTTTCAAGAAAGCATATCCTGATAAGCATATAGATTGTGGCATTGCAGAAGCTAATATGATGGGAATAGCTGCTGGTATAGCTACAACTGGCAAGCTTGTTTTTGCAAGCAGCTTTGCAATGTTTGCAGCGGGCAGAGCATTTGAAATTGTAAGAAATAGTATAGGATATCCACATTTAAATGTCAAAATTGGTGCTACTCATGCGGGAATTTCCGTAGGTGAAGATGGTGCAACTCACCAGTGCAATGAGGACATAGCATTGATGAGGACTATTCCGGGAATGACAATTATTAATCCTGCTGATGATGTCGAGGCAAAGGCGGCAGTTTTTGCAGCAGCTGAGCATATAGGCCCTGTATATATGAGATTTGGAAGGCTTGCTGTACCTGTTTTCAATGATGAAAGCACATACAAGTTTCAGCTTGGAAAAGGTATTGAGCTTAAAAATGGTTCGGATATTACTATTATTGCAACCGGTCTTATGGTAAATGAGGCTATTGAGGCTGAAAAGGTGCTTTCCTCAAAGGGCATAAGTGCAAGGGTAATTAATATTCATACGATTAAGCCTATTGATAGAGATATAATCATTAAAGCGGCTAAGGAAACAGGAAAGATTGTTACTTGCGAGGAACATTCTGTTATTGGCGGGCTGGGTTCTGCTGTATGTGATGTTGTTTGCGAGGAATATCCTGTACCTGTTTATAAAATTGGTGTAAATGATACTTTCGGAAAGAGTGGACCTGCTAAGGATTTATTAAAGGAATTCGGACTTTCTTCTGAAAATATTGTAAATACGGTTTTAAAGGTTTTAGGTAAGTAATAAAATTTTGAGCTTGTCGGTAATGACAAGCTCAAAGCTTTCTAAAGGAAGAAACAATGTCAATGATATTAGGATTGGAAAGAGGGAAGGTTAAGCTAGTGCCTCATCAGAGTTCATGGAAACTCGCGGCAGATGAGAAGATTTCTTTAATAAAAACAATATTAGGCGAAAAAGTTATTAATATACAACATATAGGTAGCACAGCGATATTTAATATTCATGCAAAGCCTATAATTGATCTTGTTGTTGGTATTAATTCTGAACATATTTTTAATGATATTGATTTTTATTCTGAAACACTTAGCAAATATGATATTGTTTTTCGAGGGTGTGAACGTGGTAATTCTAATCAATTTCTTTTTGTAATAGGAGATTTTGAGAAAAACATTCGCACCTTTCATATTCATTTTGTAATTTGGAACAGCAAAGAGTGGAATGATTATATAAATTTTAGGGATTATTTAAATGCCTTTCCTAAAAAAGCTATGGAATACGATAAAATAAANCAAGATCTAGCATATAAATTTGCAGATGACAGAAATTTATATACCCTTGGAAAAAGTCAAATTATAAATAAGGTATTAGAAGAAGNAATTAGTTGGAAGCAGATGTAAGCTTATGTTGAAAGTTAGTTTTTTCTTAAAAACAGTAGTTTAAATAAATATTATAATATAGGCGAGAAAAGGAGGTCGGGCTTGAAGCAGCAGGGCAACCAACAGAAGCGTCTTCATCAAGATTAAAAAAATGGCAGGACTCT
>JGI24707J26582_10000268_pt1 | contig 39495 bp, 42 predicted proteins | sample BioPla1DNA1_FD_26582 | JGI IMG/M metagenome (IMG submission 26582)
CTAGTATCATGTTTTCCTCCGATAGGTTCTATGATACTATATTGTAATTTTTGTACATTCTTATCTTGTTGTTTCTGTACATTTATATATTGGCATTTATACCTAACAAAGAATTCCGAAAAAGATTCATTTAACATTTTTGGTAAAGATTCAAGAAGAATGGATTTACTGTTTCATCTATTAACAAACAACAATTCTAGAATATCCTTTAAAAACTTAGGAAAAAGATATTTTATAAGCAGGTCTAGTATTGAAAATGATTTAGTGCACATTGAAGGTTTTTTAAACGATTATGATTTAGAAATTTCTCAAAATAGAAGAGGAATCACAATAGTAGGAATAGAACCAAAAATCAGAGAAATTATTGTCGATATATTAATGTTCTTAGTTGATTCAAAATCTAGATATAGTCACTTTAAAAACCTGGTAATGTCTCAAGATGTTAATTCTTTACTTACAAGATTTACATTTGATGAAATAGCTAAAATATTTAACACTAAAACAGTTGCTACTTTTTCTGAAATAATTGAAAAAATAGAAATTGAAATTAAATATAAACTTGATGAACCAGAATACATATTTGTACTATGCTCGTTTCTTGTATCGTATTATAGAATGAAAAATCAACACTACATAAAGGATATAGAAATTAATCCTTATATAAATTCAAATATAATCAAATCACTAAGTGAAGACATTATTAACAAAATTGATATTCCAAATGATTTCAAAAAATATGAAGCCTCAAACATAAACAATATATTATTATCTACAGGTTTATTAAACACTAATTCAAGTTGCAAAAAATCTAAAAAAGAAATTGATACATTATTAAAAATCATTGATGAATATACTTTTGAAATTAGTCATGTATCAAACCGTGATATAAAGCAATCAGTTTATTTAAAAGAAGAATTACTTAATTACTTTATTCCATTAAGTAATAGAATTAAATTCAAAAGTCAACTTAGAAACAGTGAAGTTAAAAAATTAAAAGAAGAATATCTTCCTTTATTTATAACAAGTGAATTTTTATTAAAAAGGATTTTTGAAAAATATGAATTTGGACAAATAAACATTTATGAAATTAGTAATATTATGCTTTATGTTCAAAATATTCTTGAAAACTTAAAATATAGATTTAATGTTCTTGTTGTTAGTAATTGTAGTTATGTGATTACACAATTGTTAATTACAAAGTTAACTAATCATTATATTAACTGGAACATAATTGATACTGTTACTTATAGTGATTTAAAAACAAGTAATTATGATGGAGTAGATCTAATAATTTCTACAACATTACTTAATGATAAAGACTTAGATATACCATACTTCTTATTAATAGAAAAAGACATGGAATGGTTAGACATATCTATAGATAAATTGAATTATAGTAGAGATTTCATAAACAACAAATCAGATTTAAAAAAATACTTTATTATGCTCATTTATTTAGGTATTGAAATTGAATTTGATGATGATTATAGTTTGAATTTAAATGACAAAGATTTAATTCAATCTAAAATAAGTAATTATTCTATAAAGGTACATAAAAGAAATAAAAGTAAAATTACATTTTATAAAAGAAACAATAGTTTAGCTATTCATTTTGTATTTAATGCTGACCAACAAAAAATGTTTATGAGAATTTTATATAAGTGTGTAAATTTATTAAGCAAAACTACTGCAAATGAGTTAAAGACAATTATAAATAATATAAAAATAAAGGAGATTTAAATGTTTGATATTATCGTAATCAGTCACGGAAGTTTTAGTTGTTCTTTACTAGAAACAGCTGAATTAATAGCTGGAAAACAGTCAAATGTTAAAACATTGGGTGTGGATTTAGGCTGTAATTTAGATGAAGTAAAGAATGAACTAATTGCTTATTTAACAGAATCTAAAAATAATAACAGAGATGTATTAATTCTTTCAGATTTGTTTTTTGGAAGTCCATTTACATTAGTATGTTCTCTTATGGAAGATTTTGAATTTAAACATTACAGTGGCATAAACTTACCAACTTTTCTTGAGATTTTAACTCAAAGACATTGTCTAAGTCTAGATGAGATTCTAGAAAATTTACTAATAATCGCACAATCATCAATAATAGATGTTAACAGTTATTTTTGTGAAGAGGGGGTGTAATATTTGAAAAATATATCGTTAGTTAGAATTGATGACAGACTGATTCACGGACAAGTTATAACGGCATGGGTAAAAGTATTTCCTGTTACTAAAATTTTAATAATTGATAATGAACTCGCAGGAAATAGGCTTATGAGCAGAATTTACAGGGCCGCTGCACCAATTGGTATTGAAGTTCTAATAAAAAATGAGGAAGATTCTATTAACTTCATTAAAGAGCCTCCACTAAAAAATGAAGAAATCATGATTTTAGTGAAAACTCCACAAGTTATAGAAAGATTAACTCAAAATGAAATACCAATTTCAAAAATAGTTTTAGGTGGCATGGGAGCAAGAGATGACAGAAAACGATTCAATAGAAATATCTCAGTAAATCAAGAAGAAGAAGATTGCTTAAAGAGAATGCTAAATAATAATATTTCTATTGTGTATCAACTTGTACCATTAGAAACACCTATGGATTTAAATAACATAATAAAATAAAAGGAGGATAAAACTATATGAGTATTATTCAAGCTGCGCTAATTGCATCAATCTATTATCTTGGTAATGCTACTTGGTTACTTGGAGTTGGATATTACACTGCATACAGACCACTAGTTGCTGGATTTTTAGTTGGTTTAATTTTAGGAGATCCTGTTACTGGAACTTTAGTAGGTGCATCAATCAACTTAATGTACCTAGGATTTATTTCAGCTGGTGGAGCTTTACCAGGAGATCCATGTTTAGCAGGGGTTGTTGGAACTTCTCTAGCAATTTCAGGAGGGTTAACAACAGAAGCTGCTGTAGCTACTGCAGTTCCACTAGGTCTACTTGGTGGGATTATATGGGTTGGAAAAATGACCATAAACACTACATTTGTAAGACTTTCTGAAAAGATTGCTGCAAAAGGTGATGCAAACAAAATTTGGATTTCTGTTTATGGATTACCACAATTATTACTATTTGCAATGTCATGGGTACCTGCATTTATTATGGTTTACTATGGTGGTCAATACATTCAAGGAATTCTTAATTTTATAGGAGCAAACGTTTTAGGTATATTAGGTACGATTGGTGGTATGATGCCTGCTCTAGGTATTGCATTAACATTACAATCTGTATATAAAGGTGAATCTAAAATATTCTTCTACCTAGGCTTCTTATTAATCCAATTCTTTGGACTAAATATGATTTCTATGGGATTCTTATCACTTGCTGTAACAATAATTTACATGCAATTACGAAAAGAAGATGAAGTCTATGAAGATGAATCACATGAATCTGAAATTGATGATGAACAATCAAGATATGCATTGCTTGATAAAGCAACTGTTAAAAAATCTTGGTTTAACTGGATGATGTTCTCACATTCTTGCTATAACTATGAAAGAATGCAAGGTCAAGGGGTATTACAAGCAATGGTTCCAATTGTAAACAAACTATATCCTAATGACAGAGAAAAAAGAGCTGAAACATTATTAAATGAAATGAAGTTTTTCAATACAGAACCAAACGTAGGTGCTTGTATTATCGGATTAGCAGTTTCATTAGAAGAAAAGAAAGCACAAGGTGCGGAAGAAATAACTAACGACACAATTACATCTATCAAATCAAGTTTAATGGGACCTCTTGCAGGTATTGGAGACACTATTACTCAAGGTGTTATTACTCCAATATTAATATCAATGGGTGTAAGTATTGCACTTGATGGTGGAGGAAATATTGCTGGACCTATTGTTTATATCATATCAATATCTACTGCAATTATTGGAATTTCATATATTAGTTTTAAACTAGGATATGAAAAAGGTTCTGATGCAATATTAGAAATTTTAGAAAGTGGAAAAATAAATAAAGTAATTCTAGGTGCATCAATAATGGGTTGTATGGTTCTTGGGGCTTTAGTTGGAAACTATGTAAAGATTTCAACATCTATATTAATTCCTATGGGAACTGGCGCTGAACCACTAAGTTTACAAACAGGTTTCTTTGATAGAATACTACCTGGTTTATTACCATTATTATTGACATTATTGAATTTAAAAATGCTAGAAAAAGGATGGTCTAGTGTAAAAGTATTATTAGCAATTATAGCAATAGGTGCTATAGGCGGAATATTAGGCATCTTAGCATAAATTATAAATATAAATAAGGAGGAGATTATATAGTGAGTAATGAAAAAATGAAAGTCATAGCGGTTACTGAAGTTGGAAAGGTTGAGACTTTAATTGTAGATAAACCAAAACCAGGTCCAAAGAAAATTTTAATTAACATTAAAGCATGTGCCCTTTGTACATTTGATCAAAGAATGTATTCAGGCGTAGTAAAGATTCCATTTCCTTTTGTAGGTGGACATGAAGTTGTTGCAGAAATTGCGGAATTAGGAGAAGGACTAGATCCAGCAAGATATCCTATTGGGCAAAAAGTTGCAGTAAGATTATTGAATTCATGTGGAGAGTGTTATTATTGCAGACATAATGCTCCTAACTTATGTGAAAGAACTAATGAAAGAGATAGCATTGTTTCAGCAATACCTGGTACAGGTGGTTTAAATGAATATTTAATTGTTGAACCTAAAATATTATGGAAACTACCAAATGATTTACCAAATGAAATTGGTGTGTTCTCAGAACCTCTAGCATGTGTAGCTAACAGCTTCAATCATGGACTTCCTCAAATGGGAGATGATGTTGTAGTTATTGGTGGAGGTATCATGGGTATGCTTCACATTATGTTAGCTAAAAAAATGGGTTGTAGAGTAATTCTAAGTGAACCTAACAAAGAAAGAAGAGAATTAGGTTTAGAACTAGGTGCAGATATAGTTATTGACCCTAGTAAAGTTGATCCTGTTGAAGAAATCAAAAAAATTACAAATGGAATTGGTGCTGAAGTAATCTTTAATACTACTGCAGTATCAAGTGTTGCAAAACAAGCAGTAGATATGGTTGCTAAACTTGGAAGAGTTGTAATGTACAGTTCACAACACCCAGACATTCCTTTTGATATAAGTGCAAATTGGCTTCATAATTCTGAGTCAATAGTTACTGGTGCAGTAAGCCCAAGTATCTTATCTTTTGAACAAGCAGTTAAGCTTCTTTCAAAGAGAATTATTTACCCAGATAAACTAATATCTAATGTATATAGTGCTGATCAAGCAAACGAAGCTTATCAAGAAGCATTAAAACCAGATACATTTAGAATAGTTATTAAATTTTAAGATTGGAGGCAAATAAATATGTTAACATCAATGATTCCATTAATGAAAAAAGCTAGAGAAGAAGGATACTGTGTCCCTGCAATGTCTGCTAGTGATGAAACAACAGCAAGAATTATTATTCAAGCTGCTGAAAAAAAGAACGCACCTGTAATATTAATTTGCATGAAAAACAATGCAAGAGATATAGTATATTTTGGAAGAGTAGTTAGCGATTTAGCTGCACACGCTACAGTTCCAGTTGCACTTTGCTTAGATCATAGCTCAAGCTTTGAAGATGCAATTTGGGGAATTAAAGCAGGTTTTACAGACATTATGGTAGATAGATCAATGCTTTCATATGAAGAAAATGTGGCACAAGTAAGTGAACTTGTTAAAATTGCACATGCTGTAGGTGTTGGAGTTGAAGCTGAACTTGGACATGTAGGTGTCGCAGATAATTATGATGTTGATGGAAATACAGGTTTAACAGATCCAGAAGAAGCTGTTAGATTTGTAAAAGAAACCAACGTAGATGCTCTAGCAGTTGCTGTAGGTACTGCTCATGGTGCATATAAAGGTTTACCAAACATCAGATTTGAATTATTAAAAGAATTAAGAGAAAAAGTAGAAGTACCACTTGTTATGCATGGTGGTTCAGGTAGCGGAGATGAAAATCTAACAAAATCCGCTCAATTAGGAATATGCAAGTTAAATATTGCTAATGATCTTTATAGAGGAGCTATTGAAGAATTAGAAGCACATGATTTAACTGGTTCAGGTGCATATGGTTTATTTAAACATTTATACAATGGATATGAAAAAGTAGCACTACACTATTTCGATGTTTGTCTTGCTACAAATAAAAATGATATTGTAAAAAATGTAAGCCAAAGAGAAATTAATTTAAATCCTGAATTAAAAGAAGTTTAATTATTAAGGTTCTACCCCAATATTTATATAGAACCATTCTTAAAAGTAGATGTGAAAACATCTACTTTTAATATTGCAAAATAATGTACATTTACTCTTATACATCACCTTCTATTTATAACTAATTTCATATTCAAAATCTTCTGGTAAAGCTCCTTCTAAAATACCTTTTATCAAAATAGCTGATTGTTTATCCGCATGTTCTATAACTCCCATTGTTTTCAATTCTTTTTTTGCTTCTTTCTCAGCTAGTGCTTGCGCCATATTTGCTTCTTCTTTCTCAGTAAAACCAAACAATTTAAATTTTTGATCATAATATTTAATAGATGTAGGATCAACTTTGACATCAATAATATCAGCCTTAGGAATTATTATATATACTATCTTTTCTTCATTATCAGCATCAACTTCAACTTCATTAACATCTATTCCAATCCTTGCAGTTGCTTCATAAACCATCATAAATTCAGTTTTGTTAATAAATTTATAACCCTCTCCTTTATACTCAAAAATTCCTTTATAGTTAATTTTTGCAGTAGTTAACTCACTTGATTCTACTATCTTTGATATTAATAAATTAGAATCAATTTCAACAACTTCTTTTTTATCAAAAACCTTAAATACCATTATCATTAAAGCTAAAAATATAAAAGCTCCAATACCAATACCAATTAATAAAGTTTTAGCCTTATTTTTAAAATTATCAAATTTATTCTTTACACTTTCTTTTTCAGTCATAATTATCACCTACCTATATTTTAATTCTATCACTTAACATAAAAAAAATAACACAATGTGCTATTTCAAAGTGGTGATCCCTTAGGGATTCGAACCCTAGACCCACTGATTAAGAGTCAGTTGCTCTGCCAACTGAGCTAAGGGATCGATATATTAAATTTTACACCAAAATTCTATTTTTTTAAATGGTGACTCGTACGGGATTCGAACCCGTGCATGGTGCCGTGAAAGGGCACTGTGTTAGACCTCTTCACCAACGAGCCAAAAAAAATGGCGCCTAAAACAGGGCTCGAACCTGTGACCTAACGGTTAACAGCCGTTTGCTCTACCGACTGAGCTATTTAGGCGTGTGCCTAATTATCTTACCACAACAAAAAAATCAATGCAATACTTTTTTGCAATAAAAGTTACCTATCAGTAAGATTAACTACCCATTTCTCTTTTCTTAATAGTCTATAAGAAAACAACAACTTAACTATATCTGTAGATTGACCAATTACATAAACCATTAAATAATTAAAATTGGTCATATAAGTTACTATTGCCATAACCGGGATATTGAAAGTCCACATAAAACCACTATCCATTAATAAAGTTCCCTTCATATCTCCACCAGATCTTAATATAAAATAAATCTGAGCGGTTGTAATATGAATCCAATACATTAATCCTTGGACCATTAACATAGTTTTTGCAACCACTTGTGCTTCATAGGATATATTGTTGTATATTAAAGGAACCATAAACCTAGAAGATATTATTCCAATCATAAAAATCCAAGATAACATAAAACAAACACCTAGTAATTTATATGCTGTTTCTTGAGCTTCTTTTAATTTGTTTGCCCCTAGTTTTTGAGAAACAAGAACTGTTGTAGAAACTGCCATACCACTATATAAAATATAAAAAATATCCCCAATAGTCGCAGATACTGAAAGACCAGTCATCACCAACAAACCTCTTGTTGCATAAAATTTAAACAATGTTGCCATTCCACTATTCCATAAAATTTCATTAATACTAAGTGGAAGAGCTTTTAAAAATATTGTTTTTGCTAAAGAAAGATCAAAATTAAATAAATCAAAAATACTTGTATTAAATTCAATCTTCTTAGCATTTAAAAAGTAAAAGCCAAGAAACATTTCAACTATTCTTGCAACTAATGTAGCAATTGCAGCACCTTCAATTTCTAATCTAGGAAAACCAAAATGTCCAAAAATTAAACAATAATTTAAAAATGTATTTGTAAAAACTGCTATAACACTCATTATCAAAGGATATTTTGTTTGACCAATAGATCTCATTGCATTAGAAATACATATAGTAATACCCAAAGGAATTAACGTAAATGTTGCATATTTAAAATATCTAATCCCCATTTCTATGACTTGTACTTCTTTAGTAAAGTATCCCAAAACAACATGAGGAAAAACAAAACCTATAAAAAAGAAAATAAAACTTAATACAACAGTGGCTATCATAATAAATCTAAATGATTGTTTTAATCCATCTTTATCTTCAGCACCAAAAAACTGAGCTAAAAATACACCACCAGCATTATTCATCCCAAATATTCCTGCTACTGCAATCATATAAAATTTATTAACTGTAGCAACACCACCCAAAGCAACATCTCCTAATTGTCCAACCATAAGGTTATCAAGTAAATTAACACTACAAACAATTAACTGTTGTACCATTAAAGGTATTGCAATTTTTAATACAGAAAACAAAAATTTTTTATCAAATTTAAACTTATTAAGCATAATTTCCTCTTTATACAACTTTTTAATTATATCAAACTTTATATGATTAAATTCACTATTTTTTCACTTAAGTGTTTTATAATATAAGTATGGAGGTAAATATGGAAAGAATAAATGACACTTATACTCTACATAACAGAGTAGAAATCCCTACTATCGGATTTGGAACTTGGAAATTGGAAGACCCTAAAATTGCTTATGAAAGTGTTCTAGAAGCATTAAATGCAGGCTATAGACACATCGATACAGCTGCTATATACAATAACGAAGAAAGCGTAGGAAAAGCTATTTATGATAGTGGCATTCCAAGAAACGAAATTTTTCTAACAACAAAACTATGGAATGATTCTCATACATATGATAAGGCTATGAAAGCAATAGATATTTCTTTAAAAAAGCTTAAAACAGACTATGTAGATCTATACTTAATACATTGGCCAAATCCATTAATGTACAGAGATGATTTTGAAGGTTCTATTTCTGAAACTTGGCGTGCAATGGAAGATATTTATAAAAGTGGTAAAGCTAAAGCTATAGGAATCAGTAACTTTAGACCTCACCACATTGAAACATTATTAAATGTCGCAAACATAGCACCAATGGTAAATCAGATAAAACTACATCCTGGAAATGAACCAGAAGATATTATTAATAAAAGCCTATCACATGGTATGCTAGTTCAAGCATACTCTCCATTAGGTTCTGGACAAATTTTTGAATCTAAAGAACTACAAGAAATGTCAAAAAAATATGGTAAATCAATTGCACAAATTTGCATAAGATACTTACTACAAAAAGGATATAATCCATTACCAAAATCACAAACAAAAGAAAGAATAATTGAAAATATAAACGTTTATGATTTTAATATCAGTAATGAAGATATGGAAATCATTAAACATATTCCTAATGTTTGTAAAGAAGCAACAGACCCTGATACTGCAAATTACTAAAGAATACAAGAGGTGATTACAACGAAAAATTACAACGATGAAATAATAGATGTTTATTATGAAGAAACAAATAAAAAACCAAAAAAAGATAATAAATTACTACACTATATTTTAATAGCTTTTATATCTATATCATTTGGATTTCTTGGTGGAAGTATATATTCAAAACTAAATCCTAATAAAGAGATAATATATCAAAATATTCCAATTGTAGAAAACACAGTAACAAATAATGATGATTTATCTGTACAACAAGTAGTATTAAAAGTACAAGATTCTGTGGTACAAATAAAAGTAGAATCATTAATAACCGGTTTTCTAGGACAAACTCTAAAAAATGAAGGAGCTGGATCAGGAGTAATTATTAGTGAGGATGGATATATAGTAACTAATAACCATGTAATTGAAGGTGTTAGCAATATATATGTAACTTTAAATAACAATAAAGAATATAAAGCTACATTAGTTGGTGCTGATGTTAAAACAGATCTTGCAGTAATTAAAATTGAAGGAAACGATTTTGTAAGTGCTAGCATAGGAGATTCATCTTCTGCAATTGTTGGTGATACTGCAATAGTAATTGGTAATCCATTAGGAGAATTTGGAGGAACTGTTACTACAGGAATTATTTCAGCTTTAAATAGAGATATAATAATCGATAATCAAGCCATGAACTTACTTCAAACAAATGCAGAAGTAAATCCAGGTAATTCAGGAGGAGGATTATTTAATTCTAAAGGTGAATTAATAGGTATTATAAACGCAAAAATACTTGCAAATAATGTAGAAGGTATTGGTTTTGCAATTCCATCAAATGATGTTTCAATAATTGTTGAACAAATCATAAATGATGGTTATGTAAGTGATAGAGCCACTTTAGGAATATATACAACCGACATAGGCCTTAACAACAAAGGTTTTGAACCTGGTCTATATATTACAGAAGTAATAAAAGACTCAGGTGCTTATAAAGCAGGTTTAAAAGCATATGATAGAATAATTAAATTTAATGATATTGAAATTAATTCATATCCTGAATTAAGTAAAGAACTAAAAAAATTTAAACCAAATGATGTTGTATCTATTACTGTTATAAGAGATAAAAAAGAGTTAACAGTAGATGTAACTCTTACAAAAGTAATAATAGAGTAAAAAATCACGATTTAAACCGTGATTTTTTATTTATATAACACTTTTTAATATACTCTTAGGAACACTCATCATAACTGTTTTTTCTGGATTGACAACCTGACAGATTTGAACATCCCCTACAGCACTTAATAACATACCAGCTTCATTATAACTAATTCCTAATTTATCACTAACTATCTCATTAGTAATATCTACCGCATTATAAATTGCTTTTTCAATTTCTTTATCAGAATATACTACACCAATAATTTCATCATTTTCTACTATTGGAGTTTCAATTTGAACATCTTTTAATACAGAGATTTTTACAGTTACTTTCGCATTTATCTCAACTCCACTAACCATAATTTCTCCATCACCCATAGCCGCATGTATATCACCTAATGAAAATAATGCACCCTCATGGAATATAGGAAAATAAACTGTAGCACCCTCTTTAATTCTTTTATTGTCCATATTTCCACCATGAACTCCTGGAGAACCATTACTAATGCTGCCTTCTTTAGGAGCTACACCAATTACTCCAACCATAGGAGTAACATCAAAAGTAATATCATCATTAAAATAAACTTTTCCATCTTTTACTTTAATTCTTTTAATTGATTCTTCTTTTACCTTAGGACCAAGTAAACCAGCACCAGGTAAAGCACACATAACTCCTGTATCACCAAGTTCAATCTTTAAAATTTCAACTTTTAAAGTATCATTTGTAGTTGCTCCTTCCACATATACAGGACCTGTTGCAGGGTTAATACAATTCCAATCAAGAGTCCCAATAGTAGTACCTTCCTCAGTAAGTTGATCATTAAAACAATCTCTTGTTATAAAAACAACCGTTTCATTATCTTTTACTTTTTCAACATATGAATTACTACCATCAAAACTAAATGTAATTTTATTATCAATAACTTTCATTTAAATTAACCTCCTATAATCTATTATACATTTTTATTCTTAACTAAGCCTTTATAAGGAATAAAAATAAAAAATAACACAACTATTGAAGCTAAAAATATTAATGAGGTAGGAATTTGTTTAATAACTCCTAATTCTTCGTAAGTTAAATTAGATGTTCCTATTATTAATGAACCAATAAATGGACCAATAATCATTGGCAACATTACTCCAAATATCATCCTAACTCCTTGAAATCTTCCAGACATAAATGTAGGTGTATAATCTCTTACTAAACCATTACTAATTGCAGTAAGTAACATATTTCCAGCCATCAAAACAATACCAACAAATATTAAAGGAATAACATCTTTAACTAAATACATCCCAAATAAACCAAGACTTTGTATTATTAAGCCAATAATAATCCATCTAATCTTTCCAAATTTATCTATAAATCTACCTAGCATTACACTAATTATTGATGAAACAATTAATACTACACCAAGTATTAATGCATAATCTTCTATCATTAAAGTTTTTTGTATATAAATTATTAAATAAGGCATCCATATTTGAGTCGCAATAGAAACTATTAAAAGTAATATAAATGATAAATATAAGTTTTTATTTTCTTTAATTGTATCTAATTTAAAACCATAACTAATTGTATCTTTTAAAGAATAATCAGATTTAACTATCTTTGTATCTTTCATAAAAATTAAAGCTATTAAACCACCAATAAAAACTAATATTCCAATTACACTAAAGAAAACTCCCCATTTACCTTGTTTTGTAAGTGGATCTAATAAACCAAATATTAAAAGCATTGCAAGAAGAGGAAGTATAGCTAGAATTGATTCAACTTTGCCTCTTTCATCAGAAACAGTTATATCTGTAATCCACGCATTAAATGCAGCATCATTTGCAGTAGAACCTAAAAATGTCATAACACAATCCCAGATAATCATTATCCATACTGTAGTAGTAACAATATTAAAAGCGGGAAATAATTTTAATGTGTTTTCTAAAGTTATAAACGCAAAACCAACTACAGATAATCCCCATATCAAATAACCAACAACGATTAATAACTTTCTTTTACCAATCCGATCTGATAAAGAACCCATTACAATTGTAGTAACTGTAGCTGTAATTGCACTTAATGCGACCATCGTTGCAATATCATTAGAATTCCCACCTAGTTCATTATAAAGATAAACATTTAAATACATGTTTTCTAACATCCATGCTAGTTGGCCAATAAAGCCTAATATAATTATTAAAAATAAATTGTTTTTAGATAATTTCATAAATACCTCATATAAACATAATAACAAATAAAACTCATATAATAAGTCTATAATATAAGTGTAAAGGAGAAATATATAATGAAACAAAAAACAATAGAAAAATTTAAAAGACAAGAAAATGAATTTAGTAGATACTGGAGAAAGTTTGACTACTATATGACAAAAACAGCAAGAGAAAACCTTGATCTCATAAAAAAATTTAAAAACGATTTAAAAAATGAAGGTCTAAACAAAGTTGTTAGAGTTTCTCATATTAAAGGACAAAAAAAATATCCTATGATAGATAGGATTGACTTTGAAATAGAAGGACAAAAGTATAACTTATGCTCTATAAAAGATAAATTTAATTTAAATATAATATATTCTTCAACAAAAAAAGATAGTTTCAATGATTTGACCTACTGGAAAATTTTAGAATGTTTAGTAGAAAGGCATTCAAAATAAAAAAAGCCTTATAATTAGGCTTGATTGATAAATTGGTGGAGCCTAGGAGGATTGAACTCCTGACCCCCTGCGTGCAAGGCAGGTGCTCTCCCAGCTGAGCTAAGGCCCCATGTATATGTAAAATTCGATGGTGGGCCTGAATGGATTTGAACCAGCGACCTCACCCTTATCAGGGGTGCGCTCTAACCACCTGAGCTACAGGCCCATAATAATGTGTCCATCGAACGCTTAATTATAGTATCATTTTAAAAATTGTAAGTCAATCATTATTTTTACAAAAGTTAACAAACATCACATAAAAGACATAAAAATGCACTATTATTTATATATTTTCTAAATAAAACGGTTTATCTTCTAATAAAGACAAACCGATTTTTATATTTTTCACTTAAATATTATCTTATTTTTCTAAAACATCTGTATTAACAAGTTCATTTGGAACTAAACCAGCATGAACTCTTTCAACATCTTCAACACACTTTTCACCCATTAACTCTAAGCACTCATAAGTATAAGCTGCTGTATGTGGTGTAACAAGTACATTTGAATATTTTAAAAACGGATGATCTGCGCTTGCAGGTTCAACTGTCATAACATCAGTACCAAGTCCTGCAATTTTTCCATTATCTAAAGCTTCCATAATATCTTCTTCTACCCATAAAGCTCCTCTTGCAGTGTTTGTAATATAAACATCATCCATCATCATAGCTAATGTTTCTTTGTTAATCATATGTTTACTTGTTTCAGTTAAAGATGCATTTAATGAAATGAAACGACAAGTTTTAAGTAATTCTTCAAGTTCTACTTTCTTTACTCCAACTGCTTCTAACTCTTCTTTTGTTTTATAAGGATCATATGCTACTACTTCACAATTAAATCCTCCAGAAGCAATCTTTGCAACACCAGAACCAATGTTTCCACATCCAATAATTCCAAAGCGTTTGTTTTTAATCTCATATGACATAAACTTAGCTCTATCACTATAACGACCTTCTTTTACAGCTTTAGAACTTTGTGGAACTTGACGAAGTACTGCCATTAAGTTTGCCCAAGCTTGTTCTGCAACTGCTTGTTGTTCTACTAAAGCAGCAATTTTAGAAACATAAACATTATTTCTAGTTGCACCAACTAAATTAACATTGTTAAAACCTATTCCATGTCTAGATAAAAGTTTTAAATTAGAAACTTTATCAAAGAACTCTTCTCCAAAGTTAGGAGTAACACTAGCAATAATATAATCATAACCATCTAATGCTTCAATAAGCTCTTCATCTTTAGCATCAGGTTCAAACCTAAAGCTTTTTACTTCTCCAATTTTTTTAAGACGCTCAATATGTTGAGGGAAATGCATCCCAAAACTACTTGAATTTACAATCGCAATTTTATAAGTCATTTATTCTCTCCTTCTATTATTAATTATTCTCCAAATACTGCTTTATAGTCTGCTATAAATCTTTCAATTCCTGAATCTGTAAGTGGATGTTTAGTCATCTTTTCAATTACACCATAAGGAACAGTCGCAATATGAGCTCCTGCTAAAGCACAATCTGTAACATGAATTGGTGTACGAATACTTGCCGCAATAATTTCTGTATCTAAATTAGCTACTCTAAACATTTCAGCAATTTCTGCAATCAAATCAACACCTCTTACGTTAATATCATCTAATCTACCCAAAAACGGAGAAACGTAAGTAGCACCTGCTCTAGCTGCTAAAAGAGCTTGATTTGCAGTGAAAATTAAAGTTACATTTGTTTTAATTCCTTCTTCACTAAGTGCTTTACAAGCTTTTAAACCTTCTACTGTCATAGGTATTTTAACTACCATGTTAGGATGGATTTTTGCTATTTCTCTTCCTTCTTCAATCATACCTGCTGCAGTTTCAGTTGTTGCTTTTACTTCACCACTAATTGGACCATCTACAATTGATGCAATCTCTGCAATAACTTCATTAAAGTCTCTTCCTTCTTTTGCAATTAAAGATGGATTTGTGGTAACTCCACAAATAACTCCCATTTCATTTGCTTTTTTGATGTCTTCAACATTTGCTGTGTCAATAAAAAATTTCATTAATTATCTCCTCTCTCATATATTATTTAACACACTAAAAGATAGGTTTTATTTAATAAAATCTACTTTTTTCATATTTAGTGTTTTTTAACAATACTTTTAAATAAAGAATAGGCAAATAGTTCTCCTTAATTTAAATATAACATATTTTTTAATGCTATTTTTTAAGATTGAGTTAATTTGCCAATTAATTTAGCTATTTATAAAAAGTCGCTTTAAATGCGACCTATTATCTCTTTAATTCTTTAATAATAAAGATGAAGGAGATGATAATATGAAAAAGGAATTTAAACAAACAAAAACAAAACAAAAAATTGACAACAAATTAAATCAAATTAAAAACTTTTGCTATAAGCACAAAATAAAAATTGTTGGAGGTGTTACAATTATAACTTTATTAGGTACTTCAATATATTTTGCTCATTCAAATTCTTCTAATAAAGAAGTAATTAATAATCTCTTAGATTTACTTATTGATCAAGATAATAGAATTATGTATCTTGAAAAACTAATAGAAATAAAAGATGAACTCTATGCTGAAGCAATAAGTGAACTATTAAGAAAAGGAAGTCCACTAGGTGGTAAACAAATGGCATACAAAAGATGAGCATGAATTCATTTTAAATAAAGATAAAAATATACCTTTATCTTTTTAATTGCTTTAATTCTATAAATAAAGTTATAACAAAAACAATTTCTACTAAAACCAAGGTAAAAGATAAAATAAATCCGTTATATAGATTACCTAAAATCAAAGATATTATTGGGATAATTATAGAAAATATTGCATAACCTCTAGATTTATATAACCATGAATAAGGAAGTAAATGAGCTCCAAAAACCATCGCATAAACCATAATCATTTTTTCTGGAACTGCATTAAATACCCACATAACAATTAATATGTATAACATTTGATTCATTGTAAATAAGAACCCTAAATTTCCTAAAGGATTTTCTTTTGAAAATATATCTACACTTAATTTTTTACCAATAAACCAAGAAATAGGCACTAAAGGTGTTGAACAACAAAATACCAATATATTTTTCATTTCAATATTAATATCTAATAATGAAACTAAAGATATTAAAAACCAAATAATTACTGAAGCAATTATAAAAGGAAGACCTTTTTTCTGTTTAATAGTAATATCATCTCTTAATTCATCCAAAGTCATAAAGATTCTCTTGTTATTAACAACTAAATTATATCAATACATTTAATGTTAAATGTAAATTTAACATTAAAAAAGTACTCCTTATATTCAATTGAATATAAGAAGTACATCTTTTTTGCACATATATCCCAAATGAAATTAACGTTTTGAGAATTGTGGTGCTCTTCTTGCTTTTTTAAGACCGTATTTTTTACGTTCTTTAACACGTGAATCACGAGTTAAGAATCCAGCAGATTTTAATGCAGGTCTAAAATCAGAACTAACTTCTAATAAAGCACGAGAAATTCCATGTCTCATTGCTCCAGCTTGTCCTGAATATCCTCCACCAATTACATTAATCTTAATATCATATTGGTCTAAAGTTTCTGTTAAAACAAGAGGAGATCTAACTTCCATAATTAATGTTGCAAATGGTAAATAATCTTCTAAAGTTTTACCATTAACAATAATATTACCTGAACCAGGAGTCATAAAGACACGTGCAACTGACGATTTACGACGACCAGTTCCATTATATGATAAATTTGCTTTTCTCTTTGTCATTGTCCTTATTCCTTCCTAACCTTTTATCTTTAGCTCAACAGGTTTTTGAGCAGCATGAGGATGCTCTGGTCCCTCATAAACAAATAAATGAGTTCTCATTACATTCCCTAGTTTTGTATGCGGCAACATACCCTTAACAGCTTTTTCAACCCATTCAACAGTATATTTTTCACGCATTTCTTTTGTAGTTCTTGTTCTCAAACCACCTGGGTATTGAGAATGATTATAATAGCTTTTTTTGTTATCTTGATCACCTGTGATTACAACCTTATCCGCATTAACGATAATTACATAATCACCACAATCAACATTAGGTGTATAAGTAGGTTTATGTTTACCTCTTAATACAGTTGCAACTTCAGTCGCAAGTCTTCCTAGTCTTAAACCAGTTCCATCAACAACATACCATTGACGAACAACTTCACTAGGCTTAGCCATAGTTGTTTGGCGCATTTTTAATTTCCTCCTCAACAAACGTAGTTTCCGGGGCTACATTTGGCACGAGTTGCCGATTAACATTGTATTACTTCAAAGTCAATAAGTCAACCAAAACTTACTAAAACACAGCCTTTTTCACATTTTCTACCATCTTATCATTTAACTTAAAACTTGTATTACTAATAAGCTCTATTTCATCAGAAACTTTGATTAAACCTATAACATCTTCTTTATTTCTATATGCCAATATATACATATTTTCATCTATATTATTAAAATCTTTTATTAATCTTTTATCTTCTTTATGTATTGTTCTTATTAAATATTCATCATCTAAATATATTAACTCAAAATATTCAACCTTATTTAAAGTAAGACCTATTGCATCCGCATTTTTATTAAATGCATTTTTATCTTTTTTATCTAATATATTTTTAACATCATCAACACTTAATTTATTTCTTCCTACTTCAATTAAACAAGCCACAAGCATCCTTACCATATGCCTTAAAAAACCATTACCTTTAAACTTAATTTTTATTAAATCATTATCAACTTCAAAATCAATACTATAAATCTCTCTAACTTGATTTGGATACTTATCAATAGGACTTGCATTAAAAGATGCAAAATCATGTAATCCAATAAAATATTTAGATGCTTTAATCATTTTATCAATATCTAATTTATAAAAGCACTTATAAACATAATCCTTATTAAATACATCATATTCACCTAGATTAATTACATATTCATATTCCTTATATAAAACACAATATCTTGCATGAAATAATTCATTAACCTTTTTAACACTATTTATATAAATATCATCAGGTAAGTATGCATTTAATGCATACTTCCATTTTTCATTTTCCATATAAACATCACTATCAAAATGAAAAACCTGACCCCTTGCATTAACTTTTGAGTCAGTTCTTCCAGAAGCTACTATAGTAATATTTTCATTTGTGATCTTATATATTACTTTTTCAATAACTCCTTGGATAGTTTTTTTATTTAATTGTCTTTGCCATCCTACATAGTTTTTACCTATATAGCTAACAACAACCTTATATCTATGCATACATCCTCGACAATACAATCATTGAAACCATTAATATTAAACTACAAACAATTAATGTATAATCAGATCCTTTCATTTTAAGAACCTTATATCTTGTCCTAGGCTTACCAGGAGAATATCCCCTAGCCTCCATTGCATTTGCTAAATCTTCAGCTCTTTGTAAAGCCGATACAAATAAAGGCACAATCAAAGATAATATAGCCATTATCTTTTCTTTAAAAGTTCCTTCCTTTAAATCAACTCCTCTACTTGCTTGAGCTTTCATAATTCTTTGCGTTTCTTCAATTAAATCAGGAATAAAACGTAAAGCAATACTAATAAGCATCGCAATTTCATGAGAAGGAACTCCAAACCTTTTAAAAGGCTTTAATAAATCCTCAATTCCTAAAGTTAAATCTAAAGGCTTTGTAGTAGCTGTTAATGTTGTAGTAGTCATTATCATTAAAAATAATCTGATTGTTATATATAAAGTCTGAAATATAGCTTCACTATAAATAGTAAAACCAAAAACATCTAACAATAAATCTCCATCTTTAATAACTAAAGTATTAATAAACAATAAAAATAAAAGCATCATCATCATTGGCTTCATTGAATTAAAAATTATTTTTATATTTAATTTAGAAAGTAAAACAACCACAAAAACACTTAATCCAATAATTCCATATCCAATCCATCCACTAGGAAAGAATATTGAAACTATTATTATAAGCATTCCTATTATTTTAGACCTAGGATCCATCTTATGAATAATTGAATCCAAAGGAATATATTTACCAAGTGTCAAACTATTCATTTTTTAACCTGCCTACTAACAATCTTTACAAGAGACTCTATACTATCAACTTCTTCATCAATCTTAAATCCCTTTTCTATTAAGCTATCTTTTAATCTAATAAGATGTGGAGCTAATATACCAAAACTCTTACATAAAGAACTATCTTTAAAAAAGCTCTTCACATCAGTCTTTAATTTAATTTGTCCTTGTGACATCACTACTACTTCATCACAATAAGCAAACACCTGTTCCATATCATGAGTAACAATAATAATGGTCTTATTATATTTCTTATTTAAATCATAAAATAAATTCATCATAGACTTACTACCAGAAGGATCAAGTCCTGCAGTAGGTTCATCTAAAACAATAACCTTAGGATTCATAGCTAAAATACCCGCTATTGCAACTCTTCTTTTTTGACCACCCGATAATTCAAGTGGACTTTTTTCAAATAAAGACTCTTCTATTCCAACCATTTTTAAAGCTTCTTTTGCTTTTTTTTCACTATCTTCAAATCCAAAATTCTTTGGTCCAAATTCAACGTCTTTTAAAATTGTTTCTTCAAACAATTGATATTCAGGAAATTGAAAAACCAAACCAACATTTCTTCTTAAACCTTTAAGATCTTTTGGTTTTTCCCCACTTATAATTGTCCTATCCAAAACAGTAACCTTTCCAGAAGTAGGTAAAAGTAAAGCATTTAAATGTTGGACTAAAGTACTTTTTCCACTACCTGTTTCACCAACTATAGCTGTAATCTTACCTTCTGTAATATCCAAATTAACATTAGATAATGCAGAATATCTAAAAGGAGTACCCTCTGAATAAATATGACTAACATTTTCAAATAAGATTGGCAAGCTGATTCACCAACCCTTCCATAGTAACTTCATCACTTATCTTAACTTTTTGTTTTCTTAACTCTTCAACCACTTTATAAGAAAATGGAATATCTAAACCAATAGATAATAATTTTTTATTAACCATAACTTTACTAGGTTTTCCTTCCATTACAATTTTCCCTTGATTTAAAACAATTACATTATCACTTTCAACAACTTCTTCAACATCATGAGTAATAGAAATAATAGTCATCTTACTCTCTTTATGTAACTGCATAATTACATTTTTAATATCTTCCTTACCTTTTGGATCAAGCATACTAGTTGCTTCATCAAAAATAATAATATCAGGAGACATCGCTAAAATTCCTGCAATTGCTACTCTTTGTTTTTGACCACCAGAAAGTCTAGAAGGTTCACTATTTAAAAAAGCCCTCATATTAACTTTATCTGAAAATCTTTCAATTATTGCATCCATATCTTTTTGAGGAACCATATAATTTTCAAGACCAAATGCAATATCATCTCTTACAGTAGATCCAATAAATTGATTATCAGGGTTTTGAAAAACAATACCAATTTTTCCTCTAATAATTGATAAATTTTCTAAAGTTAAAGGAACACCTTCAACCATTATATTTCCTTTCAATGGTTCCAATAATCCTATTAATAATTTAGCGATAGTACTTTTACCACTTCCATTATGACCAATAATGGTTGTATAACTACCTTCTTTTATCTTAAAGCTAACATTATCAATAGCATTAATATTATCACCATATGAAAAACTTAAGTTATTTACTTCAATAACATTCAATACACTCACCTCAAAGCCTTTACATTATACAATAATTAAACTTTTTTACAAAGCTTCATACAACATCTTTATATGAGGTATATCATCTATTAAAAATTCATCAGAAATCTGTTTAAATCCTTGTAACTCATAAAATGTTTTTGCATAAACTTGTGCTTCTATTCCTATTTTATTTACATAAAACTTATTTTTTATAAAATTAATACCTTCATTAAGTAATTTACTACCTAAACCTTTTCTTCTATCCATTGAAATAACTCTACCAATAGAAACATCTTCCATAGTAACATTTTTAGGTACTATTCTTAAATAAGCTTTAATACCATCTTTATCTTTATAATACATATGATAAGAAACTAAATCCGTATCATCAATTTCCTGATAAGGACAATTTTGTTCAACCACAAAAACAGAAACTCTAAGTTTATATATATCAAATAATTCTTTTGTATTTAATTCATTAAAATGTTTAACTACTAATTCCATAAATCCTACCTAATTTAAAAAAGGCGAATTCGCCTTTATTGTTCTAATACTTCGTATCCTGTATATATACCACCTATTAGATTAACTTGGTTAGCTACATTAAATATCTCACTAACAATTCTTCCTTTTTCACTGAAGAATTTCTTCACCAATATAACATCTTTTTCTTCTTCACCTACATAAGATACTTCATAAGCTTTTTCATCCATTAATGTTACAAAAGCTTTTACATCTGTGTCCACACCAAAAGATGCATAATGTTTAATTTCAACTAAAGTATCATCAGGATAATCTGCTTCAAGTTTATCAGTTTGTCCATAAACTTTTTCAATAAATTTCTTACTTAAATAAGGATAAAGTTCAGAAATTTCATTTACATCAGCTGAATAACCAACCTCTTCTTCGTCATCTTCAATTTTCACAAATGTTATATCATCATTTTCACTAACTTTTAATTCTAATCTCTTTAATAAGTAATATGCTGCACTTCCTCCAGCAACTAACAATCCAAGTATTAAACCTTTTTTCATATAAGATACCTCACTTTAATTTATTTTAACATAATACAAAAATAATTAAAACACGCAATTATAAACACTTAATTATAGCTACTGTATTACTTGCGGCACCTTTTCTAATCTGATCACCACTACAGAATAATGAGTAACCACCTATTACTTTATCTTCTCTAATTCTACCAACTTCAATGATATCGTTGTTACTAGTACTTAAAGGCATAGGATAAACATTATTAGCTCCATCATCCACTAATTTAACGCCCTTACTACTTGCGACTGCTTCTCTAACTTCTTCTATTGTTAAAGGTTCTTCAGTCGCAAAGCTAATAGAAACACTATGACTTCTAATTACAGGAACTCTAACACATGTACAAGTAACATCTAAGTTAGGTAAATGCATTATTTTTCTTCCTTCATTTTGCATTTTCATTTCTTCATCTGTATATCCATCTTCTAAAAATGCTCCAATACCAGGGATACAATTATATGCGATTTGATGTGCAAAAGTATTAGTTTCAATTTCTTTACCATCAATTAATGCTTTAACTTGATTTTCAAGTTCACTAACCCCTGCAACACCAGCACCAGAAACAGCTTGATAAGTGCTAGCTACCATTTTAGTAAGCTTAGATTTTTTATTAATACCATATAAAGCCATAAATGCAATAATAGTACTACAGTTTGGATTTGCAATAATTCCATTATTCTTTTTTGCATCTTCACCATTTATCTCTGGAATTACTAAAGGTACATCATCATCTAATCTAAAAGCACTACTATTATCAATCAATACTGCTCCTGCTTTTTTAATAAATGGCGCAAAATACTTAGAAGACTTTCCACCTGCTGCACCTATTACAACATCTAAACCATCAAAACTATCTTCTTTAGCTTCGATAACTTTTAAAGTTTCACCTCTAAATTCAAACTCTCTTCCAACACTTCTATGGCTTGCCATTAATCTAAGTTCATCAACTTTAATATCTTGTTCAACTAAAGAAACCATAACTTGTTGTCCAACTGCACCTGTTGCCCCTAAAATACCTATTCTCATAACGTATCACTCCTTGTAATAAATCTATCATATATACATCTAATAGTTTTTTCAAAATCTTTGTTTTCAACACCGATAATAATATCAATCTCATCAGCTGCTTGATTAATAATTCTAATGTTAATGTTGTGAGCACCTAGCTCTCCAAACAATAACCCTGACATTCCAGGTTTGTTTTTCATCCCTCTACCTACAACCGCAATTAAAGCTATCTTATCGATAACTGTAATATTGTCACAATCTAAATCTTTTTTCAATTTAGAAATAACTTCATAAATCACTTTTTCAATACCCTCAGTAGATACAACCACGCTAAATGAATCCACTCCTACTGGTACACTTTCAATAGAAACATTGAAATCCTCAAATACTTGTAATGTCTTTCTTAAAGCACCAACTTCACTAGAAATCTGAGGTTTATTTAATGTAATTACAGAAAAGTTTTTCTTTCCAGAAATTCCTGTAATAAAATGAGGAGGTTTTATCGCATCTTGTTTACTACAATCACTTAAAATCATAGTACCAGGATGATCAGGTTTATTAGTATTTCTAATATTAATAGGAATATTCTTTTCTCTTACAGGAAATATTGCCTCATCATGTAATACATTAGCACCCATGTAACTTAGTTCTCTAAGTTCACTATAAGTAATGTAATCTATAGTCTTAGGATTTTTTACAATTCTAGGATCTGCGATTAGCAAACCAGAAACATCTGTCCAATTTTCATAAACATCCGCATTTACAATATTAGCTAAAATAGAACCGCTAATATCACTTCCACCCCTAGACATAACCTTTATTGTTCCATTAGGTAAAGCACCATAGAATCCAGGAATTACAACTTTTTTTCCTTTTTTTATTTTGTTTTTAAGTAATTCTCCACTTCTTTCAAAATTAACTTCACCACTATAATTAAAAGAAATAACTTCACTTGCATCAATAAACTGAGCATCTAGATATTCAGCTAAACATATTGCGGTTAAGTATTCTCCTCTAGAAACTAAATAATCAACTCCAACTTCTTTATCCATTAATTCTCTAATAATATCAAACTCTTTTTCTAAATTAACTTTTAAATTTAGTTCCTTTTTAATACCCATATACTTGTTATAAATCATATTAAATAAATCATCATATGGTACACCATACTTTATATGTGCATGACATAAATAAAGTAAGTCAGTAACCTTGTGATCTTCATCATCCGATTTTCCACAAGCACTAGTAATTATAAACATTCTATCTTTATCACTATCAATTATATTCTTAACTTTTTTAAACTGTGTAGCACTAGCTACAGAACTTCCACCAAACTTAACTACCTTAATCATAACGAAACTCCTGCCACAAACATATTTTTATCATCTGTCTTTTCAATTAAATCCTTTAATTTAAATAAATCCATAGGTTCAGTAATGATTACATCAGAATCAATTTCTTTATGAATATATTCTTTAAAATACTCTAAGTTTTTAGTTCTTACATAAAACTTACTCATATATTCTTCATTATTAATCTTTACATCATTATCTTTATTTATTTCTAAATCTTCATTATTTAAAAGTGAAACAATATCTTGAACTACTGCATGAGCTGTAGGAAACTTTCCAGCACCTTGTCCAATATAAGATGCAACACCTAAATTTTCACTCTTAAATTCAACACAATTCAAATTAGAATGAACATGAGCTAAGGTATCATTATTAGTGATATATTCAGGTAAAACAAAAACCTGTACATGACCTTCTTTTTTAATACCCCTACCAACTAATTTAAGTGTTGATTGATGTCTTTTCCCAAAATAAATATCTCTTTGATTAACTGTTCTAACACCAAATGTTGTAATATCATCTAAATTCAACGATGTATCCCAAACCATATTTCCAGTTAAGCAACATTTATATTTAACATCATGACCATCTATATCATCACTAGGATCACTTTCCGCATAACCAAGTTTTTGAGCTTCAACCAATACTGAATCAAAACTTTCACCCTCTTTAAACATCTTATCTAAAATAAAGTTTGTAGTACCATTAAATATACCAATAAAATCATTAATCTCATCAACTCTTCTTGTATGTCTTATATTAGACATTACAGGAATACCACCACCAACACTAGCTTCAAAAATAACATTTACACCATTTTTCTTAGCCAACTCTACTATTTCATCATAATAAGTAGCCATTACTTTCTTATTACTAGTAACTACATGTTTTTTCATATTTAAAGCTTTAGAGATACATAAAAAAGGAAATTCCAATCCACCTAAGCACTCAACCACTATATCAATATCATCATCTAAAGCATCATCAATATTAAAAACCATTCTTTCATCAGTAGCTTCACTACTATCTTTTACAAGAATTTTTTTAATCTCTAACTGTTTAGTAAACTGTGTATTACCCTTATCTATAATATTAGAAACACCGCTTCCAACATTACCATGTCCTAATAACGCAATCTTCATAATTTAACTGTCCCTCCTAGAAAAACACTTGTTTTTGCAATAAAAACATAGTATCATTTTTTTTAGATGTAATCAAGGAGAATATTATGCGTAAATTTGTAAGCACAAGAAATAAAGAAAATGTTGTTTTTTCAAAAGAGGCAATCATTTTAGGCCTCGCTAAAGATGGTGGCTTATATACACCAATTGATTTAAGTGATATCAAGATAGATTTAAACAAATGTTTATATTCAAATTATAAAGAACTTGCGACATACATACTTTCAAGTATTTTTAATGACTTTACTAGAGAAGAAATAAAATCATGTGTAACTCATGCATACACAAAATCTTTTAAAACAGATGAAATTACTCCATTAACTAAAATAGGTAAAGACTTTTTATTAGAACTTTATCATGGACCAACTTCCGCATTTAAAGATGTAGCTCTTACAATTCTTCCACATTTATTAAGTACTGCTTATAAATCCTATGACAAAAATAAAAAAATCTATATTTTAACAGCTACTAGTGGTGATACAGGAAAAGCTGCACTAGAAGCATTTAAAAATGTAGAAAACACATATATTACAGTATTTTATCCAAAAGATGGAGTAAGTGAAATTCAAGAAAAACAAATGAATACTACTACAGGAAATAATGTTGATGTAGTATCTATTGTAGGTAACTTTGATGATTGCCAAAGACTAGTTAAAACAATATATGAAGATAAAGAAATTCATGATAATTATCAAAATGTACAATTATCAAGCGCCAATTCAATTAATATTGGAAGACTTATGCCACAAGTAGTTTACTATTTTAAAGCATATAGTAACCTTGTAAAAAATAGATTTATTAAAATGAATGATAAAGTTAATTTTATTGTACCTACTGGAAACTTTGGAGATATCCTTGCAGGATATATTGCAAAACTAATTGGATGTCCTATTAATAAATTAATATGTGCATCTAATAAAAATAATGTATTAGTCGATTTTATTAATACAGGTGTTTACGATATAAATAGACAATTTTATACTACAATGTCTCCATCAATGGATATATTAATATCAAGTAATTTAGAAAGATTACTATTTATGTTAAGTGACTTTGATGATAAAAAAATCAAACAATATATGGACGATTTAAAAACAAAAGGTAAATATGAAATAGATAAAGAAACATTAGCTAAACTACAAGAATCATTTGTTGGTATTTATGTAAATGAAGAAGAATGTATAAAAGCAATGCATCAAGCATTCCATGAAAACAATAGATTAATCGATCCTCATACTGCTATTGCATATCATGCTAGTCATAAATACATTGATAAACATAAAAATATTATTCTTGCTACAGCATCACCTTTTAAATTTTCTAACAGTGTATTTAGTTCTATAACTAAAACATTTGTAAAAAGTGAAATAGTCGCAATGAATGAACTATCTAAAATATCAAAAGAAGAAATACCTTTAAATTTAAAAAATATAAACAAATTAGAAATATTACACAATAAAACTATCAACATTGATGAAGGAAGAGATTATGTAATTGAAAGGATAAAAGAATTAAATGATTAAGATTAAAGTTCCTGCAACTAGCGCAAACCTTGGAGTAGGTTTTGATACTTTAGGTATTGCGTTAAACATTTATAATGTTTTCTATGTAAAAGAAAGTGATTCATTAATAATAGAAGGTGTAGATAAAAAATATCAAAACAGAGATAACCTATTTATGGTTGCTTTTGATAAGGTAAATGAAAAACTAAACACCTTTAAAAATATTCACTTAAAAATAGAAACAAATATACCTATAGCTAGAGGTTTAGGTTCTAGTGCTTCTTTAATAGTGGCTGGTGCAACAGCTGCCAACTATTTAAATAATAATAAACTTTCAACACAAGAAATATTTCAAATATGTACTTCTATTGAAGGACATCCTGACAATATAGCTCCTGCTTTATTTGGAGGCTTCACTTCTAGTTTTATGCATAATAATATTCCTTATACTAAAAAAATAGATGTTCATAAGAAATATAAATTTACTGTTTTAATTCCTGATTTTGAAGTTTCAACTAATCAAGCTAGGTCAGTATTACCCTCTTCTTATTCAAGAGAAGATACTGTTTCTAACTTATCTAATATTATCAGTCTATGTTTATCATTAAATGATGGTGACGATAAAATATTGAAAATATCAAACAATGATAAAATACATGAACCTTATAGAAAAACATTAATTCCTGATTTTGATTTATTAAAGAAAGAATGTCTTAATAAAGGTGCATATACATTTATGATAAGTGGATCAGGTTCTACTTGTTTAACAATATCTAATGATGATAACTTTTCTAAAAAAATAGATACTTCTAAATGTAAAAACAATTGGGAATTAATAGATTGTAAAATTCATAATTCTTTAGTTGAAGTGGAGGAGTTATAGATGTCTAAAGATTATTTGATAGTACATAAAAAAGTATTGCCTGATTACTTTATTAAGGTAATTGAAGTTAATCAAGCAATGAAAGAAAAAAAGTACCCAAATATTACTGAAGCTGTAAAAGCTGTAGGCATATCTAGGAGCACTTATTACAAATATAAGGATTATGTGTTTTTACCTGAAGAAAGCAAAATTACTAGAAAAGCAATTTTAAGCATAGATTTAGTTCATCATTCAGGAAGTTTATCAAGTGTACTAAATGTTATTAAGAAAAATGAAATAAGTATCCTTACAATATCCCAATCTTTACCTGTACATGAAATCGCAAATGTAATAATATCAATAGACATTACAGATATAAATATAAAGATGAGTGAATTGATTAAGGAACTTAATGTTTTAAAACAAGTAAAAGATATTAAATTAATCGCCTTTGAATAGTGAAATCACTATTCTTTTTTTATGATTATTATTCCATCACCAATATCTTTATAATATTTTACATTATAATCACTATCTAACATTTCATCTCTAAATTTTTTGATTTTTCTTACTAATGCTCTAGTATTTCTATTATTTGTTAGATTTGGATTATCAACCATCCCATGAAAATTAATATTATCAAACACAAAATAACCTTTATCTACATTATTAAAAAACATTTCAAAATGTTTTTTATATTGAGCCTTAGGCCCATCTATAAACACAAGATCATATTTTTTATCACTATTAAACTTTAGTGCATCTAAATTATAAATATTTATTCTCTTATCTAAATTAAATTTATTAATATTATCTAATGCTAGTAGATATCTTTCTTTATCTAATTCAACAGTATCAATAAAAATATCATCACTAACATTAGCCATCATAATAGAAGAAAAACCAATACCACTACCTATTTCTAAAATATTTTTAACATTATTTTCTTTAATAAAATCCACAAGAAAAGAAATACCTTCATCCATCATAATAGGTACATCATTTTCTTTCGCAAATTTTTTAATCATTTCAATCATTAATTTTTCAAACTTTGCATTGGTGCAGGAATTTTCCCACCCCTATTAATCATATCACTACAAGAAAACTTAGAAACATTCATAATAGGTCCAGTTCCAAGTAATCCTCCAAACTCCAACACATCTCCTTTTTGATCTATTGCAGGAATTATCCTAACTGCAGTTGTTTTATTATTAACCATACCTATAGCGGCTTCATCCGCAATAATTCCAGAAATAGTTTCACTACTTGTATCACCAGGTACAACAATCATATCTAGACCAACTGAACAAACAGCCGTCATTGCTTCAAGCTTTTCTAAATTTAATGAACCTGCATTAACTGCCTCAATCATACCTGCATCTTCTGATACAGGAATAAAAGCACCACTAAGCCCACCAACAGAAGAGCTAGCCATAACTCCACCTTTTTTAACTGCATCATTAAGCATTGCAAGACATGCTGTACTACCAGGTCCTCCACATTTTTCTAAACCCATCTCTTCAAGAATATAAGCTACTGAATCACCTACTGCAGGAGTAGGCGCTAAAGATAAATCTACTATTCCAAAAGGAACATTCAATCTTTCACTAGCTATACTTCCAACTAACTGTCCCATTCTTGTAATCTTAAATGCAGTCTTTTTAATAATCTCCGCAAGCTCATTCATACTCTTATCTTTACCAGCATCTTTAATCGCATTTCTTACAACATTAGGACCACTAACACCAACATTTAATACAACTTCTGGCTCACTTATTCCATGAAATGCTCCTGCCATAAAAGGATTATCTTCTACCGCATTACAAAACACTACTAATTTTGTAGCACCAATACATGCTCTATCTTTTGTAAGATTGGCAGTTTCTACAATAACTTCTCCCATCTTTTTAACCGCATCCATATTAATGCCTGCTTTAGTAGAACCAATGTTAACACTACTACAAACAATGTCTGTAACACTTAACGCCTTAGGAATCGACTCTATAAGCTCTTTCTCGCCCTTTGTAATACCTTTTTGAACTAATGCACTATATCCACCAATAAAGTCCACACCGACCTTCTTAGCAGCCTTATCAAGTGCAACAGCATACTTAACACAATCTCCACCACTAACACTTTGTAATAAGCTAATAGGTGTTACAGAAATTCTTTTATTTATAATAGGAATTCCATATTCCTTAGATATATCATTACCAACCTTAACTAAATCTCTTGCATATCTAACAATCTTTTCATAAACTTTATCACATGCTTTATCAATATCTGTATCAGCACAATCTAATAAAGAAATTCCCATTGTAATAGTTCTAATATCAAGGTTTTGTTCCTCAATCATTTTTATTGTTTCTAAAATATCGTTTTTATTAATCATGTAATCACCTATATCTTATGCATCGCATTAAAAATGTCTTCATGCATCACATTTATTGATAAACCTTCTTTTTCACCCATAACTTTCATATAATCCACAAACTCTTTAAATTCATCACCATTTTTATCTAGTTCAGTAATCATAATCATAGTAAATAATTCTTGTAAAACAGTCTGTGAAATATCAACTATATTCACATTTCTTTTTGCACACTCAGTTGAAACAAGTGCCATAATTCCTGGTCTATCTTTTCCTACTACTGAAATAATCGCTCTCATTTTATTCTCCCACTTTCAACAATGATTCTATTGTTTCATCAATTTGTATTAATTCTACTTCTAAGTAACCTTTTGTAATTTTAATGTTTTCTAAATCATCTTCACTACATATTCCAAAACTAGAATCCTTTTTAAAATCAAATGTACATTTACCATATGTACCAAGTTCATTTACCCAATTATAAGTATAAGATTCACTACCTATCTTATAAGTAAAATTATTTAAATCAAAATCAAATATATATGTTTCATTTTCATTAAATATTAATTCATATTTATTACCTTTTTGAATATAACTTAACTCATTAACTAATTTTTCTTTTAATGGTAATTCTTCTTTTATTTCACCACTAATTAATTTATATTCATCCACATTAGGTAATTTTAAACTTTCATTTCCATAACTAGTAAACGTAGTAACTGTTTTACTATAAACATTTATAGATGTTTTACCCTTATATGAATATTCAATAATAGTCTCTTCTTCAACAACCTTATCATTAACCTTTAATTTAAAAACATATGGCTTATATTTAATATCATCTATTGCTAGTCCAAACTCCATTGCATAAATACTATATAATTCTTCTTGTTTTTCCTGTGAATAAATTATATCTAAAATATAATAATCACCACTTTTTTTCATAGTTACTTTTTCAACTCCATCTTTAATTATTGAAGAGTTGATACTTATAAGCTTATTAATTTCACTTCCTTCAACAATGTATTTACCATATTCATTATCAATATAATAAAGTCCATCTTTATAATAATGTTCTTCTACTACATCATCACCCAAAGAAGAAGTTGTTTTTATATTAGAATAAGCAATATTTCCATCTGTCTTATAAACTTCATTAACCTCAGAATCAATTTCTTCTTTAACACCATCAACTTCAACAACATATTTATTACTTGTAACACTAGTAGTACTATAGTTATTGATTCCATCCATATTATCTAAAACTTCGTTAAATTTTGCAGTACCATCATTACTACATCCAAATAACAACAATAATATAAGTAATATTAATATTTTTTTAATTTTCGCCTGTATCATAATGTTCTTTTAACCTTTCATATTCTTTCCATGTTAATGGTATTGCACTACCATGTTTTATACTTTCTATTGAACTAATAATATCTTCATCTTTAACTTCAATAAATTCATTAGTATTAATAGCTAATGTTTTATAAGCCTTAAATTTATTTCTTGTATAATCATCATAATAAACAATATATTCATAACCACTTTTTATAATAAATGGTCCTTCACTTTGGTGTCCACTAAAGAAATCCAAATTAAAATGTTCAAAGTTTCTATAATCTGTATCACTATATCCAATAAATAGTTGAGAATACTTTTCCATTGGTTTTCTTTCATCTTTTAAAACAATAGAATACTCAGCCCCTACTTTTAAAATAGTACCATCAATTACAGGAAATCCTACATCAACTAATACACTAGGATAACTAATATCATTTAAATCATTACTATAGCTATAAAACATATTTTGATCATTTGGACTACTCCAAACAATAACATATTTATTAAATCTTCTATCATAAAATCCTTCAGGAGCCCATGCTTGAGTTTCACTCATAGAACCATCTTTACTTGTATTCAATTTAATTAATCTTTCATTTTCAAAATCTTTAAAATTAAATGTATCAAATGCAAATATATCAGGATTATCAAATCCTTCAGTAGCAACTAAAGTAAACTCTCCATTTTTCTTTCTAATAAAACTAGGATCTCTTAACCTTCTTGTTCCAATACTTGCACTTAAAACAGGTTTTTGAAAATTAATGTCATACCATAAAAATCCATCATAACTCCAAGCATAGAATAACTTTTCATTTTTAAGACCATCACCTACAAAATAAGTAATTAAATAACCAACATAAGGATCAATTAATTCTATATCATCAAATACATAACTAGTATCATTTAAATAAGCTCTTAAAGATATATTTTCATATTCATTAGAAACTTCATTCTTATATATAATATTATTTTCTATTTTTGCATTACCACTTTCAACAACCCAAGTAATATCCTTACCATTATAATGAGGAAGAAGACTAGTTCCATCATTAATAAAACTATCTAGATATCTATCTATAAATTCTTCATATTCATCAGCATATATCTTTTCATTTACTTCAATATCACTAGGATAAACCATAGGTCCTTCTATATATTTATCTTTACATCCCATAATTAATATTAAAACAAATAAAATAAGTACTAATTTCTTCATACATGTAATTATACATATAAACAAAATAAAATTAAAACATAAAAAAAGTATAAGCTAACATTTTCAGCTTATACTTATTTTTTTATTCTTTTTCTTTTTTACATTTTGTAATAGCTTCATGTAAACCTTGTAGGTATGTAAATCCTAAAGCTCTATCATATAAACCATATCCAGGCATTGCTACTTCATCCCAAATAGCTCTACCATGGTCTGGACGAATAACCCCATCAAATCCAATATCAACTAAAGCTTTCATTAATTCATACATATCTAATGATCCATCAAGACTTAAATGTGCACATTCTCTAAATTTATCTTTACCTAAGAATTCAACATTTCTTAAGTGAACAAAATGAATTCTATCACCTAATTCACGAATCATTTGTGCAACATCACAATCAGGATTAGCTCCTACAGAACCAGTACATAATGTAATTCCATTATAAGGAGAATCTACAATTTCCATAATTCTCTTATAATCTTCTAGATTCTTTGTAATTCTTGGTAATCCAAAAATTTCCCAAGGTGGATCATCTGGGTGAATACCTAATTTAACATCAACTTCTTCACAAACAGGAATAACTCTTTTTAAGAAATAAGCTAAGTTATTAAATAAATCTTCTCTAGTCATTCCTTCATACATTTTCATTAAATTATTAAATTCTTTAAATCTTTCTTCTTCCCAACCAGATAAATTAAACCCACCAGATTGGCTCTTAATTAATTGAAACATTTCACTAGCTTGCATATTATCAACAACTGATTGATCAAAAACTAATGAATAAGTTCCATCTGGATTTTCATATTTTAAATGAGTTTTTGCCCATCCAAAAATAGGTTTAAAACTATAAACTACAAGCTTAATTCCACATGCGCCTATATTACGAATAGTTTGAATATAGTTATCAATATAATGATTACGTTCTTCTGTACCTGCTTTAATAGCATCACAAACTGCAACACTTTCGATTGCAAGAAGTTCTAATCTTTCTTTTTCAATTGATTCTTTAAAAGCTTGAATTTCTTCAATAGGCCAAACTTCTCCTGGAAGTTTACCTAATAATGTTCCAACAACACCATCGCATCCTGGAACATGGCGAAAATGATGTAAAGGAATGGTATCTTTTGCACCATACCATCTAAAGCCCCATTTCATAATTTATTTCCTCCTAGAAATCATCGTCATCATCGTCGCCAGCATCAGAGATATGCCATGTATCTACACAAGTTCTACCTTGCTCTTTAATTGCTTCAACAGCTTCTGCTATTGGAGTATTTAATAGTTGAGCATTAATTGTTTCTAGTAAAACTGGTAAACTAACACCACCAACGATATAAACATTTTCTTGAAGTTCAGGTTCTAATTGACTAATTGCTAATACTGATTGGTTATATGGACTAGCACTTACAAGGTCAACAAGAACAACAACTCCTTGTCCTTTATTTACATCTAAAATTGCTTGTTTAATGTTTGCACCTAATTCTTCAATTGGATCACCTGCATGTAAGCTTACAGCAACCATATTTTCTGTATTTCCCATGATTACTTCAGCAGCATCTTTTAATCCAGAACTAAATTTTCCGTGTGTAGCTATAACGATTCCTAACATTTTATTCCTCCTTACATAATTTCTTTTAATATTTCAATTGTTTTATTAAATTGTGTATAATTAATCTCTTTTTCATTTAATTTCTCTTTATCTAAATAAAATTCTTCATTTCTTTCTCCACAAAATATGTAATTATGTTCATCTTTTGATGGATAATACATTACGCCTTTTATTTTATTTTTAAATAAATTTCCTACAACATTTAATGATGCATCAGCGCCAATACAATCTAAGAATATAAATTTTGCATTCTTTTTAGTCGCTCTTTTTATTACTTCAAATCCTTTTTCTCCATAACTTCCTTCATCATAAAATGCATAAGCTACCCTATTACTTTTATTTTCTTTAATCAATTTTAACATTAATAATATTGATGATGTATTTCTAATTAAGTTATTAAAATTAAAATAACCTTTTGATAATCTAGCTAATACAAGAAAATAAATCAAATAAAATATAACAACAAATAAATTTGTAAAAGATATTAATTCAATTTTTGATAAAAAGCTATTTATATACACAAATGTTACTAATATACCTAATAATATCCAAATAATCGAGGCAAAAAGGACCGCTTTCATTGTTTGTTTACCTTGTTTTTCTCGATTAAATAAAATATAATCACCAAAATGAGCTGGAGGCGTATCATAATAAGCACATATTATATAATCAGCACTTTTAATATTCCCTACATAAATATTACGTGAATTATATTTTTTATTTGTCTTATATTCTATAACTTTAATATCATCACGTATTAAAGATATATCATGCACAAAAGCATTTAAGAATTTCTTTTTTTGCTTATCAGTATATCTGAAACGAAACATAATAGAATATCTAAATAGCCAATCTTTAAATAAATCTTCCATACAACCCCCTAAAGCTAGATAGGGAAGAAACAATTCTTCCCTAAAGCATAATTTAAATTTACTTCTTAAAATTTACTTACAACTTCATTTAATTCAGTTCTTGGTGCAGATGGAGTTGCTTGGAAATAAATATCTTCCACCCCATACTTTTCTCTTAGTTCAACTAAACGATCCACATCTTCTTTATTCATGTATACAGATTTTGTAACTAATAAATCTTTATCTGGATCTTTTTGTGAAACACCACCAATATTTAATTCTTTCATTGGGATTCCGTGAACAACTAAATCATAAATTCCTTTAACTGTTTTACTAAGTAGAATACAATTATAGTCTTTAAATTCAAATTCATCCCAATAATGTTTTGCTTTATCTGCAGTAATAATAATTGTTTTTTGACCAGTACGAGCACCTGCACTTCTATACAGATCCCTCATAAATTTGTCGTTTGCAACAACATCATCAACTACAAATATTGAGTTTACTCCAGCCTTTTGAGACAAAGTAATCATAACTTGTCCGTGAATTAGACGTTCATCAACTCTTGCTAATACAACAGCACCCATTAAACAGCTCTCCTTTCTTTAATTATTATTATAGGATACCAATTCCTGCTAATACAGTTAAAACTAGTGTTAGCCATAATAATGCTTTTGTAACGTTAAGACCTTTCTTATTGTAGAACATGTATACACCCATAACTACTGTTAATGGTAATATACCAGGAATAATCTTATCTAAAATTTCTTGCATAACAAATGGTTTTCCAGAAATTTCAAATGCCAATGAAGAAGACACCTTAACATATTGACCAGCTAGGATACCCATCATGAATAACCCTAGAACTGATAATGTATCAATTGCTGTTTGAACACCAGAACTACCCATTAAACTAGTAGCACTACGTCCCATTGCAAATGATTGACGTGCAAAGAATAATCCAACAGCTACTTGGTAAGTTGCAAAACAAATGAATGGGAATAAAGCACCCAATGGGTTACCTTGTTCTGCCCAAGGAACTGCGATTGCTATAAAGATATATTGTACTGTACCTGAGTCAATAGCATCACCAATACCTGCTAAAGCACCCATTAAACCAGCTTTTGTGTTGTACATTAAATCGTCAGTCATAGCGATTTCAACACCTTCATATTCTTCTCTAGCACGTTCTGCTTCCATAGAAGACATTAAACCTGTGATAACTCCTCCACCCCAAGTTAATTGAGTGTTGAAGAATAGTAGTTGTCTTTGATAAGCCGCTTGTAATGCATCTTTATCTTTATATAGTTTCTTTAAAACTGGCATTAATGCATATAGTAATGAACATGCAAGATATCTATCAAATGAATGTGGAATTTCATTTGCAAAGTGCCATCTTAAGTACGCTTTAGTAACGTCTTGAACTGTTATTTCTTCAGGAGCAGCTACTGCTCTATTTACATTTTTACTCATTTCTATATTCTCCTCTCCCTTTCATTAAAACCCATCATCATAATCATCGTCACTAGCTGCGACTCCACTATCCGCAGAAGCATTTCCGCCTTTTGTAGCAGCCATAGTATAAACTACTGCTATAATTGTACCGAAGATAGCATAAGTAACCATTCCGATACCTAACGGTTTAAATGAAACACTCATAAAATAAGCTAAGAAGAAGAATACTAAGTAATCTTTTCTACCTATTACATAAACTGTAGTTGCAATACCGATTGCAGCTAATCCACCACCTAATACATCAAGAATGTGAATAACTGGTGTACCTTCTAATGCAGTAATAAATTCAGCAATTCTTGGAGCACCAAAGTATAATGCAACAAATACTAATGGTACAAACAGTGCAAACGATGCAAGTGTAGGAAGTGTAATAATTGAATGTCTGATTCCTGCATCATTCATTTCTTCTACTGCTTTGTCAGTATATTTTCCAATAAATGTATTTAGGAAGAAACGGAATTGATATAAGTAGCTTCCTAACATTCCTACTGGAACAGCAACTGGAATTGCTAATTCTGGATCTAAATTACCAAGCAATGCTACTGGTACTGCAATAGCTGCAGCAATTGCTGGTTCTGAAGGCATTGATCCACCTGGTGAGAAAACACCCATGTAGATTAATTGTAATGCCGCTGTAACAATCATAGCTTGAGATACATTCCCCATAACAACACCTACTACAAGTCCTGTCATTAATGGAGAGAATCTAAGCGTTAAAGTTGCACCCCCGCCAAGCCATCTTGACATAACGCACGCAACCCAGATTGCGATTAATAAACTTTGTGTAACACTTAATGTTCCTATAGTTTCCATTATTTTTTCTCCTCATTTTTTTCTATATATTTTTCTAAGTCGTATATTGCTTTTTTCAAAGAATCTGGTGTAATTTCGATTGGAATTAAATGAACTTTGTCTTTAGAATTAATGAATTCTACAATTTTATCTATTACTTCTTCACTAGGATTTAAATTCATACAAGCTAATGATTTTGGTAATTTTAATTCATTATAGAAAGACATCAACGAATCAATTGAAGACCATTTGTTTTCTAAAGCTAGTTGATAGAAAATTCCATATGCCACTTTTTCTCCATGAAGGAACTCATGGCTTTCCGGAATGTATTTTGCAATTGCATCATGCATTGCATGAGCTGCTGCGTTTCTAGCATACTTATCACCTAAACCACCACATAATCCAGCAATAGCAATTACAATTTCTGATAAATTAACAAATTCTTCAGAAACCACTTGATTTTCCATATCTTTTATTGCTTTAGCTGAATCTCTTACAATTGCATCATTACAAAGTTTTGCGGTAAATCCTGCTAATTGTAAGAATGGAACATCTTTTAGATGATCTTGAGCTAAAATTGACTCTGATTCATACCATTTTGCAATAGTATCAGCCAAACCTGCCACAAAATATCTTACTGGAGAATCAATAACCAAGTATGGATCAGTTATAAAGAAAACTGCTTGACGCATATAATGCTCTGTTTTCCCTTCTGACTCTCCGCTTTCCTTATACATTACAGACAATGGTGTCCAAGGCGCACAGTTACTTGCTAAAGTAGGAACTACACCATATTTAACATTAGTCACACTTCCTGCATATCCAACTAAATCGGTAAGTTTTCCTCCACCAACTCCAATAATGAAGTCAATGTCTTTTTCTTTAACAATGTCTGCTATTAAGTCAGTTCCATAATAACTGCACTCCCCTGTATACTGATGATAGTAAACATTTTGTTCTAGGTTTTCTAGAAATTTCATTTTAGGTTTTGCTTTTTCCCATGAAATTGTTCCGTGAACAACTAGAATGTTTTTAGCTTTATGCTCTTTTAATACTTCTGGAATAAAATCGATAGCACCTTCATGATAACGATAGAATTGAGGACCAACTTTGACTTTTAAGTCTTTAAGCATATTCATCACCCCTATTTTCTTATAAATCTTTGCATGTTGGTTTTAATATTTGATAAATATCCTGTTGAATCAAACAATTCAGCCAATTTTTAATTGATTTTATCATTATCTAGACATAAGCAATTTATAGCTATTAATGACTGTTAACAAACAATTATTAACAACTGAAGTGTTTTAGTCCTTAACACGATAAGCTGATTCATCAAAATAATTAACATCATTGATTAATGTTATTTATATTAATACATCAGCTGTTCTTACATGTTATAAGTTGTTGTATTAGAAGTAATAATTAAATCTCCTAATATTTTTTTAGAATAATAGTAGTTTTTTAGAAATTAAGATTAAATTTATTTTATCTTAAATTCCTGCCCATACTTGTGTAAGCACTTCCAATAGTGTACATTGAAATTATAATAACAAAAAAACATTTTGTCAATGGTTAAAAAAA
>JGI24707J26582_10000270_pt1 | contig 39374 bp, 24 predicted proteins | sample BioPla1DNA1_FD_26582 | JGI IMG/M metagenome (IMG submission 26582)
TCAGAGGGCTCTATTTTATGAGATTGTTTTTGAGTGTAGTTTTTCCAGCTTTCATAATTTGCGTCATATATTGAAGGAATAAAAAACAATCCACTATTTTCAGGGTCAACAGAATCCCAATTGTGTTCGTTGAATTTAAAATAACCCCATAGCATAGGGGCTTTTTGATTTATATATTCTGCAATATTTTTAAGCCTGTTTTTAGCTGTAAAATCATTGTTGTAAAGTAAGTTGAAAAGATTATTATCAGTTTCAAATTCATAAAGAGCATATAATTCTATATTATCTATATAAGTAACATAAATTTCTCCTTCTGGTATTTCTTCAAAATATAACTCATAACCGTCTTCAAGTTTGTTTATGAGGCTATGCGTTTTTCCATTTACTCTTATAGTTTCCACAATAGTTTTTTTAGGTAAAATAAAATTATCATTGGCATTTTCCCATTTTTTCTTTGTTATTAACCCAAGATGACGACCAAGTGCATTAATTAGCCCCAATTTTGAAGAGTTTGCTGGGTATTTAAAAGTATATAAGATTCTGTCCTTATAGTCTGCATTTGTTTCTAAAGGAAGTCTAGGAGTGTCAAATAGTAACCCGAAATCATCAAATTCATTCCAGACATGTTGGGGTGTTACTTGTAAATTTGTTATTGGAAGAATTTCTTTATTATTAGAACCGCTTATTTTTATGGATTCATGATTAAATCTTAAAAATAGGGAGTGTTCTGACCAATCAATATATGCTATTTCTTTTTCTGATTTATAAAAATCGGAGGATGTTTTAGCAATTGGAATAAGTTTATTGTCAGCATATATCTTAATAGACCATTGCTTGTTTAATTTAGGTGGTAATTCAGATTTAAAACATCTATCTATTTTGTTTATATCAGCTGTTTGAATTCTAATATTATCAGATACATAATTTAAATAATTTTCTAATTCTTCTAGTAACAAAGATGGAGTATTTAAAAACTTTTGACCTTCTGATTCTTTATTGTGCCTTATTTTTGTCCATATAGGAAATAAATTTGCTAATTCTTGTGTTTTATTTGAGTAGGGGAATTCAGGAGTATAAATATTTATCACCACCATTTATTTTTTTCTTTCGTTACTTAATTTAACAATACTTTTATTATATCATATCTATGTCATTTTGTCAAACATGTTCGGAACAATGAAATTAAAAAATTTCTACTGTATTAGGGACAAATTTTTCGTCCCAGTAACAATCTTGATTAACTAATAGGGTAGGAACGGAATTTATAGATAAGCCTATTATTCTCATATCATAAATTAAATTAGATGAGCTCATAATCATTCTTCTTAAGTCATTAATGACTAGTGAATTACCCATATCTCTAGCCTCTATGTAATTAATAATATTAGTTCGAACTTGATTTTTAATAGTAGCTTGTTGATTAAAATTAGCTTCATCTTTAAAATTTAATTTAATCATTAAATCAATTGGTATATTAGTAGGTCTTTTAACTATTCCTTTTATTCCAAGTGACTGATATTCATTTATTTTTGCTTGTAATTGTGAAACAACTATATTGTAATCAAAATCGGATTGTATAGATGCAAAAACTGTAAAAGTACCTGTTCCCATAGAATACTTTTTTATTTTTATATTATTAACTCCGGGTGTTTGTAATAATGAAAGCCTTATAGCTTGTTCATTTCCACCAGCGGCAACATAAACTTGTTGAGTTATTCTGTATCTATAATTTTCATATGTTTCATCATCTAACTTATGGCAATCTAATATTTCACCAATCATTTCTAAAAATGGGCCTTGTGCTTGAGAAATTAAAGCCATAGCTAAATTTTGATCTATAGCATCATACACTCGTTCTATGTTTTCGTTTATAGCGGAAATAATAGCCCTTGCCATTGTGCCAGGCGTTCGACCAACATTAGCTTTAAAACTTGCTAAAGACCTTTCCATTAATTCTTTATAGTTTAATGAATGTAACAAACTTTTTCACCATCCTGCTTTAAAGTTCAAAGGGAATAGGCATTACTATATCGCCTTCACTTGTATATAATTCTATAAAATAAATTAGTTTATCATGGCTAACTGGAACTACATCAATAGAAAAATTTGATTCATCAAATCTAAAGTCTCTAGTTAGTGCACTAATTATTTTTTGTTTTCCTAGTTCAGCTGTTTCTGGTTCATTAAACATACCTTTTAAATCTGATATGTTTGCTCCCATATCGGGATAAACACTAAAATCAGTTGTTTCTGTAAATAATCTTATATATATATCTTGTATATCTAAGTCGCTACCGGTAACAGTTTTATAATCATCTTCTTCTAAAATAAAATCTCCAAAAAAATCAATTGGCAAAGCCGTATTAAATGAAAAGACTTCACCAAATTCATTTTCAATATAAAGATCTCCAGGAGAAATAGTATTTCCTGATTCGTCACTTAATTTTCCTTCAGATAATTTCTTTATTTTAAATGGTTTATATATTTGAAAATCAATCATACTAAATCTCCTTTACAAAACTAGTATCAATTAAGTTTCTTAATTCTTGTGATGCTCGTTCAAATTCTTGCTGCTCTCTTGATTTTAAAAAAGGCTTAATTTTTTTTATTTCGCCGCCTATTGAAGGTGGGGTAGGGATCATTCCAACGTCATATCCTGTAGTCATTATTTGATTTAAGTATCTTATAGCTTCATCATTCATTTCAACTAGATTAGAATTTAAAAAATGAGGATTTAAAGGTCTATAATTAATCCAAAAACCATCATCTTTAATTTGAAAATTAACTCTTTCACTAAATATATTGGTTTTAGGAGAAAATAAATTAGCTGATTGAGCTTCTGGATTTAATCTAAAAGTAATTGTTTGTTTTTCGGGATTTTCTTTTATTCCTGCTGTAATTTGAACAGTACCATTATCTTTTAATCTCATTACTGAACCGGTTTTAGAATTTACTAATCCAACATCATCTTCTTGGAATCTTTTAGATAAGAGTATTTGTTCTTCTAAATTTAGATTCATTAGGTTCTGTAAATATTCCATTTTATTCATTAAATCCATAAGTCATTACTCCTAACTAAAGTCTAGAATTTCTGAGTTGTCGTAAGTTAAAGAATCCATATAATTTGATAAATAAATCTCATCTTCTATACCTGCAGATTTATTAATTAAATAGGGATTCATAGGTTGACCTTTAGAAAATCCAACTAAATATTTTTCTCCTATTTTAGGCGCTTCAGTTTTTATACTTGAAGAATAAGATATTTTACATGGGACATTGTTATATTTCATTCCTTTACTGCAAATGAAATTTATATATACAAGGTTTCTTGCTAAGTTTATACCAGTTATAGTACACTCCCCGGTAGTATCCGGGGAGTTTTGTATAATCATTTGTTTGAGCTGAGTTTTAATAATATTACTCATTTAATTCACCTATATTTCTTTCAACTTCTCTAATAAATTGATTAAAATCTTTATAAGTTACTGTAGATTCATTGTTTACAAAATAAAATGGATGATTGCGCTGATCATTAACCATTAAATCAACGTGTAATATTCCATTATTTTTATTATATCCAATGCCATTAAAACCAAGATTATATGCATTTTTTATCCAGTCAATATTTTGCATTATTTGAATGTCTAAAGCTCTACCATAAAAATGTCCTATTAAAAAGTTTTCAGGCTTTTTATTAATAATAAAATACTGAGGATCTTTTTTATATAAGTAAGCATTTAAAATTGTTCCTTGAGGAATGACATCTTGATTTTTATTGTTTATAAGTGTTTTTGCCCTTAAATTATTATATATTTCATAAATTGTATTATTGTAATTTGTAAGATCAGGTACTGATACTTGAGGCAAATTTATTTCAGTATATGGTTCTTTTAAAACATTATCTTGTGCTTCCAAACTTATATAAAATGAATATTTATTGAAGAAGCTATGAGTATCAACTATTTCTGATGTGTGTTCACCTAGTTCATTGATAGAATCTTGGATAAATTCTTGAGTTGTTTGAGTAGAATCAATTAAATCTCCGCTATATATCTGTTGATGACTAAAGAANTCTGAAATAGTATTATTCTTAAACCAAGTTTGAGGTTTATACCATATTTTGTGTATCATTTTGGGTTTTTCTCCAAAAACTAAACCGGAATGGCCACTAATTCCAGCTTTAAAAGGTTCATTTCTCCAAGATAATAATGTCATAACACAACATTGTTCTGATTTTTTCTTTCGTCTTCTATATGATTTTATTGAGGAGAATATATGCCATCCTAAAAATGCAAGAGCCGCAGTTATTACAACTACAATTGCAACTTTAATTATAGCAACTCCGACAATACTAGAAGCAAAAGCAGACATTCCTTGTGAAACTGTATTTAAAAATGATCCTATTTTCATAGAAGTCAAAACTAATTTTGTTGATATTCTTGATATTGCACCTTGACCAGATAGTATTAAGCTTCCGAATTTAGATAGTGCAGCTCCTACATTTTTTTGTATTATAGGGGGTATAGTGGATAACCATTGCCAAAACTGGGCTCCTCTAACAGCGGCTAAAAAACCCGAAAATAAATCGGGTGGTATTTTGCTAGCAATTAAATATAATAATAAGGCTGATGAACCTACAGCAATAGCTCCTATAGTTGCACTAAGTATTGCATTATTAAAAGTTGCTATTGATTCCGGTAATTGCGCTAAGAACTCATCTTCTGTATTAACGCAAGGCTCTGGTTCAAAAATTGTAATAAATCCTTGCATAAAAGACATTACTTGAGTTACAGATCTTATTTTAGCTGGGCCATTCATTTTAGCGGATCTATCATCTAATCCGATCATATCATGAGGTTTTAAAGATGGATCCCCTAATATAGATATAGTTCCTTGATACATATTACGCAAAAAGTCAGCTTGAGTGTTTGCTCCAAAATCAAAAACAGCATCTTTACCATATCCTGTTAGCTTTTGGATTCTTAAATCTGTTTCTATTTGAGCTACTCTAATATCTGATGTATTAATGTTTTTATCTGCATACATTTCTTGCACATAAGGTTTAGAGCCCACTGTAGCTGAAGCTTTTGTTTTTGTAAATACTCCCATTGAAGATGCTTTTAGTTCATTTATTAACAAATCAGAATAAGAATTGTAAAAATGTATTTGCATATACGGTTTATATTTTAAGTTTGATTTTCTCCAAGCTTCTTCTATTAAATTCTGTCTAGAATGGGAATTAGACATGCTTGATTTAATTGAATCGTTGTTTGCCAATTCTCTTATAAGAGAACTAGGTAGTGTATTAGGCTGTTTTATGTAAGAATCTTCGTATTCATAAGCAAAAAGCCAATGAGGTCTACCATAAAACAATGTGGATCTAAATCCGAATGGGTGAGAGGCAGCTATATAATCAGGGACACTATATGCCATACCTTGTATAGAATCCCATAAAGTTTTGCCAACAGTATTAAGTCTTACATTTGGTTCATCTGAATTTTTCTCTGTGAAATTCATTGCTTTATTTGCTTTCCATATATTATCAGCTATTTCACCTGGTAACCATCCACTTTGTGTTTTTCTAAAATCTAAAGGGTTAGAGTTTTCATACCAAAATGATATATTTTCTAAATCTTCTTCTGTTAAAGTAAAATCATTATTTAGAACTTTATCTATTGCATCTTCAAGTAAAATACCTTGATTAGACATTAATACTATTAAACTTAAGTCTTCATACATAAGTTTTGGTCTAGAAGATTGGATTTTGTGTATCCTCTCTTGATTGTATTTTATTTCTTTATCTATTTCTTTTAAAATTGTTTTGTTTATTTCTCGTCTTTTTCTTTTGTTTAGTTTTTCTATTTCAGAATTAATTTTAAATATGGTTTCATCAACAAGGTCATCAAAATTTAAACTTATTTTAGCTAATTCTTTATTGCCTCTAAAAGTGGAGTTTTTATAGTTTGTTCTTCCGTAGTGATTTATTTCTGAATCTTCATTAAATAAAAACCCTGAACTTTGTGTTTTGAAAAACTCTTTAAATCTTCCATTTCTATTTGCTAATTGTCCAATAATCCAGTTTTGAGGTTCTGATCCATGATCTATAAACCAATTTTTTGTTTTTTCTTTTTCTATAACTATATTCGCTAGTTCAATAGCATCTGATTGTGCTACTATTTGTATTACTTCTCCAATTCCCATTTCAGTAATTTTACCATTAAACAATGTTGGGAATGTAGTTATGTCTGATCCGTATCCCATTCTTAAATGTATTCTTGCGCCTTCTCTAACATGAAGTCGAAATCTTTCTAGCGCTCTTTCTCTCATAAGAGATGGAGTTATATTTAATTCTCCCCATACAGTAGGAGATATTCTATGAGTAGCATAATCTGCAGGTTCTAAATTTGAAGAGTGTCCTACACTGTTTAATCTATTAAATGGGTCAGCAAATGTTATAGTAGCCATGTCTGCTGCTATTGTTCTTGATCTATGTACATTAATATCAAAAACACCTTTAATTCCATATAAATTATCAAATAGTTTTCTTACTCCTATTTGCTGCCCTTCGTCAACAATAATAAGTTGAAATGTAGGGAATGCTCTTGCTAATCTACCTCTTTTATCATATCGAATAAAGTCATGATAAAATCCTTTCATATCTTCTCGATCTAAACTAAAAGGTAAAACTTCTCCGGTTTCTTCATCTATATATTGATATGATTTTCCGAAGCTTTCTTCTAAGCCTTTAGGGAGGCCCCTTTGAAATGTTTCTTCTAATGTTTTAGGAGAACCTAAAAGAAGATTAAGTGGATTTGGAGAGTGAGATGCTTCTTTATAGTCATTAAGTTCTTTTTCTTTATTGGCAATTTCAGAACGTATTTTCTCGGCTTCGCCCTCAAAGTATCTTATAGTTGTTTCGTGCCCATAATATCTTTCTTTTTTTGTTTGATTTATGCGATCTTCAAATTTTTGAAGTTCTTCATTAAGGTCGTTAATAACTTTTTCTTTTTTTAGGATCTCTGATTCTTTATAGCTTTCATTAGTCTCTTTTGTTTGTTCCCAGTTTTCTGAAACAAGTGATTTTATTAAAGATTGAGCATCTACTTTTGAAGGAGTCATATAAAAATCTGGTTCGACATATTTGCCATTATGATAATGGATCCAATCTGCTCCAATACCTAATTTTAATAAAAATCTTTTTAAATCAGATTGATGTGGTAATTCTAAGTCTGGATATGTAGAAAGTTCACTTAGTTGTGTTAGCATTTTATGCTGTAAAAGATCTATACTGTCAGAGAAATGAGTTAATGCTGTAGGATCATTATCTGGGTTTCCACTAATAAAGTCCATTTCTAATGCTTTTCGTTGACTCTTTTTAAATTCAATCATTGATATAGAAACATTAAAAGTGCCTGGAGAACCTAAAACTGTGCTTATATCAAGCTTATCAATTAATACATGAGTAACACCAAAAACTTTAGTTAACTCTGTATCAAATTTTATTAAGCCGGTCATTAATGCTCCAGATTCTTGGTCACTCTTTCTTGATACTTCCATGCTATAAGACCATAATTCATTCAGTTTTTCTATAGCATCTTCGCTTGTTGCTTTAAAATTTGCATGAATGATAGTATCTTGACCACCTAGATATTGACATATTGGATTTTCTTTAGAGTCTGCTCTTAATGTAGTTATTACGTTTTCGAGGTGAATTGACATTGATTGTAGAGTTAAATCTTCAATTGGAAATTCATTAACGGGTAAATCTTCTTCTGTTAAATTTATTTGTTCTAGATAACCATTTACTAAAAGATCCCATTCTTTATTCTTTTTAAGTAATAAATCAAATTGAGCTTCGGTAAAATAATATAAGTCATCCTGAGTACAATACTTAAAACCTTCAATTAATAGATCTCTAGGTGTTTTATAAGCTTGAGTACCAAAAACTTTCATTTCATTGCTTTTTAAAGGAACTAAGATTAATTCGTCTTTATATTCATTTAATGCTTTTTTAAATGGGTTTATTTTATTAATTCCTTTTTGATAATAAAATTGCCATTTATGAAGCCTCATTTTTCGTTCTCCAAAGAGCCCTGTATTTAATTGAGCGCTTTTTCTTTGTGCAAGAGCTTCTTTGATAACAGACATATCCCAAGCCCTTTTTTGAAATTCTGTTTCTGGCATCTTTTCTTGATCTCTAATTCTGGCGATCATTGCGTAAGTAAAATTTGCCGTACTCTGGTTTTTTGATATGTCTATATCGCCAGAATCTAAATATTTGAAGCTAGACTCTAAAGATGTAGGCACATATCCAAATTGGAATTTATCGCTTATTTTATCTCCATGAATAGGGGAAAGGTATGTATGATAATCAGTAGAATATTTTTGCATTGATTTTTGATAATACCATCTAAAAAGCGGCCAAACTATTTTGTCTGACATAAATAAGGCGTCAGGCATATACATACTAATATCAAAGTTTATAAGCTTTAATGTTACTTTAAGAGCATCAGGAAATCCTGTTACAGTTGAAGTACTCATAGAAACCAATCCTACAGCAAATATTTTAAATTGCTCGTTGATTGTTTTATTTTCAATGGGTAGGAATGGTGTTTTTATAAATTGGGCTATTAGAGATCTTAGTCCGTTTACGTAATATGGATAATCTAAGTCTAGTTCTTCATAAGATATATTTTCTCCATCTAAATGTCTAATATATTCTTTATCTAATTTAATTCCATTAATATCTTCTTTTCCTGAAAAAAATAAATCTATTTCTAAAAGTGTATCTGCTTGACCATCTTTTTTTAAGAAACTGCCTCTTTGCCTTAAGGCGGGGATTTGTTCGGAAGCATTTTGCCTTCCTAAGTAAATTGATGTTGGAGGCACTTCAAATTGAGAGTCTCCTATTCTTAATGAGTATTCAGATAAAGGTCCTAGCATTTTATCTCTGTTATCATAGTTATCAGTTATTTCAGTTAAAGAATCTAAGAAATCAGTTAAGTCTTCATCAAAGTCAATATCTTCGGCATATATATACTTACTCCATAATAAAAGATCGTGATCATTAAAATGCGAAAGAACATCAGCAAACTCATCAATATCTTCGTGGTCTCCTTTGTAAGGAAAGTGTTTAGCATGATGGTTCCTGAGCATTGTTTTATTTGCATTTATATAGTCTGAGTTTTTATTTTTTAAATATAATACGCCTAAGTTTCTTCCATAGTTATCATATTTGTGATGTTCTGAGATTCCCCATTCAATTAAAACTTTATTATCTTTTTTAAAGGACTTAATAATTTCTTCTAAAAATAATTTTGATTCAAGAGCGCCTTCTTCTCTTGGAGAATTGTTGCTTTCAATTTCAGGGGCATTGATTCCAACTAATCTGACATGCGTTCCTGCATTTGGAGGGTTAGTTGGTTCCATTATTGAAGAAGCGACAACTATGGTATCTCCGTCTANTACTCTTATGATATCAACTAATTCAAAATTTGCTTTAGAAATTTGATTATTTGTAAGTTCATCATAAATTAATGGAGTGGATTCAATAATTTCTTCATTAATAGGGCTTCCTTGAGATTTAAAGGTTTGTTGAATAATTGATTCAGATGTCTTTTTTTCTGGGGTATAATTTAATTCTTCTTGATAAAGAGGGATGTTAGGTCTAATTTTAAATGAGGCATACATAAGTTTATATCGTTTTAAAATATCTATAATTTTTTTATCATAATTAAAATCAAAAGAATATAGAGATTTTTTTAGATGGTATGCAAAGAGCTCTAAATCATCAGTATATAAAAAGCATTCTTTATACTGTGCTTTAGATAACTCTTTGCCGTATGCNTCAAATGAATCTTCAATTGAATTATATGNAGCTATTTTTTTATCAACTATTTTTGTTGTTTTGCCGTCATTTTCTTCAATTTTAATAGTATTATCTAAGCCTTCAATTAAAAAATAATTGTTTCCAAGAATGTTTCTGCCAAAATCAGTAGCTAAAGCAGCTTGAGCTATTATAATTCCTCTTGGTATATTATAAGTACTTTCTATTTTTAATGCTAAAGGCCAAATAGATTCTATAAATGATACTTCTTTTGGGTAATATCTAGTTAGCTGCTGATAGTTTCTCATTTAACAAAAACTCCTTTTTTACTGTAATAACTGATACATCATTCTCTCTACATCAGAATTTTTAACTGGCTTTGAGTTATTTCTAACGTTCATATTCATATTCATTGCTAAACCAGTACTTTCTTGAATTGAATGTCCTGCTATATTTCCTAATTCTTCAGGGCTCATATTCTTAAAGTCATCTGCTGCAATTGTCACTCTTATACCTTTATGGCCAGAATCTTCTGGCATTACTCTTAAGGTTGTGGGGAAGGTGGCTCCAAAGGCTCCTGGAGCGTATGCGGCGCCTCCATATTCGTTAGGGAGTATAAATGATCCATCAGGCATTGGCGCGACCTCTGCCTGCGGTCTTTGGTCCATAGCAAGTGGACTACTACCCATCATTTTAGGCAACATCATTCCAAAAGCTGCTGTAGCAGCTATACCTATAGCGTAGTTTATAGCAGACGACTTAGCTCTATGAACTAAGACATCTCCCACTTGATCTACAATTTGCATAGGAACAGGAGGAACATTTTTAGAGAATATTTGATCTGTTTGTTCTCTTATATCAGTTAATTTTTTTAAATATTCTTGATCAGCTTCTTTTTTGCCTATTAAATCAAATAAGGATCTTAATGATTTAGTTGGAAGAGCATCTTCTACATTTATTTTTTCGGGTTTGTCTTTGACCATTCTAGACATACCAATAATTAGCGATGGATCATTCCATTTATCTCCTGATTTATTTAGTATTTCAGTAAACAAGCTTTCTATCTCTTCAATTTTATAGCCCGCAAATTCTCCAATACGATTTCCATCTTCGTCTGCTCCTAATGCATCTAAGACATCAACCATTAAACCAACATCTCTTTGCCAATATGCTTTTGCAAACATTCGAGATGCAGATGTTTCGTCTATATATTTATTTGCATATTTTTGATGATCAAATCTTTCCATAGAACCTTGACCTTTTTTACCGGAAATTGCATCTTGAACTGCGCCATCTAAGACTCTTTGTAAACTAGCCATTTGATCCGGAGTATGAATATTTCCTAAAGCACGAAGTCTTAATTCAATGTTTCTTACAATACCGGTATCTGCTTGTGCTAAGTTTGTAGATAATAATCTCATTATTTTTTCACTATCTTGACTTAGATGTTCAGCTATAAAGCCTGTTTCATCAGTTCTATATGTATGGACAAAATCAGGATCATCATCCATTAAAGCAATTCTATCCATTACTTCTTGACTTTCTGCTTTTAATCTTATTACTTCGTCATCATGATATCCAATATATTTATTTATTTTGTTAGATTTGTGTTTCTCTAAAAGTTCATTATAGAATTTTTTTGTTTCTTGATTTGCTTTAATTGCTGCATTAATAACATCTTGATCTTTAGCAAACTTAGAATTTTTAACTAATTCTACATAGTCTGTAGCGAAGGAATGAACCCATACTTGGTCTCCATCAGAGTCTCGACCTATTATTTCAGCTGTTACTCTATCAAAAATAATTTGACTTCTATCTAAAATGTCATCATCAAGTATTTCAACTTTTGCAAGTTGCTGTGAGCTTCTGTCAGAAGGATTAGCACCCAATAGTAAATACTGATTATCTGCATCATCAGATACGTCCAAACCTAATTCTAATGCTTTAGCTCTAGAGATTTGAACTAATGGATCTTCAGTTTCAAAATTTAAAACTTGAGCTCTCATATAGCTAGAAGCTGGTAGTGGTGTTTTGCCAGAGGAGAAAATTTCTCCTTTTGCATCTGTAGCGTCATACTCTAAACTAGTTTGATAATAGCGAATAGAATCTTTTACTTTTTGCTCTAATTCAACTCTTGTTTTTTGTCTTTCTTTTTGAGNTTTAGTTATTGCTATTTTGCTTGGATACTGGTTTTGATGGTCAATAAGTTCCGATCTTGCTTTTAAAAATCTTGATAGAGCTAAGCTTCGTTGATTCATCAAAACTATTTCTCTGCCATCTACAGTTGTATGTCTTTGAAATTCTGATGGAGCAATTGGAATTTGTTCATATTCAGGTCCTAATTCTAAGCCTGTTTTTATAACAAATGCATCTTTTTTTGTTGCATCTATATCAAAAATAGTACCTTTATATGCAGAAGGATCTGAATCATAATCAGGAATACTATCTAAAAGTTCATCTCGTNTACTTTCAGATAATATTTNTAAATTTCCTTTGCCAGTAGCGAGATAATTATAAGCTTTAAAAATTTGCTTGTTTCGGTGAGTAACATTGTCCCATTTATCGCCATGTATAAGAGCAGATTGCACTTCTCTAATTGAAGTAAAAGAAGAATAAGCATTTTTAAATCCCGCTTCTTCTAGGTATTCTATATCTCTTAACCCTAAATTTACAGCAGTTCTTTTTGCATATTCTCCTGTGTCCATATCTATGTTTGTAAAAGAAGTAGTACGCATTGTTTCGTCTTGATCTAATCTTCTTACTTCTAATGGAAGTACTTGTACTTTTATTCCTGATATAGTTTCTTCTGGAGTAACACCTTGAAATATACCAAAAACTGTTTTTTGTCTTAGCATTTTTCTTAAAGCTTCGGGGTTAAATCCTTGATCAGAAGCAATTGAAACATAAGGTAGAGCTAATCCTGATGTGAATCTTATGTTTTCTAGGCCTATGTCATCAATTTTTATTCCTGCTTCATCGAAACCTTTTTGTATTATTTTTAAGTTTTCATCTAATTGCAACTCTTTAATATTTTTTTCTATAAACTTATTAATTAATCCAGTTGCTTCAATGTGATAGTCTCTTCTTTCTCCTCGTCCTATTCCAGTTTTTATATTAATAATTTGGTGAGTGCCTTTTCCTCCAAATGTTTCAATAAGACGTTGTGAATATATTCCACCAACAATACCTTTTTGACTTTGCACACTGGTTTTCATACCTTGATGTCCACCAATGGTTTCAATTACATCAATTTCTAATAAGCCATCTTTTCTTTGTTTTATCTTTTGGATTTTTGCTGTTAAATTTGTTTTATCTATACTCGAATGAGGAGATGCATTTCCTCTTACTTCAATTTCACCGGATTCATTCATATAATATCCGGATACATTAGCCATGCCTTTTAATTTTATTGGCTCTCCATGAATATCCCAACCGAGTATAGCACCCTGTGGAATTTCTAAATTTTGAAAAGCTTCTGGAGTGTTTTCTCCTGCTTGTTGAAGCGCCTTTTCAATAATGGGATTTAATCTATAAATACCTTCTTTTTTGCCATATGTTTTTTCTTCTTGCTTTTGAAGTAATGTTGCTAGCTTTTGACTAATAATTGTTCTTTCTTCATATGTACCCATTCTAGCCAAAACTTTATTTAATTCATCGCGAGAGCCGTCAATAATAAGATCATCAACTGTTGTATGTTTCTTGTTAAGTTCCGTTAAAATTTCAGTTTGTTCTTCATATGATAAGTTGTCAAAAATTTCTCTTATTTTTTGATCTGTTAGAAATGCTGTTTTAACAGTAACACCAGGAATAACTTTTTCGCCATATTCTTTTTCTAATATTTTGTCAAATCTAATTCTTCCAGGCGATACAGTCATAGTTCCAGGAATTATGCTGTCATCTAAAATTGTTTCATTTTGAATTATTTTTGATTTAGCTTCATCTGTTAATGCTAAAAAATTTCCGAATTGTCTATATCGTGGGTTTGCAGCATCAATTGTATCTCCAAATGGATATAGTAATCTAACATCTGACTCTTTAAGACCATAAATGTTTTTTGTGCTATACCATTTATGATTTGCATATGTAACTCCATAATCTAATTTTAAAGAATCTCTTACGAAATTTTCAATTGCTTTTTTTACAAGGTCTCTATCTTGATTTTCATCGTATCCATATCCTTGTATAATAGCTTCTACAATACTATCGTCAATTTGATAGTGAGTAGCTTTTGCTAAACTGGTGTAGTTTTTCTTATTAGACATATCAAATTCTTTTAAATCTCTTATATCCGAAAGATCTGATACACTAACAGATTCTAAAGATCTATTTATTATGCCTTTCCACTTTTTTTCAGCTTGTTCATATTTACCTTGAGAAATTAATGCTGCTATATCAGAACTTGACCAGTTTAATCTATCTAAAGCATATTCATAAGAACTTTGAATTTTAACTGAGCCTTGTAATCCAACGGGGCTAATTTTAGCTATATCATTAACTTTATTGATTGATATTCTTGGTTGATTAATTTTTCCATTTATGACTTTCCCATTAGAGGTTATAACCGGAAGTGGTAATATAGAAGCGTGTTGTCGTGCTTGATTTATATTTCCTTCAAGCATAGCTGTTCTTGCAGCTGCAATAGTATCACTAGTACCAGCTACTAATACAGGAGTTATAGTACCTTCTATATTTTGCATAAAAACATCTGTACTTATATTAGTTTCTTTTTTATTATAACTAGATAAAAGTTGGATTAAAATTTCTTCTAATTTAGCTGGACCTTTTATGCTGCCGGGGGAGTCTGGAAGGCTAATGTCCCTTAAATGATTTGGTATTAATTGATTAATACTATCTATAATTTCTAATTCTTTATTATCATAATAAATATCTTCAAATGAATGGGTTTTTTGATCTTCTAGCCAATCGTTAATAATTCTTCCAAATTCCCATTGATTTTTTTCGGTATTATAATGACCAGTAAAACCTAACTTTACTTTGTTTGTATAATCTCTAGCATCTTTTAATGCTTGATCTAAATTATACTCAAAGTTTTCGTGTGGTGATAAATCAGGCACTTCTAATGGATCTAAAAGCAAATCTTCTTCATTTAAATTCAAAATAGAATCCAATAGTGAGCTAGCTTTAGACCTTAAATTAATTTCTTTTTCTATGGTGTCTATATCTTCTTGATTTATATAATTTCTTTCTTTTAAGTCATTTAGTATTTGTGAAAACACATAATCTTGAGAGGCTTTTTCTTTATATTTAAAAGCAACTCTTTTATTAGCTAATTCATAAACTTTATTAGTGATTCTTGATACAGGGTCTCTATTAGAAGAGAAATCTAATTCTATTTCTTCACTAGAAATAGGATCGGTAAAAACAATACCTAATCGTCTACTATGTGGTCTAGGTATTAGTTTTGTAGGGCCTTCTTTTTGCCCGAAATGCTCTTTATTAAAATGATCGTGAAACATTTTAAGAGCATGATTTTTTACTAATTTGCTACTGTATGTGTCGCTTTGAGCATATTTTTTTATTTCTTCTAAGACTGGTAAATATAGATCTGATTCTTGACGTAACCTATCAAACATAAATTCAAAATCTCGAACCCATGAATCTGGACCTAATATTTTATTTCCGTCTTTATCTATCCAAGATAAAGTTTCTTTTAATAAATCAACTTGTTGCTTAGATAGTCCTTTTGATGGATCTATTGTAAACCCGGATTGATGTAATTCTTTTGCCGCTTTATAGAATTTTTCTGCTCTCCAAAAAGAACTTTGCTCTGCATTAAACATTCTTTGATAAGATCGTCTAACCTTATCTTCTATTAAAAATTGAGCTTCATCATGAAGTAGAGGCCTGATGTTATCATTTATATGAATAGCACTATCGTGAATAAATGCTGCTATTTCTTCTCTGTTTTTAAAAGATACTGCATGTTTATCTTGAGAAATAATGTCTTCAAAAATTGCAGTATAGTACTTTTGATCTCCAACTTCATTTATTTGATATTCTTTAAATTCATATTCTTGGCCGCTTATTATTCCATGCCATTCGGTGGAATCAAGTATTTTATTCTCAGGAGAAAAAGAAGATATAATTCCTTTGGAGCCGGGAGNTCCTTTATGNAAATGGAATCTATCTCCTGATTTAATGTTTGAATCGGATAAATATAAATTAGTTTCGATCCCTAATTTTTCTCTTTGAGATATTTTCTTTGCTATTTCTTTACTGCTTTCTTCCATATGAATTCTTAAAGAGTTAGAGATTCCACTATCTTGAGATAGTTTATTTATGATCTCAGATAATGTATTTATATCAGATTCTGCTTGATGAGCTGAACCAGTGTCTATACCTAAAATATTTGCAATAATTTCTTGTTTGAAATACCCTAAGTTGTCTTGACCAAACTCTTCTGTTAATTTAGATAACAATGGTTCTAAATCTTTTGATCCAATAACATCTTTCCAAAATTCTTGTTCATTGCCTTTATATGCAGAACTNAGAATTCCAAACATATCAACATGTTTATTTCTCGTTGAATCTAAAGTTTTAATCCACTGTTCTAACTGATTAAAAGTTAAACTATCAGATTCTTTATCTAGATCAAATTGCAACTGTCTCATATAAGATTGTAAAGTATCAATATCTGAGCCTCTACCTAAAGCATTCCAAGAAATAACCGCATCGGATTCTTCTATTTGTTTCATAAATTGATTTAAAGGGGAGTCTTCCATACTTGGAGTTAAAGATGATACACCAAATTTTTGAATGTTTTCTTTTCCTTCTTTAATTTGAGGCAAAAGTTTTTCCAGATTTGTAGATAAACCTATTTCTTCATCTATCCAATTAGCATGTTGTATTACTCTGCCATCTTCAAATTGTGCACCCATCCCTTTACCAGACGGGGAAGAGGAGGTGGAATATTTCATTAAATCTAAAACAAGTCTTCTTTCTTCTGATGTAATAGAATATCCAGCTTCTAATTTAGAAATAATTTTATCTATATATTTTTCACTTTTTTTATCTAAACTAATTAAGTGGGAAATTATATTCCCTGAATTGTCTTTTGTTGCTATTTCAGTTATGCCAACAAATTCGTTTTTTGTTCCTCCAAGCCATTCTGTATCAAATGACATCCATTTCCCATGCCAAGGATCTGTATTAAGACCAAAAATCTCTTTGAAAAGATTGTAGCTTTCAGACATTTGTTGAGTATAATGACCTAGTCCTGATGTTTGAGATCCATATTGACGGATATTTAAATCTATATTTTGAGAATCTCCTTTTAGCTTTAATATGCCATCAGGGAAAATGTTAGATCTAATTTCATTTAAGTCTTCTATATTAAATAGTGGGTGGGGAATAAATTNATNAGGATAAGCAGTATATGATACCAATCCTAAAGTATAATCATTAGGATCTTCAAGTATGTTTTTTCCAATAAAACGATTTAATCTTTCTACAGAAGATAAAGCGTTTTTTTGATATGCTGTTCTATTATCTATATGCTTTATTATTTGATTTGCTTTTTGTGAGATTTGTCTTACAAGAGGCTGAGAGGAATTTATTTGGCTTATAATATGTTTGTTTATTTGCTGAAATGCTTGTTGTTTTCTAATTTGCCTGCTTTGCCCTGAAGTTTTTTTGCGTTTTTTAGCCATTTAAGCAATTCCTCCCATTAAAATTTTACTCATTACACTTTCTAATTCATGCTGTCTATCTTGAGCAATGTTGAATTCTACCATTACTCCTTCTTGGTCAGATTCAACTATGTCAATAATTACATTTCGTAATCCAACACCTTTTAAAGCACTATTTAAATTCTTTTTCATTGTTACATAATTGTCTTTTGTAAATGGCTGAAGTAATGGTAATGCCATCTTATTAGACACATCTAAGTCGGAATCCCAAACATCAAATGGAGTCATATCTAAGGCTTCATTTTTAACTGTTTTTACTTTGAAATAACTTAAATCTAAACTAGGGTCCCAGCCTTCCCAATTTCTATCAGGCATTTTATGAGTTTTAAAATAGGTATCAAGCTTAGGTTTTTTATCAGTTTTCATGTTCCATTTAGATTGGTAAATTCTTCTTTGATGTTTTGGAATCATAGATAAAATTTGTCTTCTTTTTTTAGGGTCTGTTTCGTTGACGAAATGCTCGTAAAACTGTTTATCTTTATTAGGAAGGGCTTTAAAAATCATTTCGTCACTTGCAGTATCCAGGTCTAATCCATATATAGTTGATTCATATTCTGCTCTATATTGAATAGCCTGTAAAGTATATTTGCCCAGTGGAATTGTTTCTTTACCTTGTGTTAATTCATAAATTTCTTGGTTTATTTCTTGTATGCGATCTTTATAATAATGCCGATCTTTTATTAGTAAATTTCTTCTTTCTTCTTCTAGATTAGATACCCTGATGACGTTTTCTTTATTTTCTTTTTGAAGTTTGTTTAGAATTTTATTAATTCTAACTCCTTCTTTTCTTAATGCTAAATCAGCTGATCTTTTATATAATCCTTTGTATTTTACATATTTTAAAATATCAAAGTATTCTTCAATTTTATGTTGATCTCGTCTTCTTTTTGGTATCCATTTTTCTCCTGTTAAAATTCCATGACCTATGGCATAAAAAGAGGATAACCCACTCATTACGGCGCCAATTCCTGCGCTAGCAAGTGTTCTTTTTCCTCCACCAAGAAAAACGCTTCCAACTATAGCTCCAGATATTGCGCCTAATCCTGATGCTGTAATAGGGTTTTTAGAGGCATATGAATCTAATGTAGGTCTTATATAATCTCTTATTGGATGCGCCCAAGACTGATGCTCTTTACCATAAATCATTTTGCGTTTGTAGTATTCTAAGGGAGAGTGAATTGATAAAAATCTATTATGTATTACCGGTACATTTAAATGACTTATTGTTTCCCATCCGGAACCTGCTGATATTTCTGTGGGTGTATATTTTGCCCAAACCGATGCAGGATTTAATTCTGATGTTTCTCCAGCTAAACCTGAATCTAAAAGTTTTTTATTCAGATTTTCTCCATCTACTATTAAAGTGCCTGATATAGTTTTTAGCGAATCATCATTTATCCTAGTAGATTCTTCTTTTGAGATAATTAATTCAACATTTTTCCCTGGATAAATATAGTCTTCCAAGTTTATATTTTTACTAATATTTATTCCTGCTAGGTCGATAGGATTGTTGGGGAACATGTCAGTTAAAACAGTATTATTATCTATAATGTCTGTAATTTGAACTGATATTCTTTCTATATTATAAGCTTGTTTAAATTGATATGGTTGTAATTCATATCTTTCCTTGCGCTCTCTTACTTGATCTAATATAGTTTGATATTGAGATTCCCATTCAGAAGGAAGCATTCCTGATTGAAGCATATTTCTTACGGTTTCTCTATATATTTTATATTGATCTGAATATGGAGCTACATCTCCAAGGATTTTTAATCTTTCTAAAGCCCCATATTTACCAAACCAAGGATCACTATGAAGAGTATGTACTGATTCGTAAGCCTCACCGGGAAGCCTTATTTCACCATGAGGAATTCTATATGGATCTCCATGTAAAAAGTCTTCATATGCTTCTGGTCCGGGTAACCATGTAGGCATTGTATTTCTAATTGGATTCCACTTTTTAATAGTAGAGGATCTTGGAGGTAAAAATCTTCTAAAAACTTCAGATAAATCTCCTGTTAATCCACCTACATTAGCTTCAGCAATAGTATTTCCGAAAGTATACATATCTGCTGAGCTAGCAACCATAGTTCGATGTTTATAAGGATCTCCACCAGTCAATGTATCAAATGTAAATCCGTAAATACCAGCTAATTTTACACTGCTCCATCTCATACTGGAAAAACGATAAGCCGGATCGTTTGGCATAAACATATCCGAAGCTTCAAATGTTGGAGTGGTATGCTTAAGATTTAAAGAAGCTCCGAATGGATTTTGGTTTTTAGAGATAATTGCTTGATTTAAACTGGTAACTATATCTTGACTGGTTGAAGATTCTTTATTTATGTAAAATGGCATTCCAAAATTTGATGGAATACCAACTATGTTAGATGGTATGTTAGCGTTTATATTGGCGTCTTGACCTGCTGAACCATACATTGCTTTTAAGGGTATGAATCCAGAAGGCATATTTGCATATAATTCTTTATCTTTAGATTTTTGTATAGATAAATTAGATGCATAACCATAAAATCCTGATGGCACTCCTTGTGAATCGCTAGACATTAATGCTTGATAAGGATTTTCGCTAATATTAGCACCTAAAAAATCAGGGAAAACTGGCATAAAAGACTGTGGAGTAATTGTACCTGAACCTATAACTCCGTAAGCAGGGCCCTGTGGGAGAGTTCTAGTGCGTTCTCTACCGGTTCGTTTTATTTCTTCATTGTAGTCTCTTAGTTCTTTTCTATGCATTGGCCTGACAGGTTTAATCATTTCACCAATAGTTGCATTTAATATTGGTCCACCAGGCATACCTGATTCAAATAGCTCTCCTGTTAAAGGATACGGTCTATCTTCATAGTGCTTTCTTTCAAGCCAATAAGGATCTGATAAAGCTTTTAAAGGAGATAGGGGGTATCTAGGAGTAGGAATCCATGATCTTGACCAGTATTCATCTTTACTACCATAAAGAGTATCTGTAAACTTCCAATCTGTAGTTCCTAAAATATATTCGTTTGGAAGATAATAAGATGTTGATTCTCCTATATATGGAGTTGTACTTCCTAATCTCCACCATCTGCCTTTTCTTACAGGCTGAGACCCATGGATATAATAATCTAATAGTTCTGGTGCACTACGGGGTTCTTCGAAAGTCCAACCTATAAATGGTAAATGCGATAATTTATCTAACCCAGGCATTACTCTATGTATTTGTTTTAAGTTATCTGTTATACCTAGTTTATCAAAAGCTTCAGCGCCTTCAATTCTTGCTTGAGCTTTTGCTCGTGTCCATCTCTTTTTTGCGCTCATTCCCGTTATGTTTTCAGTTTCATAATCTAGATATTGAGCTGCTTTATATAAACCGTATCCTGCTAACATTCTTTTAGCAAAAATACCTGAATATAAACCTAAAACTGAATCTTTAGATTTTGATGATAGTCCTAATCCAACATTTGATAAAAGGCCGGATAATCTATCTCCAAAACCATAAACGAAAGAAGTTGCAGAGGTGACATTATACATAGAAGCGTGATCTGCCCATAATTCTGGCAAATGAGATGTTACTTTTTCTATCGTTTCAAGGTTAATGTTTTTAACCATTTCTAAACTTGATTCTACAAGCTTAGATTTTGATACTACAGTATACTGTGAACCAGTTCCTTGTAGTGATTTTAGGTCTGCTCCTAAAGCTGTTCTTTTGCCAAAAAGACTGCTTCCAGACTTAATCATTTTATTTAAAGATTCATTAAAATCTGGATTTATATCTTCGTTAAATAATGATTGCAATTCTTTCATGGGTTGATTATCAATTAATTGATCTACCCATGAGAAGTTTTCTGAGTATATATTTTTAATGTTTTTTAAATCAGATATAAGTCTAACATTTGTACGCTTAAAAAGGCTTCTTGACATTGTGTTTAAAGCGTTTTCATATTGTGACTTTGTAATAATATTATCTTTTAAAGCTAATTCTAAACTGTTTTTTATTTGATTTCCTGATAAATTGTTAATAAGTAAATCTGATAGATTTTGTTTTATACGTTTATCTGCAGTTCTACTAATAGCAAATCCATCTGGATCGAGTCTAATGTTATCAACGAAAGATTTAAAAGATAAATTTTGATTTAATCCTTCAAAATCAGCAGAGTCCGCAATGTTTATAGCCGTTTGTATTCCTTTTCTTGTAGTACTTATGTTTATGTTTTTTAGTGGATTGTCATCATCAAAAAGATCTGATAATATATCAAAAACTTTTTGATCAAATCCAGGGGCTTCTTGATTTAAAAATGATTCTAAATTTACAAATTGACCAAAAGATATATTTTGACCTTTGCGTATTTTTTCAATGATATTAGGTATATAAGTATCTTGAGTTTCTTTATCTAGCCAACGATACNCTTTTGAGATTCTGCTTGGGTCTTCTTGATAACCTATATCAAGCAGTTCATCAAGNTTTAAAAACTTTGCTGTTTTACCCCAAAATCCTTTGGGCTCATCAGATATAGGATGAGTTCTATCATAATTTTTTAAAAGATTAGCCATAGTTCCTTTTTGTCCGGAAATAATATTTATTCCTTCTAAATAAGGCTCGCTAGAATCATATAAATTTACAACTCTTTCTCCTATAGCTAGATAAGTGTTTTGTAGTGTTCTTGATCTAAAAGAAACGTCTTCTTTATCTAAAAGTCTTTTGGCATCTTCATAATATCTTAAAATAGGATGTCTACCATGATCTTTTTCTCCACCAATTAAAACTGAAAATGGAGTGTTTTTCTTTTCTAAAATAGCATTAAAGCGACCAATACTTCCTATCATTGTACTGGACCACCATTTTAATGCTCTATCTCCAAATTCAGAAAGAGATCTATAATCTTGAAGTTGCCCTGAAGAACTCAAGAATAAGCGATTGTCAAATCTAAGGTCACTTAGGCTTATTGATATACCAGATCTTTTTAAACTTTCTTCAAATCTATTAATTAAATTAAAATGTTCTTCAGTAATTAAGCTAGTGTCTCCGCTTTTATATTTATCTAAAACTTCTTGAACACTTAGCTCTTTTAAGTTTAAAAAATTACGTGACTCTTCTCTATTTATTGATAGTCTTTTTATTATTTCTTCATCAAAATGTTTGTTTAAGTCTTGGTATGTTTTTTCTGCATCTAATATATATCTTTCTTGTAATGCTTTTTCAATTTCTTGTGATACTGATCCAGATGCCCTATCAGAGCTTAATCTTAATTCTTTATTTTTTAATATCCTTATTAATTCAGGTGTTTGATTTAAATAGCTACCTGCTTCTTTNGATTTATATTGCAATAAAGATTTTTTNAAAACTTCTTTAGATTGATCNATACTTAAATCTTTAAGGNTAGCTCTAGATATATAGTCTGATACTGCATCTGAACCAGCTAATAAATAATTGCCGGCTTGCTCTAAAATTCCAGAATCTGCGAGTTTAGAAATTGTATGTCTGCCTATATAAAGAGCCGCCCCTATTTTAGCAACATTAGAGGCGGCTCTTGTAATTTGGTTTGTAAGAGAAGGCCGCCGTTTTTGTATAGCGTTTCGTTCTTCTTCGATTTGTCTGCGAGAAAGACCGCGATAGCGATTTTTCACGTCCTTCACCTACTTTTTTAAAAATCATCAAATAGCAAATCTGCCTCTGGGAAATGATCTATATTAGATGAATCTTGTTCTCTAAATTCAGGAGGCAAATTATAATATTCTTCTGGATATTCTTTTGTACTTGTTTCTGCTATTTCTTTCTCTTCTTGAATTTCATTGTTTAATTCTGAAGTGGGATGTTGCTTAATATGTTCTGGTATAGGNACTTGTGGGATTTGATTCTTATTTATATCGATTCTAGATCCCCTTAGATTCGCTAAAATCCATTCGGCTCTTGAAAAATAAAAATAAGCTTGTTTTATTGTCCAATGAGGAATGTCTTCTAGATCAAATTCTGGGAAAGCTTCTTTTATTATGCAGTCTATTTGACTGTCTATGTCTAGCATTTGGTCTCTATAAAAAGTTAAAATGTTTAAAGTTTCTTCTGGAGAAGATAAACCTGAAGCTTCTAATATTAGATTGGTTAATTGTGTTGGAATAGCAGCTGGAACATCATTTACAAAATCGTAAGACTCAGGGAATAATGTTGCCACCGAACATATAATTTCTTCTTTATCTCCATCATCAATTTCTAATTCTGAGATTCTTCTAAATTCAAATCTTGATAGAGGTCTATACACAAAATGCTGGCCATGTATTTCTACAGTTAAAACCTGTTCGTAAATTTTTTTCCATTGTTTTATATTATCTTCTAGATTTAATGCTTCTTCTGCATATTGCTCTTTATTAATGTTATTACTTTGCATTTTGGAGGTTTAAAGTTCTATTGCTGGCCCTATAGGAGCAAAACCAGACACTTCGTAAATACTTTCAGCAATAAGAGCTATATATCCAGCCGGAGCATTATCACTAGTAAAATCAAAATCAGTAGGCCATAATACATTCATCTCAACAATTCTATCTTCGCGCTCTTCCCAATCTTCAATTTTAGATATTTCGTTTTTAAATTCTCCTCTAGTAATGGCTTTATATACAAAGACTTTATCTCGAAAGTTGGTTGCAAAAACTTTACCATATTTTCTTTTCCATTCAATTACCATATCTTCTGTTAGTCCATCTCTATAAATAGGATGATATTCTTCTTGATCTATTGAGTCTTCATTTTCTTCAATACTTTCAAGTGTATCTAAAGATGTTTCATCTGTAAGGTTTAAGTCAAATAACTGTTCTTGTTCATTAGTTAATAGTTTTTCTGTCATATAAAAAACTCCCTAAAAATTATTTTATAGCATACGCTGCTGAAAGGTACACTACTAGATATAGTATAACATAAATAATACTGTTTGTCAAGCGTTTGGAACAAAAATTATAGATAATCTTTTGCTATAAATTGATAATGCTCAAAAATTGTTTCCCCGGAAACAGCAGTAGAAATTGAAGGATTAAAAAATCTAGCGTCAACAATTTCTCGTGATGTATTAGCCTCTGTTTTATGATTTGATCCAAAAAGAATTTTAATGTTAGCCCCATTATTATTTTCTATAATAAATGGTCTTTTATTTCTTTCTTCTGAAGAGCTATCTATCCAAAATAGATTTATTTTTCCTTCAACATCGTCAATGTATTTGTCAGATATTTTTTTATTTGTGATTGAAGAATCAACTGTAAAAATATTTTTGGGAAGCGGGGGAGAGCCAAGCAGATCAATTAAATAATTCTTTGTTGTATAATTTATTGTTAAAATCCCACTTACAAATCGAGAGCCTTTTACTAATTTATTGTAAGTATAGCTTGCATACCCAAATATTGGTTCAACTTGTTCTTGTACAGAAAACTCTAAGCCAACAACTTCAACTGCTTTTTTATGATTAATATAAACATTTATATCGCAACCAGAAAAATATTCTGTTGAAAATTGACTTCCTTTAAATTGTTGTTGCTCGGATAAAGTAAAATTATTCATTTTTAAACTCCTCNAAAGCCCCTCGATAAGCTTTAAAGTGTTTTATTTGTTCGTAAAAAGGAGAAAAGTANTGTATGACTTGAGCTCGCAANTTGTTTTTTTCTCCTGGTCGGATAGTTTTAATAATTTTCTTCAAAAACTCATTATAGTGGTGTTCCATTGAAAGTATTCCTCTAAAAGGAAAATCAATAAAATCTAGCTCTTCATTATTATACTTAGAAAGGGCTTTTCTAAAAGAATTATATTGCGTAATAAATGTCATGATTTCTTCTTCACCTGGACTGACTCCTAAATCATCTGTAAATTCTGAGTAAAGAAGCCAATCTACTTTTAAAAAATCTTTGTCTTCTAGATATTTAAACGGAAGAGCTGTATCAGGAATAGAACTTTCTAAATATAAATTATTTATGATCCCATCTTGAATAGTAAAATAAGCTTGGGTTTCTGTAGTTTCAAACTCTGTAACGCCATCTTTTTTTACTATTATTTTATATGGAGGAGAGTCAATGTTGTGAAATGTGAATATATCATTGTCGAGCTTTTGAACTTTTTGATTTCCTTGTTTATCTTCTATAATAACTTCTAAATTAAAGCTAGAATCAAAGGGTTCTATTTTACCCGTTAAAATATTTGGCTCTAAATTAACCATTATTGTTCCTGTTAATTCTATTTCGTTTGTATCCTCAAAATCTAAATCTAAGGATTCTATAAAGTGTTTTTTTCCAGCAAGAATTATTTCTATCTTAGCTTCTCCTGATGTTATTGGCATTTTATATTTTAGTATTCCATCTGCATCTGTTTTAATTTTAGTGTTTGCTCCATTAAATATTAGTCTTGCGTTATATACGGGGTTATTATTTGTATCAATAATTTTCAATTTTAAAGTTTTATAAATGCTATCTTGTGGAGATATGTAATCTTTAGGCGTAGGATTATATACAGCAGTTTGTTTTGGTTGTAATAAAAAATTATTCTTCTTAGAAAATCCTTCGTGTTTTAATGGTCTTAATAAGTCTATNCTTGTTGCAAAATAACTCATTGTATTTTCAGTAATTAAATCTTCAATACTCATAACTTGACCATTATCAACAATTGTTACATTGTATATATTTAAAACAGATCTAGAAGTATCGCCTGAATTCTGAAATAAAATTGTTATATGAAATGGGGGAATTTCATCTGGCATAACTCTAGCCCCAGGCTTTAGTCTTCGCATCGCTCTATAGATCATATCTTCATCAAATTGAATAAAAACTAAAGATCCAGCTATTGTTCTTGGCCCATATGTATAACCTTTAGGGTTAGAAGTGCCTAAGCTTCTAACTAAAGATTTTTCTCTATGAGTTGAATAGCTAATTGTACTCAACTCAGCAAATCTATAAGGTTCTCCTTCTACAGTTAATATTGCAGATATTTCCGATCCGCTATAGCTATCGAAGGTATTAAAAAAAGGAGCAGGAACGGTTTTAAATGGAATTCCATTTACAATTCTAGTTTCCGGATCTATTAGTGTTTCTACTGATAATTGTTCCAGTGGTACATTTAAAAACGGATGCCTTAAATCCATTGTTCCTACTCCTTTTCTTTATTTTCTAAAAATTGTTTTAGAACTGATTTAGATATTTTTGATAAAAATGATTCTTCCTGATAGGAAAGAAGGCCACCTATAATTAATGACATAGGTCTGTTATCTGTTAAATAATAGAGTAAATATGATATCAATAAACTAATAAAAGCATTGGCTAAAAATGCTGCAAAAAACCCATGTGTAAAGATATTTATATTTGATACGCTTCTATAGAATTCTCCTATAAAAGCGCCTACCCCAATTACACCAATGGCTTGAACCATAAATATTGCTTCAGTACTCATTTTTTATGGCCTCCCTTTTTTTAAAGTTTTCCACCTCCTCCTCCGCTTGGCGTAAGCTAATAGAGATGAACATACCTATTAAAATTGTAATAAACATTATTAGGCTAAGTATCCAAAATATTCTGCCATTTATAATTGCAAGACTATCAGCTTCATAAATTGAAGAGTGAATGTTGTTACTTAAAGAGTTTAAAAATTTATTTTTGCTAAATCCATATATAATAACTAATTTATCTGTTTCACTAGATGGAGTTGGTAGTACAACTTTATTCCAGTATATAATGTCGTTGTTAAATTCAGTATAATGATAATTGGGATAAAGAGTATTAGAGTTAGGGCAAATTAAATCCATAGAATTGGATTCTTTTATAAAATCTTTAGTTTTTTTAGAAGCATAGAGAAATTCCTTATTGTTATTTAATACTGCAATAATTCTTTCTCCGTCAATACCAATTTTGCTTACTAAAATATTATTAGTAAAATAATCAAAGATTTCTTTTAATCCGCTATCATAATTTTTCATGTATATGTTGTGCCAAGTTTCAACTATGTAATCTAATTCATTTGTTTGTAACATTAAAGCTTTATTGATTAGATTATCTTCTAAATTATGCATATTAATATTTAAAGCTATAGAATATTTTTTTGCTTTATCAGCTTGTTCACCTAAAAAACCTATAAATAAAACTTGGACTATAGTAGCAAAAAGAAAAGCTATTACAATTTTTTTTCGTTTTAAAGTTAGTTTTGACATTATCGTACTCCTATCTTGCAGGCTAGAATTTTTCTAGCCTGCAATTTTATAGGTTTGTTATAGTTTAAATCCATCATAACTTAGGTTTGTATTTCTAGATGATACAGCCATTCTTGCGTGAGGGTTTTTCTTGTTCTTGCCGTCAGCACCAAAAGGCCTTACATATTGGACTCTACGTGCAACAAATGTTAATGCTTTTTCTAACTGAACGTCATCAACACCCATTGACATACCTTCATTAAGAATTTCTACCCCTAATAATTCCATTCTAGCTCTTGATCCAGTTTCGTTTAGGAAAAGAATTGAAACATTAAAAGGCAGCAATTGATCTAAATATTCAGGGGCCGCTTCAGAGTTAACAGCTCTACCAATACCTGAAAGAAGTCCAATATCATTAATATCAAATTGACTGGCTAGTGTAGAGTTTACATCTCTTAATCTCATAGCTAATTTATCCATAGCATCTGCATCACCCATATTACGATAAGGATCTCTTTGATCTTCAGGCAAAGCTTGATACTGCTCTAAAGTTTTATTTCCGTAGTAGTTATTAATCATATGATTATAATTTGTATGTAGTGCTTGGAAACCATATTTCTTTTTATCATATAAGTACTTTTCCATCATTGTTTCCATTAAAGCTTCTCTGTCAAACTGAATAAATACCATGGAGCCGGCAATTCCACGCTTACCCCTTCCAAAACTTCTTGGGTTTGCGTCTCCTAATGTATAGACTGGAACTTTCTCACGTTGAACAGAATATGTAATTGCTTGCAACTCTGCAATTGGAGTTCCATCAAAAGTTGCAGTAATATCAGCTCCACCAAACGTAGTAAAAGTTCGTCTGTATTCATCTAGTTGATTATTGATTGGATGATTCATATTTTGTAACCTCCTTGATGTAGTAGAAAAAGGAGGGGTATAAGTCCCTCCTTATAATTAAAGTGACGGACGTAAATTAACTAGTGTTTTTAGATTTCTAAGTTCAAATTTAGGCACAAACTCTAATTCAATAATTGCATTTCCTAAGACTTGATCTTGAATTGATGCATGGATATTAAATTTAAAATCTTGAATTATGTTTGCTTCAACTAAATCATCTAAGGCTACTTGGATTTCTGTAGTGTGGGATGCTTGCTCTGCAGCTGCATAACCATTACCTATATATGGATCACTAATATCTCTAACTAAATTAGTCACTGCTTTAAGGGCTCTCATAGAAGTAATTCTTGTGTAATCACTACGTTTTTCTGCCATCGTTGGCCCGTCAACAATGTAAATTTGATTTACACCATCTCTATATTTTCTAGAAGTAGTAATAAAATGAGAATCAGTTAGCATATTTAATTGATCGTTAGATAAGGTATAGCTTAATGCACCCATTGCATACAAAGATTTATTAGTTGGACCATGATCAATTGGTAGTGTCGATATGTATCCAGCGATAGCATTCATCGCATTAGTTCTATAAACACCTAATTCATGAGAACTCATAATTCCATCGGTCATAGCAACAATTCTTAAGTATTTCCCCGAATCGATTGGTTCGCCCTCGTCGTCTAACATGACATCTCCACGAAGGTTTTTCATGTGAAAAACGAATCTTCCATCTTTTCTACGCTTTACTAAGTCATGTGCTTTTTGATATAAATCTTGAAGCGAAAAAGATTTTGGTGGAGTAGTAGAAATCCAACCCTCAACTTGTTTATTCCTCATAGAGGCTACTGCACAAAATTGTGCGAGTTGCTGAGCAAAACATTTATCTCCACGAGGATCAGCTGGCTGATCAGCATAAACACCTTGAGGTATAACATAATCTACAGAGTAATGTTCTAACATGTCATAGGCGCCAAAAACTGTAATATTTCCGTATTCGTCTTTTTCGCCACCTAATTTGTCATACATTTCTTCTAAAGTTAAGTCTAAGCCATCATCACCACCAGAAAAATAAAGAATTCCAGTTTCTCTTAAATGTTTAGATTCGGCTTTAGGCTGAAGAGTTGAAGCCACTACAATATTGTTGTCGTAATGTCCATTAATAGCTGTAACTAAAGATTCTAAGTTTTTATAGTTTAAAGTATTTAATTCTATAGGCTCTTCATAATTGTTTCCCTTTTTGCTTTCAGGTTTCATTATTCTGATAATTTTTTCGCCAGTATCCATACCATTTTCATGTAAATATGGTAAGACTTGAATTGAAATGTCATTATAAACAGAACCAGCACTAACTGATTCTAAGGTTAGTGAGCTTTTAATAACTTCTTCATTTGCAGTTATATATCGAGCAACAACTGTAGCTCCTCGCCTTACTGCTCCTGGTTTTAAAGTTACTTTTTTCTCTGTAGCATTTAAAAAATATCCGTTAGGCTCTATTAAATATCCATTAGCATAAAGTTTAAAGCTACTGTAAATAGGCTGAGATTTTAATTCGAAAGATTGATTATCAGCATTAGTTAAAATAGCGTCTTCAATTGGAAGAGGATGAGTTCCATATGCATTTCCATCTTGATCTTTGTCATTAGGAGTAAATACCACTTTTTCAATAATAGTGGCAGAATATGTAACATCAATATCAGAATCAACTTCAATAGATTCATCAGTAATAGTTACTGTTGCATTTTCCCAATCAACTTCATAAGCTGAACTATCTAAAGCTCCATATCCTTCTACTCTAAATTCAAAAGATTCAGCATCATCTTGATCCCAAAGAATTCTGTTTTTAGCATCTCTAAATGTTTTAAAAGAAGCATCTACAGCCACCATAGGCTCTTCTACTAGATTAACTAATGTATCTTTTTCAAAGGTATAGAAAACTGTAACATCAGCAAGACCATCTGTAACTCCTGCGAAAATTGTAACAATATTGTTGGAAAGCTCAAATGCATTTTTTGAAAGAGCTTTTCCGTTAACCACTACATCAATATCTACAATTTTATCTGTCGAAGGGTTTATTTTATTTAAAGTAATGGTTGTTAATGTATTTCCGACTCCAACTCCTAAGAAATCTTCAATAGCAACTCTTTTTTCTTCAGTGAAATCTTCTCCGATTAAAGTGGCTTTTGCCTTTTCACCGGAGATTCTCATAGCTCTTACATCTCTACAACCACCAGCCCAAGCTTCATAAATACCTTTTAAAAGTGTTGCTCCATTTTCGTTTCCTAAATGGTCTACAGATTTTCCAAATTTCTTTGCATCTTCTATGTTTCTAATAGAAACTGGAGACATAACTGGTCCATCTGTAGCTGTACCAATAATTAAAATTGATTCAGTAGTAGCAGGCTCTGGAGCCAAAACAAGTTGCCTGTCTCTTATTTCTGTTCTATGACCAGGTAGAGCAGGGTATAATTCATTCATTAAAGAATCCTCCTTAAATAAATTTACTCATTCATCTTTATATGTATGTTTTCATATAAAGACATGATAGACGGATCTATCTCAATTTGATTAAGTGTGTACAATGGAATAGGAGTTATTTTTTGAATTCTAACAAAATAAACGAGAGAGCGAACATAATAGTTTTCTCTCCATCGAAAATCATGATCATCTTCTAACTGCCTTAAAAAAATAAATTCTTGAATACCACCACGTTTTATTTCACCTGTATATTGTGTTAAGAAATCTTCAAAGTCATCTAAAAGCTGATTTGCTTCTCTTGCAGTTTGATGAAATATATCAAACTGGATTTCACAATCGAAATGTTTGCTTAATAAATCTACTTCATGCCCTGTTTCATTTTGAGCAGGGACCCTGCCTACAAAACGGTTTTTAATTCCGTGGGCTTTGGTAGGCTCTCTAGATTTAATTTTATAGGCAATAAATGGAGCTGCTATTTCTTGATCTTTAGGATATTCAGGGCCGAATTTATCTTTCCATTCTTCTTCCCAAGCTAAAGCCAAAAAACTATGTATCATGGTTGTAAGCTTATTTAGATCAGCTCCACTATCCATTTTTAATCGTGGTGGCATGTGGTCTGGATGTTGATACATTTTTTCACCTCGAAGAACCAAGTTTAGTTATTGTTGTTATTGAAGTGATTTCGCCTCTTAGTTGAAGGTCTAAACTTAAGTAGCAATCGTTATTTTTATAATGGATATCATAGTCGTAAGATTTTATATGCTCATAAGATTTTAAAATATCATCTATTAAAACTCGCAATGTTCTGCCATTAATTTCGCTACCAATAAATTCACCTATAAATGGATCTGATTTATCTTTAATTATAGATAGTAGATTTCCTAATATTCTCATTGAAGTAAGATTAGAATACGGGTTTTTTTCTGCACAAGTAATAGCTTTATATAAAACATTACCTCTTCGAGGGTTATTTTGAATAGACATAATTCCGTTTCTAGCCATTAATCTATGTATGCGGTCGGACATATAAGGATTAACAAATGAACCGGAAACTTTAATGTTAGTTAGCCCTCTCATTTCAGACTGAGATGCTATGGAGGCAGCTAAGCTTATTACAGGACTATCATAATAACTATCTAGATTTGTTTTATAAATAACTGATCCAGCGCATATTCCTATAAAAGGTGAATATTGAAGATTATTGTTTGATGTCTCTAAATCAGATTTAAAATTTAATTCTATTAAATCTTCTTCAGAATCTATATTAGGAGATACACCCAATAAACCAATTTTATAACTTCCTAAACTCCAACTATTTTTACAAAATTCTCCTAGTTGAGATACGAAAGATAAGTTTTTATTATAATTATCTTTTATGTTTATTTCCAAATCTGCGAAAGCATCTACGGGAACAATTATGTCTGCTGGAAATGTTAAAAGTAAATCATAAGCATCTTGTAACGCAAAATAAAGATCTTCATTTGATGAAATGTTGGGAATTCTAACGCCCCATATAGAAGGGGGTTTGGCAGGTATTGCTTGTGAAAAAGCTTGAGACATTCTTCCACCAAAGATTTCATCAACTTCTTCTTGTGATGAAAGTAAGGTTGGAGAAAGAAGCTCTCCGTGATTTGATGTTGATAACAGTAAAAGTGTTTGTGAAATAGGATAATTACTCATTTGGATTCACCAACTTATTAGTTGAATGCCAAATCAAAGATTTCCATGAATGAGCAATGCTTGAGGGCTGATCTCTTGCAGAAACAATGTGATAAATTATTTTATAATCATCCATTGTTTGAGAGGCAGAATGAGAGACAAGAAAAACTGAGGATAAACCTATGGTATTTCCTTTGTTATTTTTAACAGGCTCTAATATTAAATCTCCGCTTTTAGGGTTTACAAAGCTTTGAAAATAATATTTATATGCACTTTGATTTGATTGGCCAGGAGGTTCATTTCGAGTAGCATCTGTAAGTATTCCTCCACTTAAAACTGAACGTCTTGCCAAATATCTTTTAATAGTGGCTGGATACCCAGTTCCAAAACAGTTATAACAGTCTGGGGATCCTTCTTTTTCTTTTTCTCTATAACAATGACATCTAATTTTTCTGTTAAAATGCACAAAGTAAACAGTGTGTCCATACTTTTTTAAGGTCATATCAAATTTATGTTTAAGCATAAGCTACCACCTTGGGTTTAAGCCATATGGCTTGCTTCCTGATCTGTCAGAAATACCACCAACTTGTGGTTTTGCATATCCACGCATTTGTATACCCATAAGCATATCGAGCCACATTTTTACTTCATCTTTATATTCTTTTAAAATAGGTTTTATATCTTGCCATATGTTTGTGTCAATGCCTACGCCAAAATCACCAAGCTGTATTCTTTGGGTATCATCTCTTAAATAATCAACAAATGCTCTAAGTAGTATGTCGTAACGAGTCTTAGCTCTTGTATATCCAATTAAAGCAAATGGAGGTCGATATTCATCTTCTACTTCAAGTCTTGTTATTTCTCTAGCGTAAATTGAATTTTCATGAATACGTCTAGTGATAACAGTATTAGAAACTTCTTTAAAAAACATTTGCATGTCATCTTTGATTTCATCAACATTAGCATAAAAAGGGTGAAGCATTGTAGAAAAATTATAGATGGATTCTTCTTCGGGCATTGAGATTGTTAAAGTATAAATATTATTTTCCATCAGCATTTTCATCACCACTTTCATTGCTAGTAAATACATCTACTGAATTAGCTGTTAATATAAAATCAATCTCATTATCAACAATTATTTCTGCGTCTAACATGTTATTTTCTAAATCTTCGCTGTATGGGACAATTGAGACAATAGTATGCCCTTCATCTTCTTCAAAGAGCAAGGAGAACTTTACATCTCCATGCGATTCATATCTAGGATCTATTCCAATTGCGGAACCTTTTAATGATATCCACGACTTATCAAAATTATTTTTGTTATAATTGCCAGGGATTTTTATACGAATAATGTTAATATTAGGAGAGACTTGTATAGCATTATTTTCAATATCTAATAGACTAGACTTATAAAACAATTCTTCTTCAGGATCATCAGGATTAGTTATATCAGGAGGTACTATTTCAATTTCATTTTCATAAGCAAAAGAAAAAACTTCACTCCATTGAGAGTAATCTGAATTTACTTGGACTCTCCAATAATAAGTGCCTTCATTTAAATTAATGTTTGGCCTTACTTCATTTTCTGATGATAGAGTAAACCATTCTATTCTATCAAAAGTGTTTGTTTTCGAAACTTGAATTCTATATGTTTGATTTTCTTTTGCATCCCATTTTAAAAGCGGGGGAGAATCAATAATACTTCCATCCGAAGGAGAAATAAGATTTACTGCTAAGTTTAGTTCGTCTTTTTTAGTTGTAAATCTAAATTTATAAGGTTGAGGCATTGGATTTTTTGCAATGTCTAGCAATACTTTTTCTTCATTAGAGCCGCCTACAAGTATTACATAAAATGTTTTGTTTGGAGGCAATAAATCAGCAAAAGTAATTGTAAGCTCTTTTCTTGAATAATCATAAGAAAGAACATCTATTTTGTTTCCTGAAGTGTCTGTAACATATACTGTGTTAGAGCTTATAGAACTTTTTAATATGTCCCTTGCAAAATAAATTTTATATTTTATATCAGCAGCAACATCATTACTACCGTTTGTAGGATATGTACTTGTAATAAAAGGTAGCATTCTTTTCACTCCTTAATATGGAGCAACTGTTCGATTTACAGTCTCTATTCTTCGGACTAATAAGTATTTTCCATTGCCTAAACTACCATTAGTAAACCTGAGTTCTTTATCTATAGGATCAAAAATTACATAGCCATCATAAGAATGTTGTGGTTCCCATTCATATCTAGCACCGGGGATATTGGCCCCTGTATCAACTGGATGGGGATCGAATCTAGAGAAGCCATCCATCCCTAAACCCAAGTAAATAACTTCTACAGAAACTTCCACTCCAATATTTTCCCAATAAATATCACTATCCAACACTCCGTAAAATTCTTCTATAGTGAATTTGTGAAAGTCTTCGTCATAATTAGGGATATCTTTTAATTTGATAATTCTTTGATTGTCGCCCAAAGTAAATTCTAGTGACCATAAAATATTTTCATCTGGATTTTCTGCAATAATTTCTTGTTCTGTACTAAAAGAAATTGAAATTCGTTCTTCGTTAAGTTTATCTGAGTTAGCAATCGCTCCAGAATAAATAATTATAGAATAATCTGTTTCATATTCTAAATTGGAAAAATTAATAATTAGCTCGTCTCCAATAATAGTTATGTTTTCTATAATTAGACCTCCAGTATATACAATTAAAGATTCGTCTACTACAGATAAATCACCGTACTCCGAATCAATTTTAAATCTAACCTCTGAAGTACTTATTGGCACGTTATTTTTACCATCTAAATCAGGTCTTAAAATTATAGGGATAGTAGCATCTGGCTCTTTAGTTTTAAATAAAGTAGTGATTGAGTTATTATTAGGAATTCCTGAGTTTAGTACTATTCCATCTAAAATAGTAACTGAATAATTTTTACCTTCTTCAAGCTGGGAAACTAAAACTATAAGATTATCATCTTCGATGAAAACATCATCAATTCTCAAATCACCTGTATAGGAAATTTTAGTAGGATTTCCTATCATTAATGTTCCATTAAAATTAGAAATTGGATATTCTAATCGTAAATTACTATAGCTAATATCGTTTAAATTGTGAGAATCAGATTGATTAACAATAGGTATTGTAAAATCTTCTTGAGGTGGTGTTCCATCTTGATTTAAGATAGAGTATGAATATAAAGTATCAAGTCCGTTTGTAGATACACCTTTTACTCTATAATTTCCAAAAGGTAGGTTATAAACTTCTCTTTTTATATCCATTATTTTTTATCACCCTTTGGTTTTTCTTTAGTTTCTTGCTTTTCATTACTTATTTTTTTATCTTCTTCTTTTTTTACAGGCTCTTTTTTTACTTCTTTTTTAGGTTGTTCTTTTTTAGGTTGTTCTTTTTTAGGTTGTTCTTTTTTTGTTGTTGTGGACTTAGGACTCTTTTTTTCTTTAGTATTTACTTTAACTTCTTTCTTTTCGAGTTTTTTAGTTTTAGAAGCTTCTTCTTTATCTTTTTTATTATCAAAAGAGCCCTCTATAATAAATAAAGTTTTACATTTAACTGCTTTTTTAAGTCCTTTAGTATTTGCATTTTTAGGAACTTCTTGTATTGAATTCTGTAAATGAAAATGCATTTTTGTAATAGGATCAAAATAAGAGACTTTACTTTGTGATAACCCTAAAATTAGCTTCATAATTAACACCTCTTTCTAATTGATTTTTCATTCTATTATGTAAAATCCTAGTATAGAATCTTTAATTGAATATCCAGTTATTTCATTGTTTTTATCTGCAACATAAATAATATCTGAAGAAATGATAGAAGTTGTTGCGTTATAGTTTTTTATTCTAAATCTATTGATAAACCCTAAATTAGCATCTAAAATATATGCCCAATGTTTATCTGTAAACACTATTAATTTATCTTCAAAAAACTGAAAGTAAGTTGCAGATCCATCTAATTCAAACTCTCTAATTTTATTTCCTAATATATCAGATTTATAGAATAAGTTATTTTTATCAGCGAGATAAATAAAATAACTTTTATCTATAATAAAATGAGAAACAGTTGATTTCCCTAGAGGAAGTTTGTTTAAAACAGAGCCATTAGGAGATAGTACAGTTATATTATTATTTGTACTTAAAGAATAAATATTATTGTTCTTATCTATTTGTACTTTTATTTGATAATTATTAAAGAAATCTCTAGACCAAATTAGTTCTCCGTTAGAATTAAGTTTTTTTACTGATTGATCATACCCTACAGTAATAATATTCTTTTCTGAGTCTATGATTAAATCTGAAATCCAATTATTATGGATTTCTTTTTGCCATATTAATTCTCCGGATAAATCAATTTTAGCAATTGTTTTATCAAAACTTGATGTCAAAATGTAATCATTCAAAATTAATATTTTAGATATATTGCCTGAATGTATTTTTTCATCCCATAATAAAACTCCATTAGGATCAAATTTATAAACTCTTCTATTATTAGAGGCAACATATAAATTGTTGTTTGTATCTATAGACATACTTTCTATTGGATACTCAAAATCACTTATTTTAATTTTAGGATTATAATTTGGCCCGCTTTTATATTCTAGGTTTTTTAACAATATAACGTCGTCTTTAGAATATAGGCCTGAAACACTACAAAACTCATTGTTTTTAATAGCATGAATATAGGGGGTAACTAAAGTTCCATCATCTTTTTTATATTTAGTTTTGCTATACATTTTATCAATCCTAAATTTTAATCCATATATGATTTAACTGAGGGTTTTCTGGAACACTTTCTGATACAGTAATATTCGATGCACTTACATGTTTTATTGATTCTTTGATTTCATTAATGGCTTCATATACACTTTCTTCATTAAATTCAGTAGGATCTTCTGGATCTCCAACTATCATAGAATAAAGTTTATTTACTGCTAAAATAATATTCTCATCTATATTCTTTATTTTATCTAAAAGTGTATTGTCGTTAATAAAGTCACCTAAAACTTCTGCAGCAAGCATTTGAATATTTTTGTTTGAAGTATCTTCTACGCTAGAAATTGATTCCAGCAATTCGTTAATCGCTAAAGTAACTTCTTTTTTATTTGTATTTAAAGCTTTTATGTTCGTAGGATTGCCTCTCCAAGGAATTAGAGGATTATCCTGGGTTGTTTCGGCAACAGCGATTTTTTGAATTTGTTGTTTTTGCTCTAAAGTAAAATCAGACAAGATGAATTCCTCCTACTTCTAATTTTTGTAAGCGGTCATGTTGATATTAAAAGAACCATTGCTATTACTTGTTTTATCTGAAGAAACTCTTGTAAAAATAGATTTTTGTTCGTTAGGGCCTAGTACACCTAAATTTATTTCAGTTGTATAGCCTTCTTCTGATAATTTATTTAAAGAGATTTCGTGATCAATATTGTCTTCATGTGATATTGGATTTAAAGATAAAAATACATCTGTAAAATTAAAAGCAGAATTGTTTTTAATTATTACTTCCTTTGGATTAGTAGTAGTTCCACTTATTGTGTCATCAAGAACTACTGGCTTTATAATGTTACCATCTTCATCAGAATAATAATCTCCATCTGGACTCATAAACACTAAGCCAATGGGGGCTCCTTCAAAAGTGTATTCGTAATTATTAATAATGTGTTCAGAAAAATTATCTTCGAACTCAATTTTAAATGTATTGTTTTCTCCTACTTTAACTTGATTACTATTCCAAGCAACATTTACTTCTACACCTTCTTCAACCCAGTCAGACCAATCTTGAAAAACTTCATTGTTTAAATAAATTTTATATCTTACTTTATCTCCGTCATCATCACCGATAATAGCTTTAAATCCAGAGGAGGTTTTATTTAATACTGTTATTTGAGGCTCAGTATTTACTATTTCTACAATTGAAATCTTAGAGTCTTTTTGCCCGGACTCATTTTCAACAGATATTTTGATTTCATTATCACCAATATTGAACTTATCTAAATCAAAATTTAATTCTTTGGATATTATGTAAGGCGCTGATTTAAAACTTGTTTCTTCTTGCATAACTAAGTTATTTAAAGTGATTTCATATTTTATTTTTTGATTTGTTTCCTCGATTAGTTTAGCTGCAACTAATACTGCATCATTATGCGTTACTTTAGGCGTTAAAGTATATTCAGTAATTTCAGGACCATCACTTAATAAGAACGTGGTATTAATAGAGGTAAAGTAAGGATCTTCTTCAGACTCATCTTTAAATAAATAAACAGCATAATCTAAAGTTCCAGCTTTATAAAAGTCATACCAAATTTCTTGAGTCAAAGATTCTACTGTAGACTTGTTGATTCCATATAATGAAATATCTTCTAGATCTACTTCAAACCATTCATTATCATATGTATACCAGGTTTGTTTATTGTCATTAGAGAATAAGAAAAGTACATTATCAGAACAATCAAGGGTTACTTTTTGAATTGTTTTGCGCCCAATTGTTGTAGTTTGAGCATAGCTTGTAGTAGCATACCCTTCATCATTTTTATCTAAAACGAGGGTTTTATTTTCTGCAACTAAATCAGCTAAATCCCATTCTGCACCATTAAATTCAACAAATCTATCTATAGATGTAGTTGATAAATCTTCTCTTTTAACTGTAAACTCTACTTCTTCT
>JGI24707J26582_10000273_pt1 | contig 39287 bp, 35 predicted proteins | sample BioPla1DNA1_FD_26582 | JGI IMG/M metagenome (IMG submission 26582)
GGCNACGGGGTTGCTTTTGGAGGCCACTGGCAAAATACACTTCTCTTTGCGCAGGTTATTCTGGCGTTCAGTTGAAATGCGTTTTTGAGCAGTAGCCCCTATCATAGCAATCCAAAAAGATGGTGCCGATATGCCCAAGAGAGAGAATGCAGAAAAAATATTGTCTACAATAGAGTATTGTTTTACTGAAGACACAATTCCTGCAACAACACCAATAATTACTCCCAAGAAAGTGCTCAAAACCGACAGCAGGAGAGTATATGGATAGCGAGTTAATACCTCTTTTAGAACTGGGTTTCCAGTTCTATATGAGGTGCCAAAATCCCCCTTCGCTGCGTTGAGAATATACCTACCCAGTTGTACTATATATGGGTCATCTAGTCCCAACTCCTGTCTTATCTCTTCCACCTGCTCAGGAGTAGCATTTTCACCTAGAATTGCCAAGGCAGGATCACTAGGATTAAAGTACATCAAGGTAAAAACGATAACCGTAATACCTATTAACACTGGGATCACTTGGAGTATGCGTTTCAGTATATATCTGATCACAATATCGTCTCCTAATCTTCAGCGCAATTATTAATCCAATTGCTTTTTGTCCAAACTGTCTTCCGCTTAGCCTACAATGAGCTATTTGGAAGACAGTTCAGGCTACTACTTACTTATGGAACGTATTATTTCAATTAATCGAAATAGACGAATTGCAAGAAGTGATGCTCATAGGAGGTAGTTATTCTAAAGCCCTTTACACCAGGCTGGCAAGCTGCATTGAGTTCTTTGTGCCAGACAGGCAACACAATGTAGTTTTCCATTAGCATTTCTTGGCATTTGTGATACAATTCATTGCGTTCTGCTTCGTCGATAGTAACTAATGCTTTGTTAATGGTATCGTAATATTCTTGGTCCTCCCAACTGGATAACGCCCATTCTGAAGTATCAGGCAACCAACGGAAGAGAGTACGTCCAGCTTCTCCAGTACTTGCCGTCAATCCATAAACAGTCATTGGAGCTTTTCCTTCAGACAGATAGGTTGCTGATGCGGTCGAGTCCATAGTGCTGATCTTCAAAGTAATCCCAACTTCAGCTAACTGGGCTTGAAGAACTACTGCAATGTCTTTGCGCTGTTGGTCATTTGCGTTGACAACTATCTCCGTTTCAAAACCATCTTCATATCCAGCTTCTTTAAGCAAAGATTTTGCTTTCTCAACATTTTGACTAGGAAAAAATGCACTTAAATCGGGGTGACGACCTCCAATACCTGGTGAAAGCACACCATCTGCTAATTGACCAAAATTTCTATACGCAACTTGAACTGCCGCAGGTATATCGCACGCGCACCAAATCGCTTCACGCACCTTTGGGTTATCCAACGGAGGTTGCGAAAGATTAAGATAGAGATAGCTTGTGTTAGCTCCCATCGCAGATACCAAATTCAATTTAGGGTTATCACGTAGACGGTCAACATCATTCGCGCTGATATCGTATACGATGTCACTACCTCCACTTTCCGCTTCGATAGCTCTAGATGAAGCATCTGAGATGTAGCGTAAAGTGACATTTTTCACATATGGCTGTCCCTCAATCCAGTAATCGTCAAAACCTTCCAAAACAAGACTATCACCCGGTGTAAACTTAACAACCTTGTAAGGCCCTGTTCCGTTTGCGTCTGATTTGATATTGCCATCGTTTTCTTTATACGTTTTTTCACAAATTATCCCGCACAAGGGAAGTTCCAACATAGGTAACTGAAGAGCGTATGGTTCGTCCGTAACAAGTTTAACGGTATAGTCGTCTACTACCTCGCACTTGTCAAAGTTTAGCTTGTTAACTTGCATGGCAGCAGGAGTATTATCATCGCGCATTCTCTTAAAACTGAAAAGAACATCACTTGCCTTTAACTCGTCACCACTATGGAACTTTACGCCCTGACGGATTTTGAAAACTAGTGTCAAATCATCTTCATATTCCCAGCTTTCGGCAAGCCACGGAATCAATACACCATCATCGTTATATACGACAAGTGTCTCGAATATTTGACGGGTGGATTGGTGCTTTTGTTGTTGCACATTATCATGTGGGTCAAGCGAACCTGGGTCTGCACTGATCACTACGGTCATTGAATCCTTTTTTGATACAATGTTAGTGGGTTCATTAGAGACAATGTTGCCTGACTTTGGATCCGCTGGTTCTGTACTGTCGGATCCAGGTTTGGTTTCTACTGGGGGCACATTACCTTTGTCACACGCCACAGTGACTTGCAACAAGAATGAAATTACCAGTAAAATCAGAACTAGTTTTGATTTTTTCATTTTCCTCTTCCTTTCGACATTTTCATTTCGTAGTGCTTCAGTGTTTCTTTCTAATTTCTCTCTAAGCATAGTAGCCTAGAAGAAATGGAATCCATAATTACTTCAGGTGATCAAATATAGGTAATTCAACAATGTTGATCATTGGAACATTTAACTCTTCCTCTGTTCTGATAGCAAAATTGTAACTCGCAGTGCGACTGCCGCTTCGTGGAGCTCCTGCTTTGACACAATAGCAACCTAGAGCTAGTCCTATTTTTTTATCGGGAGAATCCAAAGTCCCCCCTGCACGACCAGAGGGTATGACAAGCATACCCCGCTCAAGGAGATAATCTGCAGCTGCTAAAGCTTCAGTTATAGTGCCTGCCTGATTGGGTTTAAAAATCATTCCCCTTGTAGCATTCATTTCAACTGCTCTTGCAACACGATCTAAACTTGTGCAAAGGAAATCATCGCCGATAACGACTGAATTTAGCCTTTTATTAGCTATCGCATAACCTTCAAAATCTTCTTCCTGTAGTACGTCTTCTACAAATGCAATTGGAAATTCATCGCAAAGGTTTGCCACCACATTTATTAGTTCACTTGAATCAACTAATTCATCTCTGTATTCATATAGCCCCTTTTTAACATTATAGAATTCACTACTAGCGCAATCGAGTCCATAAACCACATTTTGCTCATATCCCAAACTTTTCACGGCTTCATATATCATCTCCATAACAACAAAAGGATCGTCGGATGGTGCTCCATAACCACTATAATTTCCCATATGAACATAGCCGTTGTATTTCATAATTATCCGTTCAAGCCTTTGAAATACTTCAACAATAATGCGAGTGGACTCTGCCGCACTGTCAATACTATGTGGAATAATCATAAACTCCTGAAAAGCAAGAATATCCTTACCGTATATACCTCCATTAACAACATTAGCGGCAAGCGAAAACACATATTCAATGGGCTTTTTCGCTATATATTGGTATAAAGGCTCTTTGTTTTGTGCGGCTGCTGCATATGCTACAGCTACAGAAGTTGCATAGATTGCATTCCCACCTAAAATTGATTTATATTTGGTGCCATCAAGTTCAATCATTTTCTTATCAATTGCAACTTGATCTTCAACGTTCATACCTATTATTTCAGGAGCAATTATGAAATTAACGTTATCAACCGCCTTTCTGACACTTAGACCTCCAAAAAAATCCGGATCATTATCACGCAGCACATATGATTCATTTTTGCCAACTGAAGAACCAGTTGAAGCCCCTGCTCGCCCAAGATGGCCTCCTTCTGTCACAATATCCACTTCAACAACGGGACGTCCTTTACTATCTAATACTTGCCTTGCTTTAACATTTTTTATTTTTTTGCTATACATGAAAAAATAACCTCCCTATCGTATTAGTCATATTAGATATCCTCTGCACGACAACCTCTTCGTCTGTAGTGTTTGAAGATACTTGTTTCAGGTATAATCATTATTGCTATTCGATGTATATTACATTGAGATCACAAAGATTTGTCCCTGTGTTTCCCGTAAAAATGTTATCTCCTAAAGCCGATAAGGCTTCTCCTGTTCTGTGGCTTCGTAGTGCCTGAAATGGATTTTCCCCCTTTTTTTTGAAAGCTGTATATGTCTGACTATCAACAAGTCCTCCAGCATATTTAGTACTGCCGTCTGTTCCTTCTGTATCAATAGAAGCTGCAGCAATGCCCGAAATACCATCTATGCAAATGCTAAACCCGACAACCAATTCATGGGAGGGACCACCGCTACCAACAGGCTGTTCATTAATCTGCGTTGTTGTTTCACCAGAACAGACTACGTAGCAAGGCGGCGAAATTGGTCTATTGAAAACCTTAATCTCCTTAGCTATTGAGGCCAGAAAGTAGCCAGCCTCTTTACTTTCCCCTTCCAAAAAAGTAGTGAGAATTAAGATGCGTTCACCCATTTGCTCTGCAACTTTTACAGCTGTTTCACATGTATCACTGACACTGCCAAGCAGAAATGTTGTAAGTTTATTATCAAATTGTTTTGGTGTCTCTCTTATTCTGCTATCATCAATTAGGTAATTAACCACACTGGAAGGCAGTTTGTCGTATAAGTCATAGTTGGCAATGGTGTCCCTTGCGTCTTGAATGGTTGTGTTATCTGCAGCGAAAGGAGTGCCATAATAGTCGCTTGCTTCTCCGAGAACTTCTTTAGGCGGCTCACCTACACCATCACTTACTACGAGACTGATAAGCTCTGCACCGATCTTATCGCAAATAAGTTCTGCGAGTCGTCCTCCATTTGTGCGGGAAGTGTGTCGCCTTACAGCATTAATTTCATAAATATTAGCTCCGCTTTTTAAAAGAATATCCTGAGCACAAACTTCATCCTCAAAGGGAATATCATCAACCGGATATGTAAGTAAAGCAGAGCTTCCTCCAGAAGTAACGGAAATGAAAAGATCGTTTTGATCCGCCGATAGAATCAAGTCAATCATCGCCTTGGCCGCTAATACACCCTCTTCTGTTGGAAGAGGGTGACCAGCAACATAAACTTCGGTATCACGATATTGATCGTCTGGCTCTGCAATCTTGACAGCAATTATGCCACGAGTTAATCGGTCTTCCAGTATGTCACATACAGCTTCTGCCATTGCATTACACGCCTTACCAGCTCCAAGCAAATAAACATTTCTCTTCTTAGCAAGATTCCATCTGTGATTCCCCACTGTGAGATTATCACCATCAATATGCATAATTTCCTTGATTCTCTTTCCCGCATCCATTTCCTTCAAAACCTCGTTGAGCATGCATAGAACCTTGCCTCTTGCCAGAGAATCACCTTTATTGGACAGTTGTCCCACATTACGAATTTTGATCATCTACTATCCATCCTTATCGCGGGTAGTCAGCTTGAATCTTCATTAATAAAATGTTAACATGTATCAAATAGCTAATATTCATGCGATTTTGCTCGATATTCAGTCTAATTTGTCAATTAACGTTTGGATCTTCGATGGCATTTGATAACACTACATTATTTTGCAAACAAAGGTTACAACGGGCGGAACAGTATGATGAGTGAACTGCAAATTCTTTCCGGCTATCTTACAGGTGAACAATCAGGGCACAAGCATAAGCATGCCCATATCTATCTGCCCACTTCCGAAAGTATCCACTTAGAAATTAGCGGATCCAGCTTTCGTCTTCCCCAAAATGCCATCGCTGTAATACATTCAAACGTTTTCCATCATACATCTTGTCCGGATAGGCTTCTCTGGTTTAGCTTTGATGAAAGTGCATCGATTCATGGCTACGGTATTACTGATGAAGTCCCTATTGTGCAGATTCCAAATTATTTAAACAAATGTATCGAACTGATACAGTATGAGATTAACCATTATGGTTGCAGCGAAAGTTCAAAGCACCTTGGCCACTATCTGATCGATAAAATTTTTGTTAAGAAGACGGAAAAACCTTCAATTGCATACTTAGAGGAACATTTTGCAGAGCCAATTTCAATTGACCTGCTTGCGAGCATTGAAAACTATAACCCTAATTATTACATTAGTTGGTTCTACAAACTTAAAGGTAAATCTCCCTATGAATATATCATAGATCTAAGAATTGATAAGGCGAAGAGAATGCTACTTGAAACAGAATATGATATTAGTTTGATTGCGAATTACATTGGTTACTCAAGCTCCCCTGCCTTCTCAAGAATCTTTAAGAAAAAAACGGGTTATTCGCCTACCGAGTATCGTAAAAATAGCTTGTCAAGGTAGATCAAATTAAGATTGCTGAACATATTGCCATCACTCGAACCGAAAGCAAAAAGTGACTTTTTAAAAAAATTCAATCCGATAATGGATTCGCGTTCAAAGCCACATCCCTAGATACGAAGTTATAATGGCTCGTCTCAATCCAATTACCAGCAAATTGCTCCAAATTCTCTCTTTTCATATTATTTTCTATTACACAATCTATTAGTGCAATGCATGCATAAGACTTTGCTATAGAACATACAACCCCAACTTTGACTTCATATACGAATCTTTCAGATACAGTGCGACCGCAGGATTGTGCCCCGTCACCCTGTCTTTCGTGACTAACGTTGTGCACAAGGCTTCTGAATACTTCATGAATAAAGAGTCATGGCCGACGCAGAGACCCATAATGATGTTAAAATCCGTCTTCTCTTTGTTTAAGACCAATGCCTGTGCGATCGGATTGCAATGGGCTTCGAACTGACCGGGCTTGAGCTTGTATTCTTCAGGTACACCGGCTGCGGTCTTATCAATGCCACCCGTTTTACACATCACGCTGATGAGCTCTATTCCATGCGCTTCGAAGATTTCTGAAAGCATCTTAGCTTCCCTTCGAAATCCGCTGCAAAAAGCAAGACCAATTCTCTCAAAAATCATCTCTTTGATAAACTCGATCGTTTCTCTCAACCGCGGCCATTCGCAGTATCCCTTTTTCTCGATGATAGAAGATGTGATATAAAACTTTCGATGCCTATCGAGCAGCGATGATGCTTTTTCGTAGATGGACTGGTCATTCATCGGACAGAACTTCGGCAAGTTATCCATCTCGCCTTTCTTACACTTATGGACATGACAAGCGTTGCAATCGGCGCTATATTCTTTCATTCTCATTCCCCTCCCTTGACGCTAAAAGATCTCACCTAAATCATAACCTATAAAATCGAGTGCCCTCTGGTCGATGGGAAGACGACCACCTCAAGAGAATGCTTCCCTCGACAAACAGATCGCTATATCTACGCCCACACGTAAATTATTATTAAGCACAAATAGGAAATGTCTTGCGTCTTACTTTATTATTTATGGCGACCTTCGAGTTCGTCCAATACGTCGGTAATCTCAATCTCCATATCGACCATCAGGACGAAGCTGTGATAGAGCAAGTCGGCGAGCTCGTAGATCGTTTCGTCTCTACTGTCGCCCTTCGCGGCGATGACGACTTCTGTTGATTCTTCGCCGATCTTCTTCAGGATTTTATCCCTGCCCTCTCTGAAGAGATAGCATGTATACGATTTCTCGGTCGGATTTTCCTTTCGTCTAAGTATGACGTCATAGAGTTTGTCGAGGGAAAACTTATCGCTTCTTTCTTCGTTTACGTAAACAGTATTAAAGAAACAGCTTTCCGACCCCGTATGACAAGCGGGGCCGTCCTTATCTACATAGACCAGAAGTGTGTCCATATCGCAGTCTGCGACGATCTCGACGATATGTTGATAGTTGCCGCTCGTTTCGCCTTTCAACCACAGAGACTGCCTGCTTCTGCTGTAAAAGTGCGTCAAGTTTTTCTCCATCGACAGAGCAAGGCTTTCCCTGCTCATATAGGCAAGCATAAGCGGTTCATTATTCTTTGCGTCAACGACGATGGCAGGTATGAGTCCCTTTTCGTCGAATTTCAGTTGTTCTAGATTGATCATTGTTCCGATCTCCTTAAAGCCAAGTGGAATACATCACTCCACATTCTTAAGCAACTCTTTAATCTCTTTAATGCTCACCAGATTGTAGTGAAAAATGGTCGCCGCTAGGGCTCCTGTGATTTTATCGATTTCTTGAAAGACTTCTAAAAAGTCTTCCCTTCTCCCCGCTCCGCCGGACGCCACGATGTCACAGTTTACATCTGCCGTAAGACTTTTGAGCATCTCAATATCGAAGCCTTCTCTCACGCCGTCGGTGTCGATGGAGTTGATTACGACCGTGCCGGCACCTAAGTTCACGCAACGTTCGAGCCATTCTTTCGCGTCGAGTCCCGTATCTTCTTTGCCGGCGCCTAGGAATACATGGTATGAATCGCCCACCTTTTTGACATCGACCGAGAGAATGAGGCTGTCACTGCCGTATTTGTCGCTGACCTCCCTCAATAAATCAGGATTTCTAATGGCGGCGGAATTGATGCTGAAGTGGCGTACACCGAGTTCATATAAGATATCGCAGTCAGTCAAAGTTCTGATACCGCCGCCTACAACGACAGGAATCTTGACGGCATCGAGTATCTCTTTGATTTTGTCGTAAAAGATCTCCTTGTTGTCGACGGTCGCTCCGATGTCGTAAAACACGAGATAGTCTGCGCCATCCTGTTCGTACTTCTGAGCGAGAGCGACGGGATCGTCGGAGATTTCTTGGATATCGCTAAACTTAACGCCTTTGACGACTTTGCCGTTCTTAATATCCATGCATGCGTAAATGCTCTTACTCCTCATACTTTACCGCCTCGCTCAATTTGATATCGCCGGTGTAATACGCCTTGCCGATAATCGCGCCGTAGAGATCCAAGTCGTGGACTTTCTTTAGTTCTTCAGTCGAGTGTATACCTCCGGAAGCGATGAGATCGGCATCGGTAAGCTTTTTCAAATTTTCGTAGAGCATGATGTTCGTTCCTTTCATCGCGCCGTCTTTCGAGATATCGGTCGCGATGATCGTTCTGACGTTCAGAGCGTTTAACTTTTCGCAGAAGTCATTTAGGTGAATACCGGTTGTTTTTCTCCATCCGTGCGTCTTGACGATACCGTCCATGACATCGACTCCGACGGCGATTCGTTCCTGATACTTTCCCACCAAGCGTTCGAGCAAGTCTTCATCTTCGATGGCCGCCGTGCCTAAGATGATTCTGTTGATCCCTAGATCGAGATACTTTTCAGCCTGTTCGATGCTCCTGATGCCGCCGCCGAGCTGCATAAAAATATCAGAGCTTTCGCGGATTTTGGCAATCATCGAAAAGTTCCTGTTATCGCCGCTCTTAGCTCCCTCCAAGTCGACCATGTGCATATGGCCAATACCGCTTGCCTCGAAGTCTCGCACGATTTCTACCGGGTTATCGGAGTAGACGGTCATTTTCTCGTAATCGCCCTTGAGCAGTCTCACGGCCTTCGAATCAAATAAATCGATTGCGGGAAATATAAACATCACAGCACTCCCTTTGTCGACGGAATATCATCGAAGCCATCCGGTGATACGGCCGTCTGTACAGCCTTGGCAAAAGCCTTGAAGATGCTCTCAATCGAGTGGTGGCTGTTCTTCCCATACAAAAGCTTAACGTGTAGTGTACACTTTGAGCCGCGGGCAAAACCTCGGAAGAATTCCTCCACTAATTCCGTATCGAAGTCGCCTACTTTTTCGGAGTTGAAACTCGCATCGAAGACTGTGTACTCTCGCCCTGAAAAATCGAGTGCCACCATTGAAAGCGCCTCGTCCATCGGTATCATCGCCGAGCCGAATCGCCTGATGCCTCTCTTTTCGGCGAGCGTTTGCGCAAACGCTTCACCGAGCACGATGCCGACGTCTTCCGTCGTGTGGTGATCGTCCACTTCCACGTCTCCCGTCGCTTTGACGGTGAGATCGAATCTCCCGTGTCTCGCAAAGCTGTCAAGCATATGATTCAAGAACCCGATCCCCGTGTCGATATCAGACTTACCTGTACCGTCGATGTCCAAAATGATGTTGATATCGGTCTCGCCCGTCTTTCGTGAAAGTTCCGCCTTTCTCATGATTTATCCGCCTCCTTTACGATCTTCTCTATTTCATTGGCTAACAGAATCATGTCTTCTTTCTTACCGACGCTGATCCTGACAAAATCAGTCAAAATCTCTGTATCAAAATGCCTCACCAGAAAGCCTCTTTCCTTGAGTGTGGTGTACAGAACTTTTCCCTTAACATTCCTATGTCTTGCGAAGACAAAATTTGCCGAAGAATCCGGAACAAAGAAGTCGTTGTCGCGCAAAAACTCTGTAAATGACTCTCTCGTGTCTATCGTCTTTTTTATCGTTTCATTGAAATGCGCCGTATCTTCCATGGCGCCTCTCGCCATGGCTGCCGATATGCGATTGACGTTGTAGGGATTGAAAGAGTATTTGATCTTCTTCAGATCGCGAATAATTGTCTCGTTGCTTATGGCAAAGCCTACTCTCGCTCCGGCAAGTTGACGCGATTTTGAGAACGTTTGCACCACGATGAGGTTGTCGTACTTCTCAACGAGATCGATACTGCTTTGTCCGCCGAAATCTACGTATGCCTCGTCGATAACGACGAGAGAATTGTTGTCTGCTTGTAATATTCTTTCAATGTCAGGAAGCGTCAACTGGATACCTGTCGGGGCATTAGGGTTGGCGATGATGACATTGACGTTTCCCGCTGTGTAGTCATCGACATTAACAGTTAAGTCTTTCTCTAAAGGCACTTCTCTATAATTTATTCCGCAAAAATCAGCATAAACTCTGTAAAAACCGTACGTGATATTGGGGAAGAGCAGCGTCTTTTCCCCGGTGAAAAATCCGGTGAATATAAAGTAAAGCACCTCGTCGGAGCCGTTTGTAACTAAGACTTGCTCTTTTCTTACGTTGTAATAATCTGCAATCCTTTCTGTCAGAGAAACACATTCCGGATCGGGATAAAGGCGTGAGTTAACGATTTCCTCCGCCGCATACTTCATTGCCTTCGGCGACGGTTCGTAGGGGCTTTCATTCGTGTTGAGCTTAATGATGCTTTTATCGTTTATTTGCTCGCCGGGAGTGTAGGGTGTCAACCCTGCGTATCTGCTATTTAAGAAAGTCATTTGATCCTCTCCTTTACACTCTGCGCATGCGCCGTCAGACCCTCTTCTTCAGCAAAACGGATAATGTCGTCGGCATCATTTTCAAGAGCTTCTTTCGTATAGAACGAAAATTGCGTTTTCTTCATGAAATCGTCGACCGACAAGGGGTTGGAAAACTTGGCCGTACCCGAGGTCGGCAGTGTGTGATTAGTCCCGGAATAATAATCGCCTGATGCCTCCGGGGTATACTCCCCCAAAAAGACAGAACCGGCATTTTTCACCCAAGAAAGATCGGACACAGGGTTTGCTGTCATGAGTTCCAAGTGCTCCGGCGCGATTTCGTTTGAAAGATCAAACATCTGCTCTTTGTTCTCACAGATGATGATTAAGCCTTGCTCCTCGATCGATTGACGAGCGATTTCTTCTCTCTTGAGATGAGGCAGCATCCGTGCAATTTTGTTCTGTACTTTTTGAGCGAGCAATTCATCGGTCGTGAGCAGAATCGATCTTGCGTAGACATCGTGCTCCGCCTGTGAGAGAAGATCGATCGCGATAAAATCGGGATTGGCGTCCGCGTCAGCTATGATGAGTATCTCGGAAGGCCCGGCGATCATGTCGATGCCTGCCACGCTTGAAACTTGCCTTTTCGCCTCGGCGACGTAACGGTTACCTGGACCGACGATTTTGTAAACCCTTTCGATGCTTTCCGTACCGTATGCGAGCGCAGCGATCGCTTGAGCTCCGCCGATTTTATAGATCCGATCAACCCCCGAGATTTTTGCCGCGGCTAAGATGGTCGGCGAGATTTTTCCGTCTTTGTCGGGCGGAGAAACGATCGAAATAGTCGTACAGCCTGCAATTTTCGCAGGGATGGCTGTCATGAGCACCGTGGATGGATAGACCGCCGTCCCTCCCGGCACATAAAGACCGACCTTTTCAATAGGAGTGTATTTTTGACCGAGGATCTTACCGCTCTCTTCAAAGACGATGAGGTCATCTTTTATTTGTTTTTCATGAAACTTACGGATATTATCCGCAGCACGCTCCAATATGGACAAGAAGCCTTTTTTGACCGAATGGATTGCTTCATCAATCTCGCGATCAGAAACTTTAAACGTGTCGATCGCGACCCCGTCAAATCTTGCCGTATAGTCTCGAAGAGCCTTGTCTCCGTTTTCTCTTACATCAGCAATAATATTAGCGACATCTTTTGTGAGGCGATCGTCCTGCGTTTCGTTATACTTTTGTTTCAAGTCGATTTCATCGATCTTTTTGATCTTAATCATCTGTCCCATCCTTCATACTGTCGAGCAAGTTATATATTTTGATTATTTCTTCATTCTTAAATGTATAACTGACCTTATTCGCTATATACCTCGTACTAACAGGACAAATCTCCTGATACACGATCAGATTGTTTTCCCTCAGGGTTGTTCCTGTTTCAACGATATCCACGATGACATCTGAGAGTCTGACAAGAGGCGCTATTTCAATCGAACCGTGAAGCGTAATGATGTCAACAGTCTTGCCTGATGACAGGAAAAAATTTCGGCTAATATTGGGAAAAATGGTTGCAACTTTAAGATGGTTTTTTGCATGGTAAGGAAAATCTTTCTCACCGGCAACGCATATCCTGCATTTGCCTATGTTCAGGTCGTAAAGTTCAAATACATTGCTATTATTTTCAAGCAGTATATCCTTGCCGACAAAACCTATATCGGCCGCACCATATTCCACATAAGTCGCCACATCGGACGGCTTGACTAAAAAATACGTGTTTCCTCTCTCCTTATCGTAAAACACCAGCTTTCTGTTATTTTCCAGAATCTCGTCATGGTCGTAACCGATTTTCTTCAGAGTCTTGTAGACTTCTTTCCCAATTCTTCCTTTCGGAAGAGCTATTCTTAAACCGTCCTTCATTACAGGTTCCCCTTATAATTCAATTTTTCAAGATAGATAGCGAATCCCGATGCCTGATAGCTTTCCTCTTTTGTTTTGACTAAATTGCTGTATTCTCCGCCTCTTAAAATTTCTGACGAAACACCCGGTATGATGCCGACAAAACTGATCTTGTCGTAATACTTCAAACCTTCAGGAATAGAAAAATCGAGAAAGACGTCCGTTTGCAGATCATGATCGTCTAAGTATTGTTGCAGATCTTGCAAGTACTCGATATTATCGCGAAAATTCACATCTTCCAATATCCTTTCAAGCTCCCTAATCCCCTTACGCAGAGGCAAATGTAGAGAAAGGAGCGAATTGAAAATTTTAATATTTTCATCATCCGCGTAATCCTTTAAGACTTCGTTTAGCTGCATAAGGTTTTTCTCTTGAAATGCCTTGAATACCTTGTCATGAACTTTGCTCAATCCCGCCTTTTCGATCAGTTTTTGAAAGATGCTGTTGTCGGAAATAAGAAGAACAGGGTGATCGTCAATGATGGCAAGTGATTTTGCCGCCAAATAGATCAGGCTGAACATATCCTCATCGGAGAGCCTTCCGATGACTTCGACACCGAATTGCAGAATTTCCTGAAACTTCTCGAATGATTTCGGTACACGATAAACATTTTCACTGTAATAGAGCTTGTGTTTATCAATAGTCGTATCCAAATTCTTAATGATCGACAAGGTAATGTCCGGCTTTAACGCCATCAGTGTGCCGTCTTTGTCCGCGAAATAGAGAATGTCCTTGGAGGAGAGAAAATCCATATTTTCAAGGTAAAAGCTGTACGGCTCGAAGCTGTTCATCTCATAGAGTGCGTAACCATGAGATGAGAACAGTTCCCTAAGCTTGAAGGAGAGAATCTCCTTATTTGTAAAGAGTTCCTTTTTGAACATGCTTATATCCTGTCTTCTATTTGTTTGTATCCGCCTCTGCCAAATTTAAGGCAGCGGTTGACTCTTGTAATCGTGGAGTTGCTTGCACCTGAGATATCCCTTACCTCCTGATACGTTTTATTCTCTAAAAGAAGCAAGGCTACCTCCAGCCTTTGAGGAATATCAATCAACTCTTGTGCGGTAAAAATATCCTCGAAAAATGTGTCACATTCATCTCTACTTTTGAGTGAAAGAATTGCATCAAAAAAAGTATCCAGATTCTTCTTTGCCTTGTCAGCTTTCGTGTTGTGCTTATCCATCGATCTCTCCTCAACGATTTGTGTCGAATCTTTACTATATCTCCGGTCTTTTTTTCTCATGAGTTCCCTCAAACGTTCCGTCCATCCCCACGCTTGCTCACATTAGCCCTCTGGCTGCTCTTTTGCACCGTTGCGGCGGTGCAGCGAACTAAAAGTAATATATCGCTTTAGTTTTTCATTGTCAAGGGCTAACTATTCTCCGTGTAGACTCGTGCATAAAAATACGCCACGAGAATACTTTGAATCTTACAAAACACCCTTATTTAGTGTAAAATTTAAATTGATTGAGCATACTCCCTGCATTCTTATTGATGGCAGGATTTGTTTAGGCATTGCTCTAACCGTCTTTTATTCACACTGTGTTGCCCTACTTTTGAGAGTGTTAACTCCATTGACAGTTGCGGCACGAATAGTTATGTAATCGTTAACTGACGCATTGTTGTTCTATCCATAGTGAAGAGTGGCCTGCAATCACGGCTAGGGAGGAAAATATGGACTTAAAGAGAAGAATCGAAACATTCAAAGAGATGGAGTACGAATTCAATAAAGATTTCTACGCGACGATAAAGGAGCAACAACATCCTCACACTCTGTTTATCGCCTGCTCGGACTCTAGGGTCGATGCGGAAACATTGCTCCAAGCTCATGCGGGCGAGATTTTCCACATCAGAAATGTTGCGAATATCGTGCCGAGAGAAGAGGAACCGGATACGCATCCTTCGGTCGTTTCCGCCATTGAATATGCCGTGATCGTCCTTGGAATCAAGAACTTAATCGTTTGCGGCCACTCGAACTGTGGAGGCTGCGCAGCCATCAGACATCTCGAAGAATACAAAAAGAAATTACCGTATACAGCGGAATGGATCTCACAGAGCGTCTCGATTTCCGATTATATCGATCTCAAATACCCGAAGATGAAAGAAGAAGACAAGATCATCATGCTTGAAAAGCTAAATGCCGTTCAACAGCTCGATAATCTGATGACCTACGAGTTCGTTCGCAAGAGAGTGGAATCGGGAGATCTTAACATACAAGCCTATTATTACGACATTGGTACCGGAACCATCTCAGTCTACGACTATGACAATGTCTTCACCGACATGATCAAGGAAATCACATCGAACAGAAAGATCATGTATGAGAAGAAAATGCAGGCTACAGCGAGCGAATAAACGCCGTTCAGCTGAACAACGCCTTAACTTTTCGGGACTGTCTCAAATTGAGACGGTCCTTTTTAGTTCGGCACTTAAAATTCACACTCCCCTCTCATAAATGGCGGAAGAAATTACTAAAGAGACACCGTTCAAGAGAATGGTAATGCCTGCAAGGACTAGACTCACAATTCCTAGGTTGAGATGCGTCAAATTATCTAGAAATTCTGAAAAAAGATCCTCATTTCCACCTAAATAGAAGAATAGCGCAAACACCACAAAATAGATAAAGACAAAAATTCCCTTGACTTCCTCCGCCCCGAACTTGTAAATCAACGGGAGCTGAATCGATGAAAGGAATGTAACGAGCAGAAGCATGGCGGGTACAATCAAGAACCAAGGAATGTCAGAAAGAGCGTCTTTCATGATTAGTTTCAGCAGGAGAGCGAAAAGCGTTCCGACGATAGCGATGATCCAGACAAAAACATAACGGCTCAATACGATCGTCCGTCGGTTAATCGGGTCGGACGACATATACTGATCGGCGTCAGATTTCGTATCGTAACTGAAAAGTAAGCCAAGCAAAATAACCGGAATGAGCATGAATATCAGAGGAAGTATCAGGATTGCGCCTTGATAATAACTAAAGATCCCTATAGCAACGACCAATAAGGCGAGAAGTAACAGCGACTTTTTCAACACGAGAAAATCTTTAAAGAGTAACGCTTTCATGATAGTTCCCCTTTATCACATAGAATAAGAAATTTTCAACGATATCTTTCTCCGGCTAGGCTCTTATTCTATCCTAAACACTAATACCAGCGATTACGTTTAAAGTAAACGATTAACCCAACAACAATGCCAAGCGAAACGATCATGACAACCGGGTACGTGAAATCATGCTATCACAGGAATGAACAGCAGCAAGGGCTGTCACACAACACTGAACAGTGTTATGTGACAGCCCCACATAAAAGTCGTGTGCCTTAACTTCTCAAGGCTTATTCATTTTATCCATCAGCCTCTCGTACACAAGCCGCCCAAAAGCAATAAAATCCTCGTCTGTTGCAGCCTCTAACCATCCCCCTTCCGGAGGTCTAAACTCCAAGGAAACACTCAAAACCACAGTATCTGTCACGAGTATCATGAGAGTATACTTACCTAATAGCGCACGTTTACCCAAACCCTCGATTTCGCGCTCATCAGATAAGGTAAAGTTCATTGCAATCTCTGCATCTTGCCGAGTACCATGGTCTTTGGCCGAGAAGGATGCCGCTCCTTCCCTATTCACCCCCCTAAACAGTGAATATTCTATGCGTTCTTTCGGCTTCTCTGACCCTGGCTTCCAAACTTCAACGACCATGCCGAAATAAGCTTCTAGTTCTTCAATGGTGAAGAGATCGTTCATGGCGGGCAAGTCTACCGGCGGTCGGGAGTTTTGTTGTTGCTGGTTTTCTATCTCTTCTCCAGAACTTATACTTTTCGGATTCTTTAAACTTTCCTTCCCCGACTCCGCGGCAGTTCCGGGAGATTGTTCTTTTGGAGAACAGGCAACCGTACTGAAGAGAATCAACAGCAGAAGAATCAGCGATAAGACTCTTTTCATTGGTAATTCACCTCCTTACTTCAAGTGTTTAATACTGAGTTTTGAGACAGCCCCACGTAACGGTCGTGCGACTTAACTTCTCAAGATCTAATCCATTTTTCCATAACGCAAAAATCCCTTTTGCCATGAACGGTTTAAGCGCGTGAAAACGGCTAATTTTTGAGAAATGTTTCTTCACTTCGCGAAATATGCGTGCGAGAACGACTATTTATCTCGCAACCAATCCATTGGTTGCACCCTGTCTTTTTACTTTAAGATTTTAATTTTCCCTATAACAGGCAATTCCTTTGCTTGTCCATTTACGGCGTTTACAATCCCGATAACCGAAAGCACGAGAAACACAAGGCTGAAAATACCGATAATACGCGTGATGAAGTAAAGTCTCCATGAAATTGCCCATATGATCGAGCTTAAAATGGCGTACACGATGCCGTAAGCAACTTCCGCGATAAACAGCACCAATCCCTGATTGACGTGATAGCGAGCGAATTTGCTCTCCTTTGCCGCAAACAGCGGAATCAAAACGAGGATGCCGAAATAGGCAAGAATTGCCATTACCTTATTGCTCTCAATATCCTGCGGATGGAATTGCTGTTCGTTGGCCCATGTTTGTTGTTGTACAGGAGGAACCCACGTTTCTTGCGCAGACGGCCCCTGAGGCGCCCCGCAAGACGTACAAAACGCGGCGCCTTCGTCAAGCTTAGCTCCACATTTACTGCAAAACGACATAATTAATCTCCCTTCAATACCTCTCCTGTTGCTTGTCACAATTATGACGAGTTCGAAAAATAAGGATCGACGGGGGTTATGGTTCAGCCCGGATTTCATTTACCTTCACTTGCAACACAAAAGACGGATTGCATCTCCCCCGAGCCATATCCGCATTCTTCTCTTTCTATTTTGCATCCCACCACCCATAATAAACAGCTACCAATCGTAATAGGTTTGTTAAAAAATTACCTCAAATTGAAAGCGGATCAGTTTTTTTCAAGACTATTTCAATGCGAATGGGCAACACATTAATTCAATCCCAAGCGCTCCCTTTGATCCGGGAAAGATACAGTGAGAGAACTGAACTTGGTGAAGAACTCCGCGCGATTTCGAACTCCTAGTTTCTTGTATAGATTCTTAATATGGAAGTTTACAGTGTGCTTGCTTATAAATAATCTTTCCGCAATCTGTTTTGAAGTCTCTCCCGACAAAAGATAAACGGCAACTTCTTTTTCACGTTTGGACAGTCCGCTGTTTTCCAATACACCGGTCTGTTTCAGATTGCGTAAGGCTTCCGTCATATCGACATAGTAAAAATCGTCCGACCAATCGGCAAAGAATAAATGCTTAGAATAGGCTGGAGACAACATTATGAACACAGTAAGCACTATTCCTGAGAACAACGTAGCCACAAGCGGTAGAACGTCGCGTGCGTACACAGAAAGGATTCCCGGAATCACGTAAGCGATTGCACTAATCGGAAGGATTATCATTAGACATTGCTTGAACAGCTTAAAGTTGCCGTGCTTTTTGAAAACACAGCCGAGAAGATAATAGGCGGCTATAAAACCCATCTGTTCAAAACCGTGTACAAAACGGGAAGCATTACGGAAAAAAGAATCCTCCACCGCGAAGTACAGGGCATAGGCCAAAACCATGGCGATAAAAAACAGATTGCACATATTCCATATACTACGCTTGGTGATGAATTGCAGTGCGACAACTAGAACAACAACTACGATTCCCGTCATTCCGTTGGCCAAGATCGCCACAGGAGAAGATGTGCCCGGCAAGTATGAGTAAAAGATCTCGACAAAGAAATGTGCGACGAAAAAGTACAGCGTTAGTTGAAGGGCAGGGTTCAATGTCGCCTTCGGATTATCTTTCACAGCGAGAAAATCACTTGCCTTATACGACACAAGACAAATGCAGGTCCCCGTCACAAGCACTGTCAAATATGCCCTAGGGAATATACCGGAAATAAATGCCAACCCGAAGTCTAGTTGGTTGAGTGTAAAGAAAAGTGAAATTAAGGCGGCGCCAAGAAAGCGTTCCGTATTGTTCAAAACAAATGCGTAAGTGACGGACGCACATGCGGCACAGCCACCCAACCCTACTGCAAACAGTATGAAAACAAGAAGGCTTAATTGACTTTCCGGAACGGTCAACCAAAGAACATAATTAACTGCCGTAACGATCGCAAGAATGCGGGCAATTTGGCTCATTGTCTTCAGTTTCATGAGTGCAAACAGCAAGCCCACTCCCACGCAGTACGCGCTTCCCGCAAGTGTCATAGTATCTAACCCGAAAAGCTGAACGGAACCACTAAACAATGCCCCCTGCATGTTAGCGAATATGGGTGCCAACGGAAAGATCAGCATGTATTTCAAATGCCGGAAACGTACATTTCGGACATTCAAGCAATCCCTTGAACGAAACAGTTCGCGGACGGAGGCTACGACATTTCGTCTCCCTTGCTCTGTCATGTTACAAGGCACCTCCTTGCCAAAATGATGCCAAGAGCCATTTGTCTTTTTTGTATGACCGAGTCGTTCTTCTGAGTTAATTTTAAAATACCAAGAGGACCATAATCAAGCATATTGTATTTGAATGTTTTCGAAAATAATAGGTTCAGCCGATTTTTACATCGTCAACCGTATATACTTTTTAACCGGCATACGCACGCACATTCAGCAGGAAGGTTTCGTCAAATGGCATAAGCTAAAGAAAATGAGGACCGAAGAAAATGCCAAAGGGTTGATAACCTAAAAGAACAGAATACAGGCAAGAACACAGGATACAAAATCAGCTCTGCCTAAGATTTTTCTTTGACCGTATGCAATACTGATAGAAAATAACAAAAAATCTTTTGCAAAAACTTATGAGGAAAGAGTGCCCCATGAAGATAAATAAGCTCCTTAGTATTGTGTTAATCACCGCGGTGATACTTGGGTTTGTCCTGCCAGGCTGTAATAAGACCACCACACTTTCTGAGATGCCCTATGAGGCAATTCACCTCGGCGATAATTTATTCGTCATCACGAAAACTGCGAAGGAAACAAAAGAGAACCTTTACATGCCTTTCGTCGCGCACTTCGATAGCCCTCAAGATATGCAAGTCGGTGAGATCATGGCCTTAGCCTTTGATGAACTTATGGAATCTTTTCCGCCACAAGCAGTTATTACCGCATCAGAAAAACTGCCTGCGAAAAGCAAGTTCTACTCCGTGAACTTCAGTTTGGGCAACCAGTTACTTCAGATTAATCCTGAAGGAACGTATCTTATCGATGTGAGAAGCGTGGAAGAATACGAGGAAGGTCATGTGCCGGGCAGCATCAATATCCCCGTCAATCAACTCAGTGAAATTGCGAACATCATACCTGATCCGGATAGCACTCTCCTGCTTTACTGCAGAAGCGGAAATCGCACAGTTACAGCTGCCAGAATCCTCCTTGAACTGGGATACAAGGTCATTTTCAACTTAGGCGGTCTTTCAGGATATGACGGTGATCTTGAGAAATGATCACGGTTCCCCTGTTGGTATACCTCATGGAGAAAAACCAAAATTTTAAATATTTTTAAAATTTCGGTACAAAGTTTCTGTACAATGTAGTTTGCGCAACAGGATAAAATACAGAGGAACAGTTTTCATGTGGATACCGTCCGAAAACATTATCGCCGTGCTAAATACGGCTGCAAAGCTGAGCCTTGTCGTGTTCACTTTGGCTATCTTTCACCAAGTCGCTATCGCACTGATAGGAATCTTTCCGAGCAGATCGTTTCAGCGTATTTCGAATAATCGCAGTCTGCCTGCCAAAACGCGTTTTGCCGTTATCATTCCCGCACGCAATGAAGAAGCAGTATTGGCCGGTCTCATGGAAAGCCTCAATCGACAAACCTACCCCCGTGAGCTCTTCGATGTATTTGTCATTGCCGACAACTGTACGGATCAGACTGCCGCGATCGCGCGACGTCATGAAGCTTCGGTTTTTGAGCGTTTTAACAGAAACAAATGCAGCAAGGGTTATGCACTAGAGTGGTTTTTTGCTCACTACTTCAAAGAAAGCTCCTTCTCACATGATGCCGCTGTCATCTTTGACGCGGACAACATTGCGGATCCTGACTTTCTAGCAGTCATGGATCGTCATTATCAAACAGGAACGCGTATGGCCGCCGGCTACCGCGACAGCAAAAACCCCCAAGACAGCACAATTGCCGCTGCTAACAGCATCTTCGGACTGTTTCAGGGCCGCTTTATACATCAAGGTCGCACAAATCTCGGTTTACCTCTCTCCTCCGTCAGCGGAACTGGTTTTATGTTTGCGCTTGATATAATCCGCGAGGAAGGTTGGCACACTCGGACAATTACTGAGGACAACGAATTTACGATGCAAGCCATCCTTAAAGGCGAGACACCGGTTTTCATACGTGAGGCGCGCTTTTACGATGAACAGACGACAACCTGGTCGGAGATGTTGCGCCAGCGCTGGCGTTGGTCAGTCGGCACTGCGCAAACGATGCGCCTGATGGTGCCGAAACTCTTGAAACAAATTATTCGGGGTGAAACCATACTGCTCGACAGTCTCTGGTTTTTACTGCAAATTCCCGTCTTTGCTCTCATCAGCATAATTTCTGTATTGCGCAACCTCGTGCTCCTGCCTCTCTTCAAAGCGGATGCGCTCACTATTTTGCGCAATACAGTTCCTCTTCTGGGCAGCTATCTCCTCATTGTCGCGTCCGTTCTGTTACTCTTACGTTTGGAAGGCAAAAAACTGAAAGAATACGGCAAGGCTGCTTTATTCTATCCCCTGTTTCTCAGCCTGTGGATCCTGATGCAATTCTTGGCTCTTTTCAAAAAAGATACGGAATGGAAACCGATCAGTCACAGTGCGGCTTGGGAAACGAAACAATAGGAACAGAGCCCAGACATTTTTCCCACGCTCTTAATATCCCTCTAACAAGCGTTTATTAAACTGACATAAGCAGATATCTTGCAAAGGGCGTGGAAATGAAAATCTTAGCAAGGAGGGGCTATCTCGTTTAATAAGCCAGCCCCTCCGAGATTCATCAGGTCATCAGATTTTGATCAGAGCGAGCCGGGAAGATCGCGCGAGAATTTTGCCGCAAGTTTATCCTGCCAGTCTGATAAGGGAGCGAGTTTGCCGAGGAAAAAGCGAAGGATCTTCGGCTCATGCACAAAGTGCAGACCTCCGATCAGATCGCGGTTTTCATAGAGCCACGTCACGCGGTCGATGGCGTAGTCGATTTGGCTCATGGTAAAGACACGGCGCGGCATGGCTAGGCGTAAAAGCTCCATCTCGGCCAAGGTCTCGTTGCCGTCGGCATCTCTGCTCTCACTGAGCGTACCGCGCTCCATACCGCGAATACCGCCGGCGATGTAAGCGGCGACAGCAAGGGCGGCTGCGGGATACTGTTCCTGCGGAATATGCGGAACGAAGCGAGAAGCGTCGAGATGACAGCCAAGTCCGCCTGCAGGCGTCACGACCGGGACTCCGCGTTTCTCGAGTTCGGCCACCATATAAGCGATAAATTCAGGGCCTTGCGAAATGACGGAGAGATCCATCGTCTCTTCAAGTCCGACGGCAATCGCCTCAATCTCACGGACTGACATACCGCCGTAGGTAAGAAACCCTTCGTTCAGCACGACTAGCTCTTTGAGCGGGTCGACGAGTTCGCTGTCCCTCATGCAGATACCGCCGCCGCGCGCAAAACCGAGTTTTCTCGCAGAGAAGTAGATAATGTCACACTGATCACAGACTGCCCGCATAATCTCTCGAATCGTGAGGTCCTTACATTCCTCATCCCTCATCTTCAGGAAGTAGAGGTTGTCCTGAAGAAGTGACGCGTCCATGACGAGAGGGACACCATGCTCCCGGCAAATCCTGCCTGTTTCCTTCAAATTGGCAAAGGAAAAAGGCTGACCGCCGATCAAGTTTGTTCCGGCTTCGACACGAACAAACGGCACCCTGCCTTTATTCTCGTCTAATAGCTTTGCCAACGCTTCAGTGTCGAGATCACCCTTAAACGGGTTGTCACTTTGGCACTGAAGTCCTTCAGGTTTAAGAAGTTCGACGACTTCTCCTCCGCATCGCACAATATGCGCTTTTGACGTCGTAAAGTGGTAGTTCATCGGGACGATATCACCGGGTTTCACGAGCAGATCGGCGATAATTTTTTCACAACCGCGACCCTGATGAGCCGGCAAAAAATGATCCGTGCCGAATATGTCGCGCACTGTTCTTTCGAGTCGGAAAAAGGACTCACTGCCTGCGTACGCATCGTCCGCCTGCATCATCGCCGCCTGCTGTCGGTCACTCATGGCGTTGACGCCGCTATCGCTCAACATATCGAGAAAGATATCCTTGTTGCGGAGAAGATAGAGATTGCTCGACGCTTCCTTAATGCAGGCGAGCCGCTCTTTGACCGGAAGCAAGTTCAGCTTCTGTACAATGCGCACCTTGTGGCGCTCGAGCGGGATTTTTCTTCCGTCGAAAAATGAGATGGTTTCCATGCTTTCATTCCTCCTTTGTTTTCTGCAATGCCCTTAAGGCAATCAGCATGATCCGGCACACTCCGCGCCGGTGAGCCGGGGGACGAAAAGCAATAAAAAACGTCCTCCCGACATTTTTGCCGAGAGGACGTCTGCCAACGTGATACCACCTCTCTTCGCCTTCACCTCACAGTGAAAGCCTCTGCCGGTACGTCGGTTTTGCTGAGTAAAGACAAAAGTGGCCGTCCTCACTTAACCGGTTATACCGCTGCGCTGTTACGGGCGCACCCGTCGCCTCCTACCTCCGATCGTACGGTCTCAGGACGCTGCTCTCGGAATGTATTCATCTCACCGTCTGCTTTTTGCCTCACACCACCCGGCATATCTCTGTAAGCTTTCGATGAAACTACTTGTTTCCAGTCATCGCATTATGACGATTACCATACCACAGAAATAAATTTTTGCCTAGACATAAAATGTAAATTTTTCAATAATTATTCAAATCACAATGCTTTGCTAAAACGAGTCAGGCAAACCGCGAGAATGTTTCCGCGAGTTTCTCCTGCCAATCGGATAGGGGGAAAGTTCACCGATAAAAGAGCGCATCTCAAAAACCCCTCAACTGAGCCCCTTCCACATCGGGCAAGCACAGCCTGAGTTCCCACGTATTTTTACATTCCGCAAGCCGAGAAGTCAATCCTTCGAGATGGTCGCCCGCTTGACGGATAAGAAGCAGGCTTGGACCCGCGCCGCTTAACGTAACGGCAAGCGCTCCGCTCTCTTTCGCCATCTCAATCAGTCGATCAGCCTCTTCTACCAGAGGAAATCGGTAAGGCTGATGAAGACGGTCGTCAAACGCATGGCGGATCAACTGCGGGTCTCCACTTGCAAGAGCACTTATACTTAGCCCCATCTGCGAGAGATTGTAGGTGGCATCTGAAAAAGCGACACTCTTGGGAAGAATCTCCCTTGCTTTCGAAGTAGATAAGGTAAAAGAAGGAATCAGCACCGCAAAAGCAAGCTTATCGGAAAGGGGTAACTTGCCTGCAAAGACTTTCTCGCCGCTCAGACCTGAACTCACAAGCCCCCCCAAGAGAGCTGGAGCGACATTGTCGGGATGTCCTTCTATGGCGGTGGCGATCTGCAAAAGCTCGTGTTTTGTGATGTCCTCTCCGCTCACGTGCCGGGCGGCATATACCCCCGCCACAATACAGGCGGCTGAGGAACCCAATCCTCTCCCAATGGGAATCACTTGCGGGGTACGCACCTGAAGGTCAGGACCTGTAGCGCCCATCCATTCAAGCGCTTTCCTGTATGCCTTGATCACAAGATGCTCCGCATCGGGAGAAGACGTTTCCTCAAAAACGAAACGCCCGTAAATGTTTAAAGCAAGTCCCAGACTGTCGAAGCCGGGACCCAGATTGCCGCTCGTGGCCGGAACGCGAATCTCAAACATTCAGAACCTCCCATACTGTCCGCTCCATCTCCTCGAAAGTACAGACTCTGTCCTGCGTAATAGGAGCTTCGGCAAGCTTGCTCATCGCTTCCGGGATGGGAAGTCCCGTTTTGCCACTGAGAAGCTCCACATCCTCAAAGGGATTCTGCCCGTGCACCTCTCCCAGACTCTCAAGCACAAAACGCGGAAATTTAAAAGGACTTGCCGTCGCGACGACGATTCCCTTTTCTTTTCTTCTGTGGAGTAATGCCGAGGCGACAGCCGAATGGGGATCCAAAAGAATATTTTCCTCGCTCCACATGCGGACAATCTCACCTCTGACATCTTCTTCCGACACGCGTCCCGAAGAGAAACCGTCGATCTTTTTTCCCCAGCGGTACTGTCTTTCATTCTCCAGTCGCCGCATGGCGGAACGCAGCGCTTCCGCCCCGCCCTTTTCAAACAGAAGTCGCTCGAGATTACTGCTGACAAGGATATCCATGGATGGAGAATTTGTCAGAATAAGCTCCCCCCGCGCATCGTAGTGACAAGTTTTGAAAAAGATATCGAGGACGTCGTTCTCGTTGGTGGCTACCATGAGCTCTTCAATAGGAACGCCCATTCTGCCCGCCCAGTGAGCCGCAAGAACATTGCCGAAATTGCCCGTCGGCACGCAGAACCGCAGAGGCATCTCTTCGGCATGGAGTGACGCATAGACGTAGTAGACAATCTGCGCCAAGAGTCTCCCGAGATTAATAGAGTTGGCAGACGCGATATCGTAGCCAAGGTCAGACAGTTTCGTGCGAAAAGCAGTGTCTGAAAGCATGGCCTTGACGCCTCGTTGAGCGTCGTCAAAGGTGCCTTCCAGGCCGATGACCGCCGTATTCTTTGAAGCTTGGGTCAGCATCTGTCTTTCCTGAAGAGGCGAGACGCCGCCTTTAGGATAAAAGACGATAACCTCAAAACCCTCCACATCCGCAAAACCCTCCATCGCGGCCTTTCCCGTATCGCCGCTCGTTGCCGTCAAAAGGAGATGCTTTGAAGACGATTCGAGATATTGTTTCGCATACGTCATCAGATGCGGAAGCAGACACAGAGCCATATCTTTAAAGGCGAGCGTGGGACCGTGAAAGAGCTCAAGTAAATGGAAGGTCTCTCTTTTTACCAACTTTACGGGAGGATCTGTCGAAAAGCGCGCATACGCCTTTTCAGCGGCTTCCTCCAGTTGCGCTTCGTTGATCAGAGAAAAGTAAGGACGCAAAACCTTTGCACAGAGAGCGGAGTAGGATAGTCCTTGGAGCGCCTCTTTGCTTGGAAGCTCAGGAAAAGACTGAGGAATATATAGTCCCCCATCGGGAGCAAGTCCTTTCAATATCGCCTCTTCGGCTATAATAGGCTGCGCATTCCCTCTTGTGCTTACATACTTCACATCATTCACCTATAGCAATCGCGACGGCGTCGCTCGGCAGAACCGCTTTGAGCACATTATAGGCAACAGGCTTGGTTATCCAGACGTTTTCTTCCAGCTGCTCTTCAATGGCAAACTCCATCGGTACTTTACTCCGAACATAAAAGCGTGTCTTTTCCTGATATGGAACAATCGTGAAATCCTCTTCCCCTAAAGGGCTATTTTTTCGCCTCAACGCAAAAAGAATATCCTCAAGATCTGAGAGCATGGCATGAGCCGTCGGATAGCGACCGGCACCAATACCAAGAAAACCAACATTACCGAAATGATCTCCCGTAAGCTCTATGCCATTTTCAGTCCCGTCCATAGATCCTAAAAAGTCGTTAAGGGGAAGAGCCATAAGATGTACGGCCGCTTGAACACGGTGATTATCCTTAAATGCTTGAGCGACAAACCTCACTGCGTATCCCATCCGGGAAAGGTGATCAATGTCTCTTTGCCTGATAGCAGTAATACCTTCCAAAGCTATATCTTTTTCCTCGATCTTACCTCTAAAAGCTAGAGTGGCAAGAATGCGAAGTTTTCTTCTCGCATCGTACCCTCCAACATCATCGGTCGGATCAGCTTCCAGATAGCCAAGTTTTCTTGCCTCTTCAAGCACATCTGCATAGGTTGCTTGTTCTTTTTGCATTTTTGAAAGTATGAAATTACAGCTCCCGCTCAGTAGTCCGCGAAGTGATGTAATCTCTCCGTACAAGCTTAATTCTTGAAGCGGCTTGATGAGCGGCGTACCTCCACCGACACTGGCTTCATAGAGCAGATACGCCCCATGTTCCTCCGCAAGTGCGCTAAGCTCTTCAAGATGCATACTGAGCACCGACTTATTGGCGGTTATGACGTGGATTCCTTTCTTTAGCGCTTCCTTAATAAGGGTATAGCCAAGATCAATATCCCCCGTGACTTCAAAGAGAATATCTACACTTTCATCATTGAGAATCCTTTCAACATTGGAGACAAACTCGGCACCATGTATGCCGATTTCTCTCTTCTTGTTGCAGTCACGCACGAGGACATAGCGTATGTCGATCTCCTTCCCGAGGCGTCGTTGAATCGACTCTCTCCTCTTTTGAAAAAGATCCATGATGCCTTGACCTACCGTTCCGTATCCGGCAAGGGCAATGTTTATCATTGTCGCCTCCTAAAAATTACTCTAAACTCTACACCGCAATTGTGGCGGCGCCTTCTCTCACTCTTAAACTCTTTAAGTAACGACCACGCCGCCACTATCACGGCACCTTGTTAATTACCCTGCCCCTTAAACGTCTCATATAGAGCTGCCACCGCCATGTCGGCGTCTTCATTTTCCACTCCGACCAATATGCTCAATTCACTTGATCCCTGAGAAATCATGCGGACATTGATATCAGCTTGTGCGAGAGCAGTAAAAAGTTTTGCCGACACGCCCTTTGTACGAATCATACCTTTTCCTACAACGACCACCAGCGCAAGCCCAGGATGAGTCGTCAGTCTATCAGGGCGACAGTACATGCGGATCTCTTCCAATATTTTGTCCAGCTTTCCTGAGAGTTGTTCTTCGGCAACGATAACACTGACAGAATCGATTCCGGAAGGTGTGCCTTCCACCGCTACTCTGTTGCTTTCAAAGACGCTGAGAAGCTTTCGCAGAAATCCCCTGTCCTCTCGCATCTTTGTCTTCTCGAGTGTAAATACGCGAAAATTCTTTTTGACAGCGATCCCCGTAATAATCCCGCTCTGCACACCGTTGTCCGTAATCAGTGTACCGGGATCTTTCGGAAGAAGCGTAGACCGAATCTGAAGAGGAATCCCGGCCTTGGCGACGGGAAAGACCGCATCCGCCTGAAGCACCTGGGCACCCATGTAGCTTAGTTCCCTGAGCTCGGGATATGTCATGTAGCGCATCGGCTTCGGGCTCTCGACGATTTTCGGATCGGCCATTAAAAGTCCCGGCACATCCGTCCAATTTTCATATAATGACGCGTTCAGACCGGCAGCCAGTAACGCACCCGATATATCCGACCCGCCTCTGCGGAATGTCGTCAGCGTACCGTCAGGAAGAGCTCCGTAAAATCCCGGGACAACGACTCTTTCAAGTGGCGCCACAATCTCTCCGATACACCTGAAAGTCTCTTCTTCATCAAGATCGTCTTCAAAAGAAAAGCGAACGACGTCGGCCGCATCGACAAATTGCCATCCAAGATAGTCTGCCATCAGCTTCGCACACAGGTACTCTCCCCTACTCGCACAACTGGCGGCGCTTGCTCCCGACCCGATGTGTGCGTTAACTTCTTCAATGAGAGCCTCGATATCCAATGAAAGCCCCAATTCAAGACTGATCCTTCGAAATCTCCCCGCTATCTGTTCAAAGATTTCATTGTAGTGAAAGCCTGCCGAGGCAAGCTGGGCGCACATGAGCAGCATGTCCGTGACCTTAAATGGCTCTTCTGATGACTTCCCCGGAGCGGAAACGACCACCACCCGCCGGTTCGGATCTGCCTCCACAATCTCTTTTACTCTTTGAAACTCCCGCGCACCCGCGAGAGAACTTCCACCGAATTTGCAGACGATACGTTCCATATTGCCTCTCTCTCACCTTCTTGAATTGTCAAGATAAACACAACGCAGTGTCGTAATATGTTCCTTATAGTGCCTTACAAACTCAATAATTACTAGACTATTTTTTGAGCAATTTTGCACTCTTATACACCTTTTATTTGTTTAAATATTTCCAAAAATGATCCAATTAGCAGTTTGGCGAACACCGTCTATGTGTTTTTGCAATTTATTTCATTGACAGAAGAATTGATGTCTGTCGACATCTTTTAAGACGTTGTTAAGTGCTGTATATTGAGAGTTACCGGATGGTACATTTCTACTTTAATCCGAGGATCGAGATTGCAATGATAAACAACCGTATACAAGATGTAAAAAAATACATATCCCTGATTCTGCTTATCGGGCTTGGCTTTTTGTGGACGGGAACGGCCTATATAGCACAGGCATACAGACTGCTTTCAATATTCGACGGTGGTACGGTAAATCTTATCACCTGCGGGATCTACTATGTCTGCCAAGCAGTAGGCATCGGCGTCGTCTCACTATTCTTTTTCAAGCGTCCTGTCTTAGCGGGCGGTAAGATGTTTCCTCTCTGTACTACTGCTTTTGCGGTGGTCTGTACTGCAGTATCCCTTTATTCATTTTCGCTTTCGGTAATTGTCGTATTTGGCGCGCTGCTCAATGTGGGCATCGGGGTGTTATCAGGTTGTTATCTTACAAGGCTCGCAACCGATATCACACAACAGCGCCGCGGACTTGTATTCGGTTGCGCATATGCGTTGGGCAGCATCGGCACATGGCTTATTTCGCTGCCGATGGGAGGCCGCTTCCTGTGGCATAGCGGGAGCTTTTATGCGATAGCGGCACTCGCGGCTCTGACGCTGCCGCTGATTATGCGCCTTTCGCCGCCGACCGTTCAATGTGAACCGGGTAAACGTCTGAGTAAACGTTTGAATCATAAACTCATCGTGCTTGCCGGCGCCGTGTTGTTTTTACTTTCTATGGGAAACACGCTCGGATTCGCTTTCCCGCTAAAAGGCGCCGCGGACAGTGTTTATATTGAATTTACCCGTATATTTTACGGCATCGGCCTCGTCGTCGCCGGGTATGTCAGCGATAAAAACCGTCGCTACGGCGCAATATGCTGTCTTGCCGCATTCGCGTTTCCATTCGGGGCATTAGCTCTGGGCAGTCACATGGCAGGTGAAACTGCCATGTGGATGCTGGCTTATCTGTTTTTGGGCTTTTGGTCGGTATACCGCATACTTGTTTTCGCCGATCTATCCGGTAAAGCCAACATGCCGGCACTGGCAGTACTCGGCCTTCTATTCGGCCGTATCGGTGAAGCCGCGGGAACACTCGGCACGTGGCTTTTTGCCGGAACGCCGCTTATTGTGATTACCGGCACAGTTTTTGTGTTGGTGACCGTACTGTTCTTTATGCTGTATCAGAGATTTTATACGACCGTCGCTACCCCAGAAGAATTGGAAGAAAAACGGTTCGCAGAGTATTCCGCGCATTTCGGCTTCTCGGTGCGGGAACAGGAGATATTTACGCTCATCATCCGGGGGATGTCCAACGCCGAAATTGCCGGAACGCTATATATTACCGAGAGTACGGTGAAATTCCATATCGGAAATATTTTCAAAAAGAGCGGTTTCGCACGCCGTTCCGAGCTTATAACCGACTACAAGCTCGGAAACAATCACTAAAGGTCTTTCAGACGAATTGATCGTCAATTTTTTTAGAGCTAATACAGATCCTCGGGCTGTTCCTCGCGACCGCTTAAACGATTTCTGTACCGTTTTTCGATTGCGTTCCGCCACGCACCATGAGCAGAATACGCTGAATCAAATGCGAAAGGCACCGTCCTACCTTTTTTGTCTTCCCTTCCTGACCCAATAGAATATAATTACCAATGCGCCGACAACAGCTACGCCTATCACTATCCAAAGTATCCACCGGGAATTTGCGGGATTGGAGTCATCCTGACCGGCAGAAGTAACGGTACTGCTTTCGTCCACATCTGTTATCGACTCTTGAGCAGGAGCGGATATTTGTTCCGGTATCGTTGTAGGTTCAGGTTTTGCGGTTGTCGGCACGGGCGAAGCTGTCGTTGGAACGGTTGAAACTGTAGTTGGCACAGAAGACACTTCCGTCGGCAAAATTGCCACTGTTGTGGGCACGGAAGATACTTCCGTCGGCAAAGTTGCCACTGTTGTTGACACAGAAGATACTTCCGCCGGAAAGGTTGCCACTGTTGTTGGCAAAGACTTTTTGGTTGGCTCGGTGTCGGAGGCATATGAGATTTTTCGCCATTTTGCGTACAGAGTCTTGTCACCCGATTCGCCTGCGCTCCAGTCCGTTGCCTCTATAGTAAATGAACAATCAGTATACCAGCCAAGAAAATGATACCCTTTGCGTGTGGGTTTCATCAGACTGACGCTTTCAGTGGAAGAATATAGACCCGGATTCTTCTCATTGTTTGTTCCGCCATTCAAATGATAGATAATCGAGTATTGACTGAACGATTTCTCCGTGAATGATCCTCCTTCGTAATCAGAAGCCTTGACAGTGTATTCACCTGCGTTTGATAGGCCGAGACCCAATTCACCGGAAAACTCCCCGTTACTATTTACCTCGCATGTGTCCATCATCAACAGATTGCCGTCCGAGGCAAAAAGCAGCACTGCAACCGCCTTCACGCCGGAAGCCACGGTTCCGCTGTAAGAAACCGTGCCTGTTACGCAAGAAACGTCCAAAGTCGTAATGGAACGGTTTTCAGCAAACACCGAAAAAGGATTGATGCTCAGCACCAGCAAAACGACAGCGATCAGTATAATCAATAATTTTTTCATCCTCATTGCCTCCTTATGGCTTCGTCCATTTAACGCCGGTGCCCGATCCGTAATTTACTCCGCCAAATGTACCGGCAACCGTGGGGGCGTTTTTGAGCACCAGAACAGAAACCTCGATCGGTGCGGAGGCAAGATTCGATCCGGCATAAATCAGATAATCGACCACGTTCGCCCCTCCGGACGAGCCGTCATTGTACATGAACGCTTTCTTGATCCGATCGAATATGCCTGTCGTTGCGGGATGCGGATTACTCATCGGCTGCGTGACGATCTCTGTTTCAATTCTTCCGTCTGAGTATTCTCGGGTCACATACAAACCGTATGGTCGCTTATCACTGTAATCAGGAATGAAATAGGACGCTGTAATTTTGAATCCGTTGCCGTCCGCAAAATCCACGAGATTGCCGTATTGCGTTCCGTGAAACACCGTCCGGGTTGTGGAGGGGTTGCCGTCCCGTGCGTTGTGGGCTTGTATATCAACCCCGACTCGATGAATGATTAAATTTCGCACTACTGCCTCACCGTTTTTCTTTACGATCGTAAGCGGCACGGTGACCCTATCGTAGAAATTGGACAAGAAATCGATTGTGACGGTACCGTCACTGTTGTTTGTAAATGTGTAGCCTGGACTTTCGGATGAGGCCACTTTCATGCTTGTAATATCGCCGATGTCACCCTGAGGCTTTTCGAGTATCACGCGGTCGTTACCGAAAAATACTTCCTGCGTGGCGTCGCCCGACGTTACATGAGGATATGTATCCAGTTCCCATGTGAAGGCCTCTTGTGTACCCGATTCAGACGTTGCCCTCACGCTCATGCACAACGCGTTCTCCTTTATGATAGTGAAAGGGAACAGATTCAATTGATTCTCCGGCTCTCCGGCATTGTTGACGACGTGAAACTGCCCTCCATAGAATGATGACGTTGAATAGTATCCCCACATGGGGTGCCCGGTCACGAAACTCAAATTTTCGAAACTTGATCCTGACGCTTCAGAAAACGGCATTAGAGACGTGGCGAACACGCCGCCAATCCATGTGCTAGCTTCATTACTCGTGTCCTGCATCTCAAATACCGCGTCGTTGCTAAAAGGATCAGATGCTTTTGAGATATATAACTCTGATTGTGAACGAAAGACAATATTTGTTACGTCATCTACGACATATACAGGAACAGGAAGATATGATGAGGAAGATAAAGGATGACGCACATATACTTCTCCGAATTTATAAGTAATCCCGTTTCCGGAAGTCTGCTCCTTGAAGATCGGCGCGATATGCGCGCTGACATCATCAGCCCAAAGATAAATGCCGCGCAAGCCATATTCCCGCCTGACTGCATTCTTAACAGCCTCCCATGTGACGGTTTCACTGTTCAATATAACGATAGGTTCATAATACTCTGTGACACCACCGGGCATTCGCCTTTCAAATTCAAAGAGTAACGTATAGTCAGATTGTGTTTCGATGTCAGCACGCAGTCTGCCTTCCATCTCGTCGTAGTAAACGTCGATCACTGCATCCATTTCCACACCTGTATCATCAACCATATAGACACGCGCCAGCTTATATCCGCCGGCATAGTTTGCGGGTGTATGGTATCCGTCGTCAGGGAAAATATAGAAGCTTTCTATGTCACGCGTATTGCTCGTCAAGGTAGTTCCATTTGCCGGAACATACCCCTCCTTACCCATAATCTGAATATTTCCATTCTCAGGCTTCGGAATGGTGATGGTATAAGTAGAGGACTTCATAAAACTAACTTCCAGATTCATGCTGCGCTCCACATGAAATACCGTAAACTGCCCCGATTCGTCCACCATTTCAGGGCGTCCGTCCACCCACAGTTCGTCTATGACATAGCCGGCGTCCGGAGTAATGGTAAACGTAACGTCGCCGCTGTGGCCAACCTTTGGATTCATGGGGCTTATTGTTCCGTTGGTGCCGACAACGGTCGTGATGGTATGCGTTATGTTCTCCACAAATTCGACAGACAGCGTTCTGTCATTCTGAACATTGTGTAAAGTAAACTGATTGTTCTCGTTCACGTTTTCCGGATGCCCGTCTACCGACAGAGAATGTATTGTGTATCCGGGATTAGGCATAATAGTAAACGTGACATCTTGATCGTGGCCGACCTGAGGGTTCATAGGACTCAACGTCCCGTTTGACCCAACATTGGTCGTAACAGTGTGAAGAACCTGTCTGAAAGTAGCCGACACGCTGATATCGCTGTTAACCACAATGTCTCGCTGAAAATTACCCAACCTTGAGCCGATTTCCTCGTCCGTGCTATAAGTCGTTGCCCCTATCGTTACGCTGTCGATTTCATAACCAACATTTGGACGTACGACTATCGCAGCGTTGCCGCCTTCCTCAACAGTAACGCTCGAGTTATTCTCATGCGATCCGTTGACGAGTATCTCTCCATTCTCAACAGCAGCAACAGTGATTTGATATGGCCCCGCTGCGCTTGTACTTATTGGCAATGACAGCAAAAGCAACAATATACTTAAAATAACGGTCAGCGATTTTTTCATAAAATTCTCCACAATTTAATTATCTGCTCGTTTGATGCAAAGTGCCCTTTGTATGGTTCCGAAAAGCTCATCCAGCAAGACTAAACCCCAGATATCAAAAACAGTTGTGTTTGGATCTTTCAGATGGAGGGTTACCTGTGTACCGACTGCGTGTACGGAATTATCCAGTGCGATGTGCATACTCCCCGTACGTCCGACATCAGATACGATCAGCGTACCCATTTCACTGTCAGAACTGTCAAGCCGCAACCCCAGCGCTTCAATGGTGTCGTACAACGCGTTGATCACGATGCTTTTTTCGTAGGGAAAACAGCGACCTTGGATCTCCATACAAATTACCTCACAAACTACCTCAGTTTAATTTTCGCCTGCAAGGCACATTGCGAACAAGTCTGAAGAGGTACAGGTAAGCAAAATTGAAGGTATAGGTTTAGTAGAGGTATCCCTTAATCTCGCGATTGGGCGTACGAAATTACTTTGAGGTATGGAGATAGTTCGTGAGTGTCAAAAATGATTCCTGATAAATTGCTCTACTTCATTGAGAGATGACAAAGACGTTTGTGCACCCTTTTTTGAGACAGTTAAGGCTCCTACGTAATTGGCAAATTCTATGCTCTTTCTGGCAGGGAATGAGGACAACATCGCATAAGTAAACGCAGCGACAAAAGAGTCTCCCGCAGCTGTAGGATCTAACGAAATGACATTCTGTACCGCTTTTTCATAGATATAATCCTCAGCAGTAACCCAGCAGGCTCCCTTGCTCCCCAATGTCACAATGACATTAGGGCAACCCAATTTTATTAATATTCTCGCCTTTTTTACAATATTTTCAAGATCAAAAACAGAGCGGTCATCATCGTATTCTCCTACGAGCTCTAAGAGTTCGTGCTCATTGGGCAGCAGATAATCAATGTTGCGATAATCCTCTTCATCCAAAGCATAGGAGGGCGCGGGATTTAAGATAACTTTTACACCTTGTCTTTTAGCCATAGCGCGAATTTGTTTATTAATAGACAACGGGATTTCTTGCTGAAGAACGACTGCTCGATATTGTGAAATTTGTGTCTCTAAATGGGCAATATCAGCATCGGTTATCTCCATATTAGCGCCGGAAACAACGATAATTCGGTTCTCCGTATTACCTTCACTGTCTGTCTCAACCTGCACATTTCCAACTGCAGAAAAACTGCCGTCGCGCAACACTTGGCTAACATTTACACCGGCATTCTTAAGCGAACTGAGCAAAATGTCGCCGTTAACATCTGAACCCACCTTACCTAACATATCGACATCTAAACCGAGCAATGCCATCTGCATCGCTTGATTTGCGCCTTTACCGCCGGGCGCCATACTGAAACTCTCGCCTAAAACTGTTTCACCCCGCTCGGGAAATCTTGATGTATGCACAATGAAATCCATCACAAAACTACCGACTACAAGTACTTTATTAGGATTTTTTTCACTTTCTGCTAGCATAAATACACCATCTTTCTATTGAATTATGTTGCATAACACATTTTGTCGGACGAAACAAACAAAAGAAAAAGGAGAAACCGAGATTAAGAATGGCAGCTAAATATAAGTATCAGCCCGACAAATAATATTTACAAATCGCAATCCCCCGTTTGTCCCAAAGAACCGCCCGGGTGTCTCCTAAGATAACCCTCAAGATCAAGTTCCGCTTGCTCTTGCAGCAAAATAGACAATGCTTGAACGACTATTAACTCAGCCAATACAGAAGCTCTGGGAGCGCGATTCAGCGGACCGCCTTCCTTCTCGACTTTAGCCAAAAGATGCACTTCAGCTAATCGCGCTAAAGAAGAATTCGGATTAGAAGTAATGGCTACTATCACTCCTCCATTATTGAGCACCGCTTTAGCTGTAGCTAGCAACTCACTCGTCTCACCGCTATTAGAAATGCAAACAACTACATCCCCGGCAACAATTTGACCTGCTGAGCCATGGACAGCTTCAGTGCCATGCAATACGTACGCGGGTGTTCCGGTTGATGAACATAAGGAAGCCGCATAAGCTGCAACATATGACGGCTTACCTATACCGGAAAAATGCAAACGATTATTCGTATTCTTGGCAGCGGCAATAATATCTGCCGCCCTTTTCAAGTTATCGCGATCCAAATTGGCGAGAAAACTCAGTAATTCGTTTTTGATCGTTTCCAGATACCGTTGCAACATTTGCCGCTCCTCCCAAATCGAATAAGCTAATCTCGATAAAAAGCACCCAGGCAACTCACGGCAAAGGTACTCAAGCCGGCTCTTAACCGCTGTTGCCATACTATCACACGATGGCTACAGATGTGTGCGAACAATAGGGTTTGCGTGCGCATAACCCCGCCTTTTTGCGTGCACCGTCAAGTGGGCTGCTTAAACACTAGCCATCTCTCCGACAAGGGCTTGATACATTGATTTCTCTCAGAGAACAGTCAGTGCGCAGCGAAGATAATATGAAGACGTTCGTGACATTATCGTTAACCTCACATAAACTAAGCTATGCCTTAAATTTGAAATCATTCAGCACTGGCGAAATGATAAACCATGGAGGAACCCTGCAACAATGAGCAATTTTGATATGAGCTATCTCGGCGTAACGGTTGATATGGCGGGCTGTCCGAACCGCTGCCGCCACTGCTGGCTCAGCAACAAGAGAAACGGGCACATGAGTGTTGATGAGTTTATGGATATCGCTACGCAGTTCAAAAACTGGCGCGACGAAAATGGGGACGGAATTGCCGAGACAAGCTTTTTCTCATGGTGGCGCGAGCCGGATTACCGCGATGATTACCGCGAGTTGTGGGCGCTTGAACAAGAGTTGTCTTCGCCGGGACGCACTGAGCGGTTTGAATTGCTTTCCACATGGCGGCTTGCTCGTGATGCGGAATATGCAGAATGGGCGGCGACCCTCCCGCCTAAAACATGCCAGATAACCTTTTTCGGCATGGACGAAAGTACTGACTGGGGTATGCGGCGACGCGGTGCGTTCCGCGACCAGCTCAAAGCAACACGACGCTGTCAGGAGGTCGGAATCACTCCGCGCTGGCAATTGTTTTTGACAAAGCGCTGTCTTCCCAAGCTTGGCGAATTTCTCGAATTGATGAAGGAATACGCGATTAAAAGCTTCTTCATCGGCGGTATCTCTCCGGAAGGATGCGGTTTTGATATTGAAGATGAGAGGATTGAAAAAGCAGATTTATCATTAATACCCGACGAGCTGACCGCTCTTTCCCTCTACGGTTTAAACCTGCTCGGAAAACCGGAATCTGAGCTCCTCCCCGAGCTGCTTAGTGACCATTCGCCTCCGAATATCAGCACGAGTATTCCTGCTGTAGCGGTGGACGCCGACTACAACATCTACCCGAATGTCGCCGAGCCTACTGAATGGTGGCAGCTTGGCAATCTGAGAACTGACGGAGTGGACTTGGTTATGAAATCATACCGCGACGGCACAACACCGGGCATGTCCGCAAACAAGACGGTTCCCGTGTCGGAGCTTGCCCGTCGCTACGGAAACCCTGACAGTACAAAACTATACGATAAAGAAGACTTGCTCCGCCGCTTTATGCATCAGTGGGGTATGAATTATGTAGAAAGCAATCCATCATAAAAGATTCGAAACAATCTACAAATGTGACTATGACCCAGAGAAACTCTACAGGACAGAGAACAGTGCAAAGTATCGCGATTTGCCCAACGATGTACAGACCATCCATCGGATGATTGAAACATAGTCGATCTCGTCACACTGTCTTCACTTTATCATCTAAACTGAAAATCGCGTTCGCCGAAGGCCACCTTTAAACGCCGCGGCACTGGCCTTTTGCGGGCGCGATTTCCACTCGCCCGATTTCCATTGTCCGGACTTCCTAAATCAATATCATGAATGGCTCGCTCAATAATGCGAACGATGTACCCTTCTACCTAAACGAATCAATCATGAACCGTTCAAGACTCATGCTCATTTACATTGCATTCTAAAGGAAATGTACTTATGTTGTATCTGTGCGATGATGACGAACCGGTTCACCATCACCGGAAAAGGAGATAAGATGAAAGTACATAATATTTCACACCTTGTTAAATCAGAAGACCTGAACCATCACGGAACGCTATATGCCGGCCGTGCAGCAGAGTGGCTCGTTGAGTCAGGGTTTGTAGCTGCGGCGGCAGGGCACGGTCAGCCTCAGGACATAGTATGCATCAACGTCCACGGATTTGTTTTCAAAATACCGGTACAAAGAGGAACTATCCTAACCATGTCTTCCCGTATTGCCAGAGTGGGACGCAGTAGCATCACCGTTTACGTTAAGGCTGTGAACGAGATTACTCAAACAAAATATCTTGACAGCTTTCTTACCTTTGTTTGCTTAGATCCGGGTACAGACAAGGCCATGCCCCATGGCATCATTTTAGATAAAATCGAGTCACCTGAAGAAGAGGAAATCAGAGAGAGAGCAAATCGACTCTTCGAATGAGTCAAAGACAGCTTAACGATTCTTCCTCAAGGGCATAGACAAAAACAGCAATATTGTGGAGGCATACATCGGGTGCCTTATAATACCGTAAAAGCCGGTATCGACAACTTTTTGATTTTCCTGAACCTCAATTGTCCTTGATAGATAAGCGTTTTCACGTAAGATCTCTGCATATAGCAGATATGCGAACAAGAAAACTGCAGTTGCCGCAAAAACCAAACACTTGGGCAGAACGAGCCACTTAAAGCGGAAATCCAGTCCCGGTAGAACAAAGCCACCGATAAACAAGAGCACACTAAAGAGAATCACATTCTTTTGCTCCGTTTCTTTCTCCTTCGCATTGAGTCTTTTACGCAAAAGCTCCGGATTTTTTATTGCCAATACAAACCCTATAAGAAGCATGGGAATAAAGAGAACAGCGATAAGCAGCCACGCATTCCAAAATTTAAGCGTTCCTGCCGGAATAAACAGCAATGCCGAAATCAATAATATCCCCGATAGGTACTTCACTATTGCTTGAACAAAAAGCCTTTTATCCATTCGGCTTTCCTCCCAGCCCGTAGCTCATTCTTTACACCTTTATTACCTTTAAATTCACTGTTTTAAGCACCTATATACAAACCTTATCGTACTAAATGACAACACTGAAAGATCTTGATTGCAAGCATAAAAAGCACTGCGATTCTTTGAATAGCTTTCA
>JGI24707J26582_10000274_pt1 | contig 39241 bp, 34 predicted proteins | sample BioPla1DNA1_FD_26582 | JGI IMG/M metagenome (IMG submission 26582)
AAAAAAGCGGCCTCACAGGCTGCTTTTTTTATGTGCAGAAAATTAAATTACACAATTCTGTATAATTGGGATGGGGAAAAGGGGTAAGCCTGAAACAGTCTGTATAATATAACGTAACAAAAGAGAAACATACAATTAATACAATTAAATTATATTGGGCGGGCGATTTATGTTAAGCTTTTCCTAGAAGCTCTTTTTATTAATCGGGAGGTCCATACATGAGAAAAAACTTTTTAAAAGTACAAAAATCACTTCTGGCTTTGTTTCTTTGCTTAACACTGGTATTTTCTATGGCAGGGAATGTTGCTCTGGCATATGTTTCTGGCTTTGGAAATACGTCAATCTTCCATAATGAAGAGAGAAAAATAGCTGAAGGTGTTGTTTTAAACCGGTGGAACGGTATTACCGGCAGTAATGCCTATAAGGCAGGCCAAACAATTACTTTTAACCCCAAAACCTCAGATGCTATGGTTCTTGCTGCATACGGGAACAGCGTCAGCAGTCGTGTAACCTTAAGCAGTATGTCAAAAATAGAGGAACAGAAACAAGGAATTTCGATAATTGGAGGAATTAACGGAGATTTTTATTANCTTGAAAATGGTGTGCCAATAGGTCTGTTAGTACAAAACGGCAGGTTAATAAGCTACAGCAATACTAAATGGAATGCTGTCGGTTTTAATCAGGACGGCACAGTTATTATCGATATGCCTAATTTTGAAATGTATTATACACTAAACGGCAAGAGATTTACCTTTGGTAATTTTAACAAGCCGCAGAACGATTGGGGTCCATATCTTTACAGCAGTGACTTCGGACCGAATACAGGCAGTACTGTGCCAAGTCTTGAAGCCGTACTAGATATAACAGAGGGCGATCTTAAAATAGGCGGAACAGTAAAAGCTGTAATATCGGCTATTAAAATTAATGCGAAAGCAACACCAATAGGCGAAAACCAGCTTGTTTTATCAGCGAGAAACGGGAAAACCGGTTTTAGTTCGATGGCCGATTTCAGGATAGGAGACGAACTGGTATTCCGCTTCAACGATCCTGAAAACAAATGGATTAATGTAACACAAGCCGTAGGAGGAGATACAATACTTATTAATAACGGTGTTGTAACAAGCGGATTGTCTTCATCAAACTATAACCCTGTTACAGCAGTAGGCGTCAAGGCCAACGGCGAAGTGGTATTTTATCAGGTAGACGGAAGAAGCACTTCAAGTCAGGGTGTTTCGAGCGCGGAGGTTGCTCAGTTTCTTCATAAATTAGGATGTGTAAAAGCTCTGCAATTAGATGGCGGAGGTTCGTCAGCAATAATTGCAAGGATGCCGGGGCATTCAAGTCCGGGTCTTCTCAACAATCCATCTGACGGAAGAGAAAGAGCAAACTCAAACAGCCTTATTCTTGTCTCAAAGAGCAGCGTTAACATAAAAGAAGGGACAGAAACAAACAGTTCGGCGGCGGCAAATCTGCATGTCTATCCCGGAAAAGTCTATGCTCTGCCCGGGGCTGCCGTACAGTATTCTGTTCTGGCAACCAATAAGCATTATCTGCCGGCACAGTTGCCCTCATCAATAGAGTGGGTGACCGGTACAGGCACTATAGATAAAAACGGTCTGCTACAGGTAGGTAATGATACCGGCACTTTCCATGTTATGGCTGCAGACAGAAATATCGCAGGGAGTTCATCCGTTACTGTTCTGGACAGGGTAACTTCCATTAAACCCTCCAAGAGTGTTTTAACACTTCTTCCGGGAGATAAGATAGATTTAAGCTGCGAAGCTTACTATTATAATATGAAAGTGAATAGTAGTGACAGCTCTTTTGACTGGCAGGTCGAGGGGAATATCGGTACTATTACCGGGGATGGCGTGTTTACCATGGCTGACAACGCCTCCGGCAGCGGCCGCATAATTGTAAAATACGGTAATACATCCGCTTATATAGATGTAGTAATACCAGCCACTCCAAATTCAATAGAAGATTTTGAAAATCAGATTAGCTGGGGATATTCATCGGTCAGGGCAAAATCTGCGAATGTATCAATAATTCAGGACAAGGAAATGGCAAGGTCAGGCAGTGGGCTGTTAAAGCTTGATTATGACTTTACTCTGGGTAATGGCGTAGAAACCGGCGTAGCAGGTGTATATGCATATACACTGAACCCCAACACAAAAGCCAAGACCGAGCTTGCTATAAATGGATCACCAAATGCCATTGGAATGTGGGTGTACGGCGATAACAGCAAGACATGGCTTCGTGCAAGCGTGAAAGACGGAAGCGGACAGAGCTTCTACATCGATTTTACACCCGACTATAACCCGACTAATGGTACAGGCGGAATTGACTGGACCGGCTGGAAGTATGTCGAGGCGAAAATACCAAGTGGAAGAAAAGGCCCGTTCACACTTGAAACGCCGATAAGAGTAATGTGTTCCAGAGACGATATGAGAACAAAAGGAACCTTGTATTTTGATCAGATCCGTGCCGTATACACAGATGGTAATATAGCCCAGGCACCTGTAGTTAAAGTTACATCTCCTGCGGATAAGGCTGTAATAAAAACTGCAAAGACTCCTCTTACGGCTGAAATAATTAAGGGAGCAAACGGAGCAAATATAGACGCAAACAGTGTGAAGGTATTGCTTGACGGAACTGAGCTGACTAATATTTCTGTTGAAGGAACCGAAAATGTTTTAATAAAAGGAGAGCTTGGTTCGGACAGTATTCTGTCTGACGGACAGCACACCCTCACTGTAAACTATTCTGATATGGCCGGCAATAGGAGAACACACACAATTACATTTACAGTGGACACAGGAGCACCTCAGGTGACAGCCGCAACCGATGCCACAGTTATTGAAGGCGGCAGCTTTAATACGACCATGAGTGTTAAGAATCCTAAGAATCTGAAGAAAATCTATGTTGACTTTGAGTATGATCCGACAAAACTTGAGCCGGTGGATCAGGACAGCTCTACCCCGGGCATTCAGGTAGCCTTGGAATCCTGGGCTAAGAAGGGAACAATTATAGCGAACCGTATCGACGAGAAAAATGGCAGAGTGCTTATAGTAATAGACAATCTGACAAATTTATCTGTCGCTGATACGTCCAAACTGGCCACCATAACCTTTAAAGCAAAGCCGGGTTTTGGTGACGAAGCTCAGATAAAGCTTCATCTGGGTGCAATGATTGTTGAAGGAAGAGAACAAAGCCAGAGATTCCCGCTTCCTGATATGAAGGTAAGCCGGGATTATCCGCTAATAATTAAGGCGGAAGGAATTAAGCCAGGTGAAACCACGACCATAACTGTAACCGACAGAAACGGACAACCGGTTGCAGGTGCGGGCATTTATTTGAATGATCTTTCATACCCGTTCTGGCAGACTGATGCAAACGGTCAGGTGGTTACAAATATTTTAACTCAGCTTTTGACCGGAGAACCCTTAAGCATTCGGGCCAAGAAAGATAACCTGGCAAGCAAGCCTTTTGCTTTAGCAGAATAGCAAATATCTGAACAATAGGCTAACCTCGGGAATAGTATATTAGCAAAGACTTCCGAGGGACGTTATGGTTAATCGAAACTACCATTTCGATATTAATAAGCTATTGATAATTGGGGCTTTTATAACACTGTTAGGTGATTTTATTAAGTTGCTGATAACCTATCAGGTGTACTGCAATAATTTATCAAAAAAGAATATAAATCAACTGGAACTGGAAATTGCAGAGGATGACTTTATATAAGTTGTCCTCCTGAGCACAGAAAAGCTCCCTTACTGTCATCCTGAGCGGAGCGCATCGAAATCGAAGGATCTTTTATGTTAACAAAAGATCCTTCGCTACGTTTAGGATGACACAGTTCTATATGTGCTTTAATTGGTCAGATATTCAAAGATCTCTCTCAAATTTTTTCCTTCAATTTGTTTTCTTGCGATGGCAACCTCTTCTTTAACAATTTCAGCTAAGGCCTTTTGTCCAAGAATTTCTACCGGGGCAAGATCATCTGTAAGAACCAAAGTATCATCTGTCATTTCCACAAGGTTTTCGCCTATGAATTTGGAGATATAGTACAGATCATGGTTCTTGTTTATCTGAGCTTTGACATTATTATTATAGTTTTCAATCATATTATTATCATCGCTGACAAAAAGCAGTGAATTGGTAACCTGTGTAAGGTCAGCTCTGTAGACCTTGTTAAAAATACTTTTAACTGTATTTGCCAGATACTCAGGAACACCTGTAAAGCTTCCGGATTTCATATTTACGTTAACAATAAGGATACCTCCGGGCTTCAAATGCTCCTTAACAATCTGAAAAAATTCCTTGGTAGACATATGAAAAGGTACGGTAATATCCTGATATGCGTCGGCAAGAATTATGTCATATTGCTTTGCGTCAGGTGTCGAGAAAAAGCTGCGTCCGTCATTTATGAAAACATTGGCTTCATCTTCCTTCAGATTAAAGTATTCTGTGGCCAGATCGGCAATTTTAGCATCAATTTCAACTGCATCAACAGCTACATTTGGTATGTATTTCTTAAGCTGTTTTGGAAATGTACCTGTTCCCAACCCCAACACCAAAACATCCAGTTCCTTTTCTGGGGACATGTCATTTATGAAATAAGGTGCCATAAGAGCATATTCATAATAGTATCCGGAAAGGGAACCGTCCTTTTTATAAATTGACTGTACTCCAAAAGCTACGTTGGTTGATAATATTATAGAAGTCTCTGTTTCTTCCACTTGAAGATAATTATATAAGGATTCCCCCTCATATAGTATATTGCTTTTCCAGAAAGCATAGGAATCATTGAGGGGGATTAACATAAAAACCAGTATTAAAATTGCGGTTATAGTATTGCGCAACGCATTTTTTTTGGAAAAGAGAAAGTAAAGTGCACATACTATATTTAACAGAAGAGCAAAGAGCAGAAAAGTTTTGCTCGTGCCTATATAAGGAATTGTAAGGAAGGTGGGAGCAAATGTTCCGATAATACTTCCTATAGTTCCCATAGCATATATTTGGCCTGCAATCCGTCCCTTGTTCTCTGTATCTTCAACACCAAGCTTAACCAGGTACGGTGACACCATGCCTAATAATGTCATTGGAAGTGAGAATATTACCAGACAGGAAATGGCCGAGCCTGCTACAACCAGATTGCTTCCTGGGAAAACCAGCATAAGCAGACCAGCAATCAGTGCTATTAAGTATTTGCTTACGAAAGGGATAACAGCAATCCATACTGATGCTATCCAGATATAGAAATATAGCCGCCCAAGGCTCTTATGCTTGTCCGCGCTTCTTCCGCCAAGGACATTACCGATACTCATACAAATCATAATAAGTCCTATTATTACAGACCAAACAATTTGTGAAGAACTGAAATATGGGGCCAGGAGTCTTGAGCATGAAAGCTCAACAGCCATTACGGTCATACCGGACAAAAAAGAAGTAATGTAAAGAATCAGATTATTTTTTCTCATCGGTTTTTCTCCTACTTAAGTTTTATCTTTAAAACATTTTATCATATTATGTTGTAATTAATATACTTAATTTGAAAGATATAATACCATGGCAGATATTGCAGGGACATCAATTACGTCGCCTATAAAATCATATAAGGTATTAACACCGGCGGTTTTTTCGTCCACAACTACGTTCCAATGTCCGTGCATGGGCAAAGAAAAGCTTTGCTTCTGCATCCCGGCGTTATAGGCTACAAAAATAGTCTTCCATGAATCATTATTAGCATAATTATTAAGAGAAAAAGCTATCGCATGCTCGGGGCAGGGATAAAAAGTAAGATTTTTTCTTATTTCCTCAGCCTGTATCATACGAAACGCCGGATGGGCTTTTCTCAGGCTGATCAGTCCCTTATGATAATTAAATACTTGTTGATAACGGTGTTTCAGCGACCAGTCAATCTGGTTTATCCCGTCAGGAAGATTATATGAATTATGCTCACCTTTCTTTGTTCTCATCATATCGGTTCCCAGCATAAAGAAAGGTATACCCTGAGAAGTAAGAACTATAGCGGCTGCCAGATTAACAAGGCGAATATAATCAGATTCTTTTAAATCAGGCCTGCTGGCCAGCAATTTATCATAAAGGGTAAGATTATCATGTGACGCCGTATAATTAACACAATGCCACGGGTAAGCCGCCCATGCATAACCTGAGTAATTCACCTTTGAATAGTCGATGCCCGGGTGGTATACAGCTCCCACAACACCAAATTTTACTCCTTCTTTATATTTATAATTTCCGTTTATAAAACCGGTGCCATCCTGATGAAATGCATCGCCTTTTATGGCATCTCTGGTATTATCATTAAAGAAGCCTATTTTATTAAGCTTTGCCGCGTTAGCCTTGGAAGAAGCGTCGTAACCCTTCAGCAACGAATGACCGCCTGTCCAGCCCTCGCCATAGAGCAGTATTGACGGGCTTATTCTATCAAGTGCTAACCTTATATCATTCATGGTTTTAATATCTATAAGGCCCATAAGATCAAACCTGAACCCATCGATCTTATACTCCTGCGCCCACATTTTTACAGAAGTAAGAATAAAGTTACGTACCATTGACCGTTCGGTAGCAATCTCGTTTCCGCAACCTGAGCCATTGGAGAAGTTGCCCATGCGGTCCTGACGATAGTAGTATCCCGGCACAAGCTTATTAAAATCAGAATCAATGGTTTTATAAGTATGATTGTAGACCACATCCATAACAACGCCGATATTGGCTTTTTTTAAGGACATAATCATTTTCTTAAGTTCAATAATGCGGATATATCCGTTATGGGCATCAGTTGCATATGAACCATCGGGAACATTGAAATTTGTCGGGTCGTAACCCCAGTTGTACTGGTTTTCTGATGGTTTTGTTTCATCTACCGTAAAAAAATCGAAAACAGGCAAGAGGTGGACATGGGTTACACCAAGATCAACCAGATGGGACAATCCTGTGGGCATATTTTCGTAGGAGCGGGTATCGTTTTGTGCCAGACCAAGAAATTTGCCGGGGTACTGAACTTGTGAACTTGGGTGTATGGTAATGTCACGTACATGCACTTCATAAACAACAGCATCAGTAGGGTTTAACAATTCTTTATGGCGTACGCTTTCCCATCCTTCGGGGATTGTCATAGCCGGATTTACCACCATGCTCCGTCTTCCGTTTACCCCCGAGGATCTGGCATATGGATCTGCTGCCTCAAGGGTTTTTCCCATAACCATGGAACTAAATGTATAATATGTTCCTGAAAGGTCTCCTGAAATGCTGATTTCCCACACGCCTTTATCTTCACGCTTCATTTCAACTACATCTTTCAGGTTTGGTCCCGAGCCTGTTTCATAAAGATTCAGGAACATTGCGGAAGCTGTAGGTGCCCATACCTTAAAACAAGTGGAGTCCGGGCTCCAGTTTGCCCCTAAATCATCCTTGTTATAGGTAAATAAATTATCGAATTCCGGTGTGTCATATATCATGCCATAATCCACATAACCATTTCTAAAACCGGGCTTGTAAATCATATATGTGGAACCGGGCATCATATCATTCTCCAGAGATATGATGAATTCCCTGTTGCCCCTTATAGGAGTAACATGCCGTACAGCCAGATTAAGACCATTCTCAAATACCTGAAAAGGTTCCTGCTCATGGCTGAAATGTGCAGGCGCCTGAAGAGCAACAAAAATCTCTCTAAAATTTTGGAAAATGGCCTTTTCAAAACCCGGAGACAGATGAAGTTCATCTAATGAGGTGAAAATCTCTGCAGTATCCTGAACAAGATAAATATCCTCGTATGAATTTCTTGCATTATTTGTAAATGCATAATAGCGGTCTATATGGAGATCTCTTTCGTGCCACCCTCCCCGGCGTACGATAAGACCTATTTCATTACTGTTAAATCCTGAAACATCAATTTCTGCAATCTTAGCTACTTTTCCGGTATCACCATTTAACAGCTCCTGTTTATTGAACATGAAAAGGGAGCCATCTTTTCCCTTTTCCCATATCCAGAGATCCCAGCCTGTATAATCCTGATCATAGCGATAATAGTGAATTCTAAGCATGCTTACCTCCAATGATACAGTTTTGCTAAGTGGTGAACTGATTTATATTAATAATTCTTATTGCTTTATTTTATATGTTTTATTCAGAAAAGTGCAAGGGTGGAGATAATTCAATCTTACTTATTATTTATTCATATGAAGGCCACTGAATAGTATAAACGAAACTGGCAGATAACCTGTTTGTCATCTGCCAGAAACATTCTTATTTTATTTTACTTTGTTCCACCCAAAAAATGACGTAGAACCATTTTTCAAATATATTAGCCTTTTAGTCTTTGCTCCAGAGCTGCGAGCTGATTATTAAGCTCCTGAGGAAGCTTAGGACCATAGTTCTTGTAATGCTCCTTAATGGACTCGACTTCTTTGAGCCACTCTTCCTTGTTTACAGCCAGGATGCTTTCCAAGGCTTCTTTTGTGATATCGAGACCTTCGGTGTCAATATCATCAGCAGTAGGCATATAACCGATAGGTGTCTTAACAGCTTTGCCTTCTCCTGATACTCTTTCGCAGATCCACTTAAGAACGCGGCTGTTTTCGCCGTAACCGGGCCAGATAAACTTGCCTTGTTCGTTCTTGCGGAACCAGTTGACATAGAATATTTTCGGAAGCTTGCTATCATCGGATTTTTCTCCGACTTCAATCCAGTGCTGTAAATAGTCACAGACATGATAGCCGATAAATGGCAGCATTGCAAATGGATCACGACGAACCTGGCCAATCTTATCGGAAATCGCTGCGGCTGTAATCTCAGAACCCATAATAGAGCCAAGGAATACACCATGCTTCCAGTCAAAACTCTCATGTACCAGCGGAATTGTGCTGGGACGACGTCCACCGACCAGAATTGCTGAAATGGGTACACCGTTTGGATCTTCCCACTCAGGAGCAATAACGGGACATTGGCTTGCAGGAGCGGTAAAGCGCGCATTGGGATGTGCGGCATTAGTACCGGACTCAGGAGTCCAGTCATTTCCGTGCCAGTCAATAGCATGCTTTGGAGCAGGCTTTCCAATTCCTTCCCACCAAACGTCACCGTCATCGGTTAAAGCAACGTTTGTAAATATTGTATTCTTTTCAATACTGTGCATAGCATTGGGGTTAGAATCTTCTGATGTTCCGGGGGCAACGCCAAAGAAACCTGCTTCAGGATTAATAGCATATAGGCGACCGTCTTTTCCAAATCTTAACCAGGCAATATCATCGCCGATGGTTTCAACCTTCCAGCCTGGAATTGTGGGAACAAGCATAGCCAGGTTTGTTTTACCGCATGCACTTGGGAATGCGCCGCAAACATAATTCACTTTACCTTCCGGACTTGTGATCTTCAATATAAGCATGTGCTCGGCCAGCCAGCCTTCGTCACGAGCCTGAACCGATGCAATACGAAGAGCAAAGCACTTTTTGCCAAGAAGCGCATTGCCGCCATATCCGGAACCATAGGACCAGATAGTTCTCTCTTCAGGGAAATGGCTGATGTATTTTTGCTCAATAGGAGCGCAAGGCCATGGAACATCCTTTTCCCCTTCTGCCAGAGGAGCTCCGATGGAGTGTAGACATGGTACGAAGTCACCATCATCTCCCAATACATCTAACACCTGCTTGCCCATACGTGTCATAATACGCATATTAACGACAACATAAGGACTGTCAGTTAATTCAACTCCGATTTTTGAGGCAGGTGAACCTACCGGACCCATTGAGAAAGGTATAACATACATTGTACGACCTTTCATGCATCCGTCATAAAGCCCGGTCATTGTCTTCTTAAGTTCTACAGGATCAATCCAATTGTTTGTTGGACCTGCATCGTCCTGAGACTTTGATGCAATATAGGTTCTGTTTTCAACACGGGCAACATCCGACGGGTCACTTCTGAAAAGATAGCTACCGGGACGTTTGGGCAATGGAGTAGCCATTCCGGCATCTACCATTTCTTTTAACAAACGATTGTTTTCTTCTTCTGAACCGTCACACCAATATATTTGGTCAGGNTTACATAATTCGGCCATTTCTTTAACCCAGGCTTCTAGTTTTTTGTTCATTATCATTCTCCCTTCGGTCTACATATTAAAAGCTTTTGCTTCTATAAATCTTTATGGCGAGGTATGATTTCATTATCAAAATCATGCCAATTTTTCGCGATTACTCCTATTATACAATAAGAGGCTAAATTTTGAAATAGNAATAATGGAATATTTCATATTTATATTTAAAGAATGTATAAAAAAACGTACATTCAAGGGCCAACAGCATTAAAAACAATGATTTGAGACAATGTTAAGAAGAGAAGTTTTATTTCAGTCAACCCGAAACATGCAAGACAATATTTTTTTGATTTCATATTTACTTTTCAAAATACACTTCTATTGTTTCTCCATCTGCATCTTGCGAGGTATTACCGGGCTCTGTTATGCAGGATGAAGGTTTGTCAATTTCTTTTCTGAAAATTATTCTAACCATAAAAACAGATATAATAAATGCAATTATAAAAAGCAGAATATCGGAGTAAATATTGTCGGGCATTATGCTATAAAGAGGTATAAGAACATAGTTTGCAGCATTAAAAGATAAATGCATCAGTATACACGGATATAGAGATTTGTACTTTAATTTTATAACAGCAAGCAGAACTCCTAAAAAAGTGGCATAGAATACCCAGATAAGCTGGCCGTGCATTAACCCGAATAACACAGCTTGTATAATCAAAGCAATAAATACAGGCATACCTCTTTGCAGACTTTTCATAATAAGGCCTCTGTATAGAATCTCTTCAAGTACAGGTGCTGCCAGTACAACCGATAATATCTGAACCAATGTAATCTCATCCCCTATAAGGTTGGTTGCTTCGGAATACTCTTGTATCAAAGGTTCAGGGATGGGGAGAAAACCAATAAAGTGGGAAATAAAAATGTTTGTGGTTACACCAAGAATTAAAACAGGCCAGGTGTTTTTAAAAGAGATCGGATTGAGATCAAGCCTTTCTTTCACAGTTTTTTTAGAGTTTAAGATTATCATCCAAAATACAAAAAGGCAGATTACAGCTGCAATAATGTTAAAAAGCATTGCGTTATCATAAATTATAGACTCTATTATTTGCGGGAGTGATGCTGATAAGCCCGGCTCATTTATAGCCTTAATTCCTTCTTTTATACCTAAATATATACTTCCTGTGAATATAACCAGGATATTTATGACAAAATATAAAACGATGTAGCCTATAGCGGCACCTGTTCCTTTAAGAAAATTTTTCATAGCGTCACCTAATATAATTTTATCTAAGTTTATCACAATATTTGGATAATTTGAATTGAGAATTGCAGGCAGAACAGAGTACATAAATACAAAGGAGGGATACCATGTCTGCAAAAAAGCATAAGTACAATGAAAAGAGATATCCGGATACAAATCCGCCGAAGGACAATCGTGGCGAACCGGTACCGGGAACAGGGCATGACACAAAAAGATCACAACAAAAGAACGGCTGACCTGTAAGGAGCTGTCTCGATAAGAATTAAATCTTGAGACGGCTCTTTTTTTGATGTTCCTGGCTTTGTAGCTCATGTATAAAAATAATTTTATTACTTATCAATTAACTTATAATAATATGCTTTGATTTAGCAAGAAAATAAACGAAATAGTAAGCAATAATAAGATAATCTAAATTATTGGTTTATTAATAACACGAAAGATTATAAAAAAATCACATGAACGCTATTTACAATCATATGATTATATAATATAATCATAGTATCGGAAAATAATTAACAACATCGGGGGTCGTTAGTATGATCATGCAAAAAACATTTCCGGGAACACAGGTTCCTGTATCAGATGTACCTTTGTTGCAGGGGATTTTTTCTGTAACAACCGGAATTACCCTGTCACAAGTATGTGAAATAACAGGATTGGAACCGGGAGCTGTTCATAACTGGATTAAACGTGGATATGTAAATCCACCGACAGGACGTAAGTATTCAAAAAGCCAGGTGGGGCGTATCATTTTAATTAATATGCTGAGAGACACCCTGGCCCTTGAAAAAATAGCTAAAATACTCAGTCATGCTAACGGAAACCTATTAGACAGAGCGGACGACATAATGGATGACAGTGATATATACAGTTGCTTATGCGATATACTTATACCGGCTGAAAAAAATGAAGTAATAGACATCAAAGAGCTTTTTAAAAGAACAGAAGCATACCTGACTGATTTTAAAGAACCCTTCCCGGGTGCAAAAGAAAGACTTGAATTAGTTCTGAAAATTATTATTTGTGCATGGGAATCAGCATATTTCAAAAAATATGCGGACTATTTGACAGAAAAAATCCAGATGTAGAAAGGAGGTTATTATGGATTGGTGGAATGAAATGACGGGGCTGCAACTGGCTTTTGCTTATATTGCCCTTCCGGCTACAATAATTATGGTTTTGCAGTTTATTATGTCGCTGTTTGGATTTATCGGAGAAGGCGATGCCGAAGGGATAGATGGTGCCGATGATTTTGTAGACGGTGATGTCGACATGGACTTTGACGATGGAGTTCCCGTTGATATACCGGATGGGCAACCACAGGATGTTTATGAAGATCATCTTGTTGAAACCGGTCATGAAGATGCGGATAATGCCGGACAAAGCACAGATTCCTTAAAGCTGTTTACGCTGAGAGGCATAATTGGATTCTTTGCCATCGGAGGGTGGACAGGTGTTGTTGCTCTGGATTGGGGAATACCTGTACCTGGCGCCGTCTTGCTTGCACTTTTGATGGGATGGATGGCACTTTATTTTGTAGCGTGGTCATTAAGGGCAGTACTGCGTATGCAACAAAGCGGGAATATTGTTTTGCATAATGCAATAGGTCTGCAAGGAGAGGTGTACATACCGATACCACCTGTGAAAAGTGGTATTGGTAAGGTAAACATAGTTATTCAGGACAGATTTACCGAGGTTAATGCTGTTACAGATGCAGAACGCACTATCAGGACAGGAGAAAAGATTACAGTTATTGGTGTTGAGTCTGAGGGAGTACTGTTGGTAACCCCAATGATATCACCGCAGGATAATTCCCTTGAAGGGGTTATTATAAAAAAATCATAGGGAGGTAAAACTATGCCATTTGATCCAACTTTTATTCTCGTTAGTGTCATTGTAATACTATTTTTATCTGTGATCATGTTTGTTGTATCCAGATATCGGAGATGTCCTTCTGATAAAATCATGGTAATTTACGGTAAGGTAGGGACATCAAAGGATGGAACAGCAATCTCCGCCAGGTGTATACACGGTGGAGCAGCCTTTATCTGGCCGGTATTTCAAGCTTACGAATACCTGGATTTGACACCAATGTCCATCAGTGTAGATTTAAGAAATGCTTTGAGCAGGCAGAATATTCGTATTGACGTACCGTCCAGCTTTACTGTTGGGATATCAACAGAGCCTGGTGTTATGCAGAATGCGGCTGAGCGGCTGCTTGGACTCAAGCTTTCACAGATCCAGGAGCTGGCTAAGGATATTATTTTCGGACAATTGCGTTTAGTAATAGCAACGATGGATATCGAGGAAATCAATACTGACCGTGATAAATTTCTGGAAGCCGTATCGGGCAATGTGGAAACCGAGCTTAAGAAAATTGGTCTTCGCCTGATTAATGTAAATGTGACCGACATTACAGATGAATCAGGATACATAGTTGCTCTGGGTAAGGAAGCTGCGGCTAAGGCAATAAATGATGCCAAGAAATCAGTTGCTGAACAGGAAAGAGATGGTTCAATCGGTGAAGCAAATGCCAGACGTGACCAAAGAATACAGGTTGCAGCAGCAGATTCAGAAGCAATAAAAGGTGAAAATGAATCCAGAGCACAGGTTGCCCAATCAAACGCAACACTTCGTGAACTTGAAGCTGAAGCATTAAGAAGGGCAACGGCAGCCGAAAAAATCGCAGAAGCCAGAGCACTGCAGGAAGCGTATTCAGCCGAGCAGGCAGCAGAGGCCGCACGTGCCGCCCGTGAAAAGGCAACACAAGAAGCTGATGTTTTGGTTAAAGCTGAAATTCAAAAGAGGAAGATGGAGCTTGAGGCTGAAGCACAGGCCGAGCAGGCAAGAAGAATTGCCAAGGGTCAGGCAGATGCTATTTACTTAAAAATGGCGGCTGAAGCCCGGGGTATGCATGAACTCCTGACAAAACAGGCACAGGGCTATGCTGAATTAGTGAAGGCAACCGGTGGGGACGCTCTTAATGCAACACGCATGATGCTGGCCGACAAGATGGAAGAACTTATGAAAGTTCAAGTTGAAGCCATCAAGGGTATCAAAATTGACAAGGTCACTGTATGGGACAGCATGGGAGGCAAGGAAGGTACTCCGGCAACTGCAAACTTCCTTTCAGGAATGCTTAAGTCCATACCTCCGATGAATGAGATGTTTAAAATGGCGGGAATGGACCTGCCTGAATACTTTGGTAAGGACAATAAGGACATAGAAGTTCCCGAGGTCCCTGAGACAGTAAAAACACAATCTGAAGAAGTAGTTGAAGCAGCAGTTGAATAAAACGTACACGAAAGGGCGGATTTTATTCCGCCCTTTTTTTAAATATTCAATGACGGAACAATATAAAGTAAGCTATAATATGTATTTAGGTAAATAAATTTAGGGGGTATGGTTAAGCTGAAAAGATACATAACCGTTCTTTTACTGGTAGTATGCTTTACCTTAATATTTATTGCGGCAGCTTCCGGGCAGACCGATATCATATCCGATCCCCGACAAAGCCTTGAGGACATTACTATGGAGGAAAAGGCTGTTTTGGAGGAGCTTTTTTTCCTTTCCCAGGAGATTGATGAAATGAACAGAAGGGCAGAGGAATTGGCAGAAGAATCGGAATATCTTACGCAGGAAATCTCGATAATGGAAGCCAATATTTTAAAGCGCCAGGAAAATTACGACATTCAGCTGGATATCCTGGAAAAGGTGCTGGTATCTTATCAGAAAAACGGAATGACCTCATATCTTGAAACTCTATTATCAGCAAATAATTTTACAGACTTTATAAAAAGGCTTAACGTCATACAGGAGCTTTCCCGAAATACAGGAAACATGCTTAATTCAATGGAAGAAGAAAAAAATAAATTAATAACTGAACGGGAAACTCTCATATCCAAAAAGGCTCTGCTGGATAGTAAAAGGATGGAGTTAAACAGTGCAATTGAACAAAAACAGAAGCTGAAGCAGGAACAGGAGGACTTCCTGAATTCTTTATCTGAAAAGAAAGAATATTATCGGGATCAATTAAATAAACTGGATGAGTCATGGAGTGAAGTCAAGGCATTATTCTCAAATGTTTCAGCTGAATTTTCCAGAGTATTTAATGAGTCTGATCTTTCTATAGATGACTTTAATTTAGAACTTGAGTTTTTGTCTGTAAAAGGCTCTATTACCCAAGACAGGATGAATGATATTATTGAAAAGGATAATAAGCTTCCTAAAATGATTTTTAATATCAGTCCCGGAATAATTCAATTAGAAATTCCAGAGATGCATTTGCTGCTAAGCGGTAATATTGCCATTGAAAATACAAGTGTATTAAGAGTTGAAGTAACAGACGGGACTTTTTATGGCATGAAATTAGAAAAGCCGTCTATTGATGAGTTGTTCAGGGATGGTCATTTTTTGATAGATTTTAGACAGTTGATAGGTAATATCACTCTGAGGTCTGTAGAGTTGAAGGACGGATTTATCGAGTTTAAAGTGAATCCTTTCTTTTAGAAATTAGTGAGGGAAACTGGCATGATTGAAGTAAAAGATGTATCCTTGAGATACCGTGATGGAACACTGGCATTAAATAATATCAATTTAACAATAGGTGAAAGCGAGCTTGTCTATCTTACCGGTCCCAGCGGATCAGGTAAAACCAGCCTGTTAAAGCTTATTATGGGCATGGAATATCCCACTTCAGGGATTGTCAGAGTAATGGGACAGTCAATACCGGAAGAAAAACCTGAGGATTTAAGAAATATGCGAAAAAGAATCGGTCCGGTATTTCAGGAGCTTAAGCTTGTACCTGGAAGAAGTGCAATGGAAAACGTTTTGATGGGAATCAGGTTTCTTGATTTTTCCCGTCAGGAAATTAAGGAAAATGCTGCGGATGCCCTTGAAAAGGTAGGACTGGCTCATAAAGCTGATTCCATGGTGGAAAATCTGTCGTGGGGTGAAGCGCAAAGGGTGGCCATTGCAAGGGCTATTGCCAGGAAACCCGGATTAATATTAGCGGATGAACCTACGGGTAATCTTGATCATGACAATGCCGTTAATATTCTCAATATCCTGGCCTCCTTCAGGCAGAAAAACACATCGGTTATTGTGGCAACGCATGCAACTCATTTGATTGAAAATCAAAGGAATATCACCATCATACGCATGTCCGGTGGCAATCTTACGGTTGAAAAGCGAGGTGGTGAGAAATGAAAAACTTTATCGCAAATCTGGGCTATTTTCTGAAAGAAGCCAGAAGAATTATATTTTCAAATATGCTCTCAAATATTTTTACATTTCTGGGAACAGTCTTGATTCTGCTTATGCTGGCATCGGTGGTAACAGGCTGGAACATTGCATCCCGTCTGGTTAAGATGCTGGAGCAAGAAGCTGAAATAAGCGTGTTTTTCCATGAGGAAATGGATGAAAAAAAGATTCTCGACCTGACAGAAAATCTGGGCAAACTGGACGGTGTCTGGAATACCCGGTTAGTTGATGAATCTGAGGCTTATAGAAGGATGGAGGAAATTCTCGGCAATGATGCAGGTATTCTTGAGCTTTTTGAGGAAAATCCATTTAAGGCGTACATAGAAATCAGGATTGATCCCGGGCAGTTAGATACAATTGTTGAAACGGTTCAGGGCTTTAAGGAGATAGACTTTGTCAGAGATAACAGAAGTGTATTAGAGAGTATTAACGACATAATTATGGGGATAAAGACTATTGGTACCCTTGTTATATTTGCCGTCGGTATAACAACAATCATTATTATATCACATATGATTCGACAGGGAATTTTCAACAACAGAGATCAAATCAAAACTCTGCGCCTATTAGGGGCCTCTCGCACTTTTATCGGTTTCCCTTTTATATGCGTAGGCTTGCTTATTACCGTGGCGGCAGGGCTATTGGCATCACTTATTATGGTACTCTTAATTCATAAAGGGTACCAAATCATGGGTGGGTCAATACCATTCATCCCTCTTCCGCCGATGACTGATTTACTGCTGGGGGTTACTCTTGTCATCATGGGAGTAAGTATTATTCTTGGAATGGCCGGCAGCCTGTTTGGTTTATCATCTATTAAGGAACATTAAGAAGAGTCTGAAGAGAATAGTTATATGAGGCAGGGTTTAGTATGAAGAATGAAATTAAAGAGTTATTCTTACATTTAGGTTCTGATTTATGTGGCATTGCAAGTATTGATAGATTTGATAATGCCCCTGAAGGATTTCATCCAAAAGACATTTATGATGAATGCAAGTCGGTGATAGTGTTTGCAAAGGCAGTCCCTAAAGGGATTACAAAAGTAAATCCAAGGATTATTTATCAACATTTCAATAGTATCGGGCCGATAGAATTGGATAGGATTGCATATGAAGCAGCTATAAGAATAGAAAGAGATTTTCATGGTGTTGCTGTTCCTATCCCAGCAGACGGACCGTATGAATACTGGGATGAGGAAGAATTAGAAGGCCGCGGCATATTATCCATGAAACATGCTGCAGTAAATGCGGGTCTCGGAACATTAGGAAAAAATACGATTCTGTTAAACAGTCAGTACGGGAGTATGCTTAATATCGGGGCTGTTCTCACCAATCTCGATATCCAGCCAGATCCTTTGGCTGAGGAAATATGTATTAAAAACTGCCGATTGTGTCTGGATAGTTGTCCAGCTAAAGCGCTGGATGGGAATCATGCGAATCAGTCGTTATGCCGTAAATATACATATGAAACAAATGCCCGGGGTTTTAGTATTGTAAATTGCAACCAATGCAGAGTAGTATGTCCGAGGGCTTTCGGAAAAAAATGATGTTTACCGGTTTCCCAAAAATCAAAATCGGGAAAATTTAATATTTGGTTCCTTCAAGGGTTTTTCTAATATCTCTATTGACAGACCGAACATAAATATATAAAATAAAGAGAATAATTTATTACGTTAGCACGATAAAGTAATGAAGTGAGGTCTGGATTGATGAAAAAGTGGAATATTTACACGCCGGAAGGAGTTCAGGATATACTGTTTGAATCATGCAGCCAGAAAAGGCTACTGGAAAGTAAGATAAGAAAAGCCTTTATACTCAACGGATACAAAGAAATAGAAACACCAACAATTGAGTTCTATGACACATTTGGTGGAGAAAGAGGCTTAATTAACCAGGAAAGCATGTATAAATTCTGTGACTCCAAAGGTCGCCTTTTGGTGTTGAGACCCGACCTTACAGTGCCTGTAGCCCGTGTAGCCGCAACCAGGCTAAAGGATGAAGTTCTTCCTATAAAATGCTGTTATATAGGTAATACTTTCAGCTTTGATGAATTAGGAGGGGGCAGGCAGAATGAATTTACCCAGGCAGGTTGCGAGCTGTTGGGAATTAATTCCCCGGAAGCCGATGCCGAGGTAGTTGCCATGGCAATTGAAACCGTTAAATCAACAGGAATAGAAGAATTCCAGATAGATATAGGACAGGTGGGATTCTTTAAGGGACTTATGGAGGAATCGGGCCTTTCAGAGGATGAAATAGAAGAGGTCAGAGAGCTGATCGACCAGAAAAACCTTGTGGGAGTGGAACAGGTCATGGACAGACACAAGGTAAAAACTCCGTTAAAGAGAATTATTCTGGATCTTCCCAAGCTTTTTGGTTCAAGAGATATATTGCAAAATATCAACTCTGAGGATATCGGAAAAGAAGCAACTAAGGCAATAGAGAATATTAAAGCGGTGCTGGAAATACTTGAAGACAGAAATCTGGCTCAATATGTATCATTGGATTTAGGTATGGTGCAAAGCCTGAACTACTATACAGGGATTGTTTTCAGAGGTTTTACTTATGGAGTCGGATTCCCGATTCTCAGCGGAGGCCGGTATGATAAGCTGGTGGCAAAGTTCGGCAGGGATTGTGAAGCAACAGGTTTTTCTCTTGGAATCAATATGGTGATGATGGCTTTGGAAAGGCAGAAAAAGCTTGTTAAACAGCAACCCGAAGGGGTTTTTATAACCTATGAAAAGAATGCACGAAAGCTCGCCAGTGATTATTGCAGGCAATTAATCGAAAGCAATTGCATTGCTGAGCTGGACCTTATGCAAATGGGAACCGGAGAAGGTAAAAAGTATGCCGCACTTCGAGGATTTCGCAAATTTGTCTGTATAAAAAATGACGGCTCAAGAGAGGAGGTAATGCTATGAGATATATTACGTTTGCTTTATCAAAGGGACGGCTGACAGACCTTAGCATAAAACTTCTGGAAGGAGCCGGAATTGATTGCACAGAATTGAAAGAAAAGTCCAGAAAACTGATTCTTACAGATGAGAAGAATAAAATCCGTTTCTTTTTGGCAAAGCCCGCCGATGTTCCGGTGTATGTAGAGTACGGCGCGGCCGATATAGGTATTGTGGGGAAAGACACCTTAATTGAAGAGGGCAGAGATTTATACGAAGTCCTGGACCTTGGGTTTGCCGAATGCAAAATGTGTGTTGCAGGCCCTAAGGAATTGGAAGGAAAAATGGACTCTGTTTCAATTACCAGGGTAGCGACTAAGTATCCTGAGGTGGCAAGAACATATTTCAGACATAAGAGGCGGGAGTCTGTTGAGATAATAAAGCTGAGCGGATCAGTTGAGCTGGCACCTCTGGTAGGACTTTCGGAGGTTATCGTGGATTTGGTTGAAACCGGGCGTACATTGAAGGAAAACGGCCTTGTTGTTCTGGATACAATTTCTGAAATCAGCGCAAGAATGGTTGTAAACCGTGTCAGTATGAAAATGGAAAACCAGCGCATTACAAAAATTATAGAAGATATGAGAAAACAGCTCTAATACATTTTACAGAGGTTGCCATTATGAAGATTTATGAATGCAAAAAGGATAGTCTGGAACTATTGCTCGAGAACTTAAACAAGCGGAGTCCCGAGGGACAGCTTGAAGTTGAACGAGTCACCGCAGATATTATCAGGAATGTAAAAGAACGTAAGGATGAGGCTCTGATTGAATACAGCAGAAAATTTGACAGAGTGGAGCTTACACCGGATACCATAGAAGTTGCTCAAAATGAGCTGGTAAATGCTTTAAACTCAATTGACAGAGATTTACTAAGGGTTATAGAAAAATCAGCAGAAAATATACGTGCTTTTCACGAGAAGCAGTTGGAGAACTCATGGTTTACTACTAATGAAAACGGTATCTTCCTGGGGCAAAAGATTACCCCTCTTTCCAGAGTCGGGGTATATGTGCCGGCCGGAAGCGCTCCGCTGCCGTCAACGGTTTTGATGGATGTAATACCGGCCAAGGTAGCCGGGGTAGAAGAGATTGTTCTTTGCTCACCACCCAGCAAAAACGGTAAGATTGATCCTGTAATTCTGGCTTGTGCAAAGCTTGCCGGAGTCCATAGGGTATTTATGGTTGGAGGAGCACAAGCCATTGCGGCCATGGCATACGGAACACAGACCATTCCCAAAGTTGATAAAATAGTGGGGCCGGGTAATATTTATGTGGCGACAGCTAAAAAAATGGTTTTTGGAATCTGTGGTATTGATATGATAGCCGGACCGAGCGAGATTTTAATTATTGCTGATGAAACTGCAAACCCCGCTTATGTCGCAGCTGATCTTCTATCACAGGCTGAACACGACAAGCTGGCATCGTCAATTTTATTAACTGTATCAAAAGAACTTGCCCAAAATGTTTTAACGGAGCTGGAAACACAGCTTTCAAAGCTGACAAGAGCAGAAATTGCTACCGAATCGCTGGAGAATTATGGTGCGATTGTTGTTACAGAAACGATAAATGAAGCGGTAGATATAAGCAATCTGATAGCCCCCGAGCATCTGGAGGTATGTACAAAGAACCCATTTGACTTATTGCCTTTAATTAAAAATGCCGGAGCAATATTTCTGGGCAACTATTCTCCGGAATCACTCGGAGATTATTTTGCGGGACCTAATCATACATTACCGACATCAGGTACGGCAAGATTTTTCTCTCCTTTGGGGGTGTATGATTTTATAAAACGTCAGAGTGTAATTTCATACAGCCGGGACGCGTTTAATGCTGTTGCTTCCGATGTGGCAGCCTTTGCACAGGCCGAAGGGCTGACAGCCCACGCCGGGGCAGTACGAATCAGAGTAAATAATGAAGTAAAAGGATAGATATAAAAGCCAAAGATAAACGCAGCAGGTGCCGTGAGTGATGTCAAATGGCGTCAGCGAAGCGTGGATTGCGGAGCTACGCGACTTAAATCCCGGATGGATTCACTTAAGCTGCGCTTTTGACTCACTCTACAGGTACCAAACTGATGGATAAGATATCTGTTCTCTTATCTGAAACGGAGGTTAAAAATGAGTCGCTTTTTTAGTCGCAATACAAGGGAGCTTACTCCCTATGTGCCGGGTGAGCAACCGAAAGATAAAATATTTATTAAGCTTAATACCAACGAAAACCCGTATCCACCTTCGCCTTTGGTTATGGAAAGGATAAGGAATTTTGCTTTGGAGGATCTGCGTCTTTATCCCAACAGTGAGGGAGCCACTGTAAAACAGGCATTGTCAAAGTATTATGGCATATCCGAAGACGAGGTTTTTGTGGGAAATGGTTCCGATGAAGTTCTGGCATTTATCTTTAAGGCCTTCTTTGATAATACCGATAAAATCGGATTTCCTGATATAACCTACAGCTTTTATCCGGTTTACAGCGCTCTTTTTAATATTCCATATGTACAGGTACCTGTAAGAAGCGACTTTTCTATTGACATATTACAATACCCTGAGGACTTAAAGGGTATTATTTTTGCCAATCCTAATGCTCCAACCGGTTTACTTATATCTGTTGAAACGATTGAAAAACTGCTTCAGAACCGGCCCGACACCCTTGTAATAGTAGATGAGGCATATATTGATTTCGGCGGTGAATCATGCGTAGAGCTGATTTCAAAATATGATAATCTGATTGTTGTTCAGACACTCTCAAAATCAAGAGCGTTAGCCGGGCAAAGAGTGGGTTTTGCCATAGGGTGCAAGGAATTGATGGATGGTTTAGTGAGAGTTAAAGACTCATTTAATTCTTATCCATTGGACAGAATAGCCCAAATAGCGGCTGAAACTGCGTTCATTGATACAAAATATTTTAATGAAACAAGGCAAAAAATTATAAAAACCCGCCAATGGACACGGGAAGAGTTGCTCAATTTAGGCTTGGAAGTGACTGATTCTAAGGCAAATTTTCTTTTTGTCAAAATTCCGGGAGTTTCCGGGCCTGAAGCTTTATTGAAGTTAAGACAGGAAGGTATTCTGGTAAGAAATTTCAATAACCCGAGAATTTGTGACTGGCTTCGCATTACAATAGGAACTCAGGAGGAAATGAAAGAATTGGTTGAAAAAATAAAGAAGATAATAGCAGGTTGATTATGGCAATGATATAATGAGATAGGTTATGGAGGTATTGTGATGAGATGCGCTGAATTGACCAGAAAGACAAAAGAAACAGAGATTTCCCTTAAGCTTAATTTAGATGGAACAGGAGAAAACTCCATCTCAACCGGAGTGGGCTTCCTGGATCACATGTTATGCCTTTTTTCGGGGCATGGGAGTTTTGACCTTTATCTTGAGTGTAAGGGAGATTTGTTTGTAGACGGCCATCACACGGTTGAGGATATTGGAATAGTTCTGGGAAAGTCAATTTCAGATGCTTTGGGGAACAGAGAGTCCATAAAAAGATTTGGAACAAGCTTTGTTCCCATGGATGAATCCCTGGCTATGGTAAGCCTTGATCTTTCCAACAGACCGTTTCTGTATTTCGAAGTGCCTTTTTCAACCTCCAGGGTCGGTGAAATGGAAACAGAGATGTTCGAGGAGTTTTTCAGAGCTCTGGCGGTTAATAGCGGTATGACACTTCATGTCAAACTGATACACGGCAAGAACAATCATCATATAATAGAAGCTGTGTTCAAAGCCTTTGCCCGTGCTTTGAAAGAAGCCGTAACCATTGATTCTTCAATTCAGGGAGTGCTTTCTACAAAGGGGTTATTGTAAGTTATAATATAGAACATAAAACAACGGAGGATAAATTAATGCTCGTTAAGGATACTAATTTTATTGATTTACCTGTTTTTATCAAGGGAAAAGTAAGAGATGTTTATGAGGTAGGAGACGACAAGCTGTTAATGATTGTAACCGACCGGATATCAGCTTTTGACGTAGTGTTTGATGATCTGATTCCTGATAAGGGCCGCGTACTCAATGGTATATCCGAGTTCTGGTTTGATTTTTGCAAAGATATAATCGGAAATCATGTGATAACTACCGATGTATCTGAATATCCTATGGGTCTGTCAAAATTCAAAGAGGAACTGAGGGGGCGTTCCATGCTTGTAAAAAGGGTTAAGATGGTTGAAGCTGAGTGCATAGTCCGTGGATACCTTGAAGGTTCTGGCTTGAAAGACTACAAAGCTACAGGAGAAATCAGCGGCATTAAGCTGCCCGAGGGTTTGAGGCAGGCAGACAAGCTTCCGGAACCGATTTTTACGCCCTCTACCAAGGCCAAGGAAGGTCATGACATTAATGTAAGCTATGAATATGTCAAAGAGCAGATTGGCGAAGATTTGGCATCTTCCCTTAAAGAAAAAAGCATAAGCCTTTATAATAAAGCAGAAGAATACGCTTTGAGCAGAGGAATAATCCTTGCTGACACAAAATTTGAGTTTGGTATACTGGACGGCCAGCTTGTTATAGCCGATGAAATGTTTACACCTGATTCATCGAGGTTCTGGGAATTGGCAGATTATAAGCCGGGCAGAGCACAAAAAAGTTTTGATAAGCAATACTTGCGGGAGTATCTTGAGTCTCTGGACTGGGATAAGACTCCTCCTGCTCCCAAACTGCCAAAAGAGGTAATTGAGAAAACCAGGGCAAAATATATTGAGGCATACGAGAGAATTACCGGAAAGAAGTTTACTGCATGATTGCAATAATAGACTATGACGCAGGGAATCTGAAGAATGTAGAAAATGCCTTTAAAAAACTGGGGGCAGACCCCTTGATAACATGTGATAAAGAACTTATCCTTGCTAGTGAGGCGGTTGTTCTGCCCGGAGTCGGAGCTTTTGCCGATTGCATGGAGAGCCTTGTTAGAAAAGATATGGACAGGGTGGTAAAGGTCTGCATTGATATGGGCAAACCTTTTCTGGGGATATGCCTCGGCTATCAGTTGTTGTTTGAATACAGTGAAGAGCACCCAGATGGTTTTGCCAGAGGCTTGGGAATTTTTAAGGGAAGAGTTAAGAAGTTTCCTGAAGGCACAGGCTTAAAAATCCCGCATATGGGATGGAATAATCTCAGCTTTCTAAAACCGTGCCCTTTATTTGATAATATACCGGGAAAGCTCTTTGCCAATTCAGGATATGATACTTTCATCGGGCAAAGTGAAGAATCATATGTGTACTTTGTCCATTCATATTATGTAGAGGCGGCAGACAGAAGCGTGGTGACGGCAGTGTCACGATACGGTATTTCCTTTGATGCTGCCATATCAAGAGATAATGTTTTTGCAACTCAATTCCATCCCGAAAAAAGCGGACAAGTAGGGTTGGCTATATTAAATAATTTTGTAAAGGTGGTGCGGAGGGTATGATAATATATCCCGCTATTGATATAAGGGGTGGCAAGTGCGTACGCTTAACCCAGGGCAGGTATAACGATATAACAATTTTTTCAGACGATCCTTTAAATATGGCCTTGCAATTTCAGAATGCAGGAGCTAAATACCTTCATGTAGTAGATTTAGATGCTGCCAGAGGCGATGCTGATAATCGCGGGATTATAAGCCGTATTGCCAAAGAACTTAATATTCCGGTTCAAACCGGAGGCGGCATAAGAACTGTGGCTGATATCGAGGATGTACTGGGATTTGGTATTTCACGCGTTATACTTGGCACATCGGCTGTAAAAAATCCTGAAATGGTTAACGAAGCCGTAAAAAAATACGGAGAGCGAATTGCTGTTGGTATTGATGCCAAAAATGGCTTTGTGGCTATTGAAGGCTGGGAAAAGACAAGTGAAATTAAAGCGGTGGAACATGCCAAAAGGATGGAGTCATACGGAGTACAAACTATAATATATACAGACATAGCAACCGACGGGATGTTATCGGGGCCGAATCTGTTAGCAATGTCGGAAATGGTTAAGAAGGTGAATATTGATGTTATTGCGTCAGGTGGAGTAGCCTCCTTAAAAGATATAAGACAGCTGAAAGAAGCCGGGGTGGCGGGTGTAATTGTAGGTAAGGCCATTTACACTGGTGATGTGGACCTGAAAAAGGCTTTGGAAATGGCAGAATCATAAACAAATTTTAATTGAAATTACCCGAAAAAGGAGTTTGTTATGCTGACAAAACGAATAATTCCCTGTCTGGATGTCTATAAGGGCAGAGTGGTTAAAGGCGTACAGTTTGTAAATCTCATAGATGCAGGTAATCCTGTGGAATGTGCTGCTGCTTATGATAAAGCAGGTGCAGACGAAATAACTTTTCTGGACATTACTGCTTCTTCGGAATCAAGAGATATTATGCTGGATATGGTAGCAAAGGTTGCCGAGCAGGTTTTTATTCCTTTTACTGTGGGAGGAGGCGTAAGAACTGTTGAAGATTTTCGTAAGATATTGCTGGCTGGAGCCGATAAAATCGGGGTTAATTCAGCAGCGTTGAAAAGGCCCGAGTTAATAAGTGAGGCCGCGCTTAAGTTCGGTTCCCAGTGTGTTATTGTAGCCATTGATGCAAAGAAACGCTCCGACGGTACAGGCTGGGATGTTTACTTAAACGGAGGCAGGGTTAATACGGGAAGAGATGCTGTGGAGTGGGCTTATGAGGCTGAAAGACTGGGAGCCGGTGAAATTCTGCTGACAAGCATGGACCGGGACGGCACCAAGTCAGGTTACGATATAGAGCTGACGAAGGCGGTATCAGAAGCAGTTAAAATTCCTGTTATTGCTTCAGGAGGAGCAGGAAAATTCGAGCACTTCAGGGATGTCATAGTAGAAGGTAAAGCAGACGCTGTCTTGGCGGCTTCCCTGTTTCATTTCGGAGAAATGAAAATCCCCGAGTTAAAAGAATATTTGAGTAATAATGGAATTACTGTAAGAGTTTAAATTGACAAAAAAATAACAAATATGATAGTATTATGTCATACATAATTAAACATCCGTTAAAGGCAGGTAGTAATAATGGTAGAAGACAAAAAAATTTCTATGGCTGTCATAAGAAGGCTACCGAGGTATTTTCGTTATCTTTACGATCTCATGAAGCTGGACATTAAACGTGTTTCATCNAAGGAGCTAAGTGAGAGGATGCATATTACNGCATCTCAAATCCGCCAGGATCTGAACTGTTTCGGCGGTTTTGGTCANCAGGGATATGGCTACAACGTTGAGTATCTATATAATGAAATAGGCAAAATTCTAGGTACAGACAGAAGATTCAGCTGTATAATCCTTGGAGCAGGAAATATGGGTAATGCTCTTGCAAACTATGAGAATTTTAAAAGAAGAGGATTCGACATAATAGCCATTTTTGATGTTGACGAAAAAAAGATTGGAACCAGGATAAATGACATTGAAGTGTACAGTACAGATAAGCTTCATGAGTTTGTGGCCAATAATAAGGTTGATATTGCCATTTTGACAGTACCAAACAAAAAGGTTATAGAAGCAGCAACAGAGATGACCTCTTTAGGCATTAAAGCTATATGGAACTTCTCGCCAACAGATTTAAGGCTCGGAGATGATGTTGTTGTGGAGAATGTTCACTTAAGCGACAGTTTAATGGTTTTAGGATATCGTTTGAAGGAAAAAGGATATTAATTTAATAAGAAAAATAACCATGATAGATCAAAAAAAGAAATTCAACAATGAATTTCTTTTTTTATATAGACATAGCAAGTATCTTCTACGATAAAAAACAACTAATTGGATTTATATGTGAAATTCTATTATACTAAATAATATGAAAATTGCAGATAAAAAAGTGAGTTGATTATTTGTTCAGGGTAGCAATAGGACAGGATAGTCACAGGTTTACAGAGCCTGGGGATAAAAAAAAGCTAATATTAGGCGGCGTTTTAATTGAGGGTTATCCCGGCCTGAAAGGGAACAGTGATGCGGATGTAGTACTCCATGCCATTACTAATGCTATTTCCGGCATTTCATGTGTAAATATTCTGGGGAAAAGAGCCGATGACCTTTGTCTGAATAAAGGGATAACTGACAGCACGGTATATCTTAAAGAGGCTGTCGCAACTCTGGGGAACAAAGAAATCATCCATGTATCGATATCAATTGAGGCACTTATACCAAAGCTTTTGCCCTATATTGATTCTATGAGGAGTAGTATTTCTGGCCTGCTTAACATCGATATAAACAGTGTGGGAATAACGGCTACGTCAGGAGAAGGCCTTACTGAATTCGGGAAAGGTAACGGGATTTTTTGTACCGCGATAATAACTGTGAAAGAAAAGGATAATAAGAAGTAAAGTCAGGATTATGAATTAATTGCCATGATAAGAACTTATGGTATAATATGACCACAAGCCTATTCAAAGCTTTGATTTGAATAAGCCCGGCTTTGCCGAATAAAAAGTATTTTGCAGAATGTTTATGATATAATTCTTTTATCGGGACAATAATTTAATCATTGTTTTATTTATAAATATTTTATATTCTTTAATATTTTGGAGGGACCACTGCAGTGAGTAAAAAAACATTCTATATTACAACACCTATCTATTATCCAAGCGGAAAGCTTCACATAGGACATTCATATACCACCGTTGCAGCAGATGCGATGGCCAGGTATAAGAGACTACAAGGCTATGATGTAATGTTTCTGACGGGTACCGATGAGCACGGGCAGAAGATTCAGAGAGTAGCCGCAGAAAACAACGTTACCCCAAAAGAATATGTTGATAATATAGTCAATGGTATAAAGAAGCTGTGGAGTCTCATGAAAATTACCAACGATAAATTCATCAGAACCACTGATGAATACCATGTAGAAGCTGTTCAAAAAATATTTAAGGCCCTTTATGACAAAGGTGATATTTATAAGAGTGAATATGAAGGACTATACTGTACTCCCTGTGAGTCTTTCTGGACAGAAACCCAGCTTGTGGACGGTAAATGTCCCGATTGCGGAAGAGCTGTCGAGAAAACAAGGGAAGAAAGCTATTTCTTCAGACTCTCAAAGTATCAGGATAGGCTTATAAAGCTGTTAGAGGAAAATCCGGACTTTATTCAGCCAAACTCACGCCGAAATGAAATGCTGAATAATTTTCTGAAACCCGGGCTTGAGGATCTTTGCGTATCCCGGACATCTTTTGACTGGGGAATTCCAGTGACCTTTGATGATAAACATGTGGTGTATGTATGGATTGATGCTCTTTCCAACTATATTACAGCACTTGGATATTTGTCAGGAAATGATGAAAACTTTAAGAAATACTGGCCTGCCGATGTACATCTTGTCGGCAAGGAAATAGTAAGATTCCATACCATTATCTGGCCGGCAATGCTTATGGCTTTAGATCTGCCTTTACCAAAGCAGGTTTACGGTCATGGCTGGCTTGTTCTTGAGGGCGGAAAAATGTCTAAATCCAAGGGCAATGTGGTGGACCCTGTTGTTTTGATAGAAAAATACGGTCTTGACGCCATAAGATATTTCCTGCTAAGAGAAGTTCCTTTTGGAGCCGATGGAGTTTTTTCAAACGAAGCCCTTATATCACGCATCAATTCTGATTTGGCAAATGATTTGGGTAATTTAGTAAGCCGCACTACGGCTATGATAAAGAAATATTTTGATGGAATTCTTCCCGAAGACAGAGAAAAGGGCGAATTCGACGATGAATTAAGAAGTATTGTCGTTACTACAAAGGCCAGGACTGAGAAATATCTGGATAATCTTCAGTTCAGCACTGCCCTTTCTGAGATATGGAAAGCAATATCCCGTACGAACAAATATATTGACGAAACCATGCCGTGGACTCTTGCAAAGAAGGATGAGAATAAAGCAAGACTGGCAGAGGTTATGTATAATCTTGCTGAAAGCATACGTATTATTTCGATTTTGATACAGCCATTTATGCCTGAGACTCCGGAGATTATCTGGCGCCAGCTGGCTATCCCCGAGAATCAAAGAACATGGGACAGTGCAGGCACATGGGGTATTTACGAACCGTCTTCAGCTGTAACCACTGGGGAAATCATATTCCCTCGTATTGATCTCGAGAAGGAAATGAAAGCTCTTTCGGCTTTAACATCCAATGATAATAAAACCGAAGCACCGGCTCCCGAGAAAAAATCAACAGAAGAAAAGCCGGAAGGAGTTGCTCTGATAGGGATAGACGATTTTGCAAAAGTTGACCTGAGAGTAGCGAAGGTAATTTCATGCGAAAAGGTTGAAAAGAGCGATAAACTTTTGAAACTGGTACTCAGCTGCGGAAATGAGGAGAAGCAGGTGGTATCAGGTATTGCAAAATACTATTCACCAGAGGAAATGGTGGGTAAGACATTGATTCTCGTAGCAAATTTAAAGCCCGCAAAGCTGCGTGGTATTGAGAGTCAGGGTATGATTCTTGCTGCATCTGACGGAGAGAAACTGGTTCTGGTCACTGTTGATAAAGATATACCTTCAGGCAGTAAGGTTAGCTAAAGAATGGAGAATATGCTTTGATTGACTCACATGCCCATTATGATGATGAAAAATTTGATATGGACCGTGATCAAGTACTGCAAGACTGTATTGCCCACGGTGTTACACATATAGTTAACGCAGGCAGCAATATTGAAAGCTCGAAAAAGTCAATTGAACTTTCAAAGAAGTATCCATTTGTTTATGCAGCTGTAGGTGTTCATCCTCATGATGCTTCAGAATGCGGTAAAAATACCATTGATACGCTCAGAACCCTGTCTGAGGGAGACAAGGTGGTTGCAATTGGAGAAATTGGTCTGGACTATCACTACGATTTTTCGCCCAGAGATGTGCAAAAGGAGTGGTTTGCGAGACAAATAGCCCTTGCGCGTGAGCTGAAGCTTCCGATTATAGTGCATGACAGAGAATCTCATAAAGATATTTTAGATATAATAAAAAGTGAAAGAGCCAATGAAATTGGAGGAGTGTTTCATTGCTTCTCCGGGTCTAAGGAAATGGCGCGCGAGGTTTTAAACCTGGGTTTCAGAATTGGACTGGGTGGCGCTATAACATTTAAGAATGCCAGGAGGTCTGTTGAGGTGCTTCGCTATGTGCCTCTTGATATGCTTTTGGTTGAGACGGATTGCCCGTATATGGCCCCTGAACCACACAGGGGAAAGCGAAACTGGTCAGGTTATATTGAGCTTATTCTGAAAAAAGTTTCTGAGGTAAAGGAAATAGAATATTCTGCGGCTGAAGAGGCTACATCAAATAACGCAATTCATCTATTCAAACTGCAATCCAATTACTAGATTTCCAGGGGAGTTGGCTATGAAAAAATTTGTAATAGTTATGATCGCTGCTATAGTTCTCTTTGTGTTTCTAATGCTTAATTATCTTGTGTGGGACAAGGAAAGACTGCAAAATCAGCGGGAAAGCGACAAAATCGAGCAGGATTGGCTTAGGGGACAGAATAGAATTCTTTCAACAACAGTCAATGATTTGGAACAAGCAAATAAGAAGCTTGAAGAAGAAGTGGCTTACCAAAAAACAGAGATAAGTAATTTAGAAGCAATGCTGCGTGCTGCCAAATTAAAGGAAGTAAATGATCTGCAGGAAAAACTGAAACAAACTGAAGCACTGAATATTTTTAAGAATATTATGAAAGAGGATGTAAAACGGGTTGTCGAAAAATGGTTTTTGAGCATAACACAAAAGAGTTATCCAGAATCCTTTGCATTTCTCGACAAGGATTTTACGCTCTGGGGCCAATCCTATGAAGAAAAAGAATACATAGATTTTATTTCAAATATTAATTCAATATCACTGGCTGAAGACCGCGACTCATCTCAAGAAGACAATTTTACAATTCTTTATGGTGGTGAACCGCACGTTATACAGGCAAGTCTGCTGGTTAATGTATATATTACCGACGATGCTCAAAAAAACCTTCCTAACCTTGTTAATGGAATTAATACTTTGGAGGTAGGGTTTATTTACAATTCAGAGGGAAAAAGCTGGGCAATATTGTATGTAATTACCAAAAAATAACGGAAACCCTTGACAAGAAAAACAATCATATATAAAATGTAAAAGCCTTGCATAACAATGAAAAGAAGAGGGCGTTTTTAGCCCGGATATACAAAAGAACGGCTGTTTATGCCAATGATGGAGTTACATACATATATAAAAGCAACAATAGTATTGATGCAATCAATTTAATAAGGAGAGGAAGTTTGAATGAACGGATTATATTTAACTTTCATCAAACGTACGCTTCCCCTTAAGCAATTGGCTATACTGTTGATTCTATCGGCATTTGCCGTGATCTCTGGTATAAAATTGTACAATAACATCAGCAAGGATGTTAAGATTATTGATAACGGTAAGCCAATCGTCGTGAAAACTATGGGTACTAGTGTTGAACAGGCACTTGAAAGATTGGGTATCTCAATCAGGCCTGATGACTATATTAGTATGCCCCTTGATGCAAATCTAGATAATGATTCCATGAATGTTATCAATATTAAACGGGCAGTACCGGTTAGAATTGTAGTCGACGGACAGCTTAGGGAGGTATGGTCCTATAAGGATACGGTTGAAGAAGTTATAGAAGAAAACGGTATTACGTTAAATCCGTTGGACCGGTTTGAAGGATTAACGGCTTCAAGCCAGGTTACGGCTGACATGGAAATCCGTGTAGTCCGTGTAAACGAAGAGATTACTGCCGAAAAGGTGGAAATACCATTTACCGTAGTTGAAAAACCCAATAATACGATGAACGAGGGTGATACCCGGATCGTTGTCAATGGGGAAAACGGAGTACGGGAAAAATATTACAAGATAACCTATGAAGACGGAAAGCCAGTGGACCGGTTATTCGTCAATGAGGATATCGTAAAAGCTCCTGTTGATCAGGTAGTTGAATATGGGACAGTAATGAATTTCAGGAATTCACGAGGTGAGCTGGTAAGGTATTCAAAGGTTTTGGACATGAGGGCTACTGCTTATACGTCATCCTTTGAAGATACCGGAAAGCATCCGGATCACCCTGCGTTTGGAATAACATATACAGGAATGAAAGCAAGAGAAGGCATAATTGCAGTTGATCCAAAAGTTATTCCTCTGGGAACGAAGCTTTATGTCGAGGTTCCCGGACCGGCTCCTGACTATGGTTTTGCTATTGCGGGAGATATAGGAAGCGCTATTAAAGGGAAAAATATTGACTTATATTTTGACACTCCATCAGAAGTAAGGCAGTGGGGCAGAAGAAAAGTCGTCGTGTATATCCTGAATGAGCAAAGCGATACCCGTTGGAAGGATAACGTTGATCCATGTAAATAAAATAAGGTATTTTGGTATAATTATTTTCGGGCGGTTAATACCGCCCGTTTTATATGGTATGATTTAAAAGAGTGATAAATAATCCTAAGAGAGGATTACCTATGATTAACACGAATGAAGTTTTGAAGAAATATGGCCTGAAGCTCACTAAGACTCTGGGACAGAATTTTCTTACTGACATTAATATTATAAGAAAAATAGTTGAGGCAGGAGAGGTAAGCTCCTCTGATCTGGTTTTGGAAATAGGACCTGGTATAGGCTCTATGACAGCTGAAATTGCAAAGGTTGCAGGAAAGGTTATTACGGTGGAAATCGATAAAAATCTTATTCCGGCACTACATGAAAATCTGGGAGCGTTTTCAAATGTCTCTGTTGTCAACCAGGATATTATGAAAGCCGACATCAGAGCGTTGATTAATGGTTGGACAGGCCCGTTAAAGGTCATATCAAATTTGCCCTACTATATTACTACCCCGATTATCATGATGCTTCTGGAAGGAGATATAAATTGGGACATACTGGTGTTTATGGTGCAAAAGGAAGTTGCGTACAGGCTTGCCGGCACTCCGTCTACAAAGGACTATAGTGCGATATCAATTGCTGTGCGCTATTATTCCGAACCCAAGCTTGCATTTACGGTCTCAAAGAATTGTTTTATTCCCAAGCCCGATGTTGATTCAGCTGTGGTCAAACTTAAAAAACGTGATCTTGAATGTGTTCGTGATATTAACAAAGAATTGTTTTTTAAAGTTGTAAAATCATCGTTCGGTCAAAGACGTAAAACTCTTCTTAACTCCTTAGGCTCGCAAGGCTGGCTTGATGGAGGAAAGGAACGCCTCAGGGAGGTTCTTACTAAACTCGGTATAAAAGAAGCTACCCGTGCAGAGGAGTTGACTATAGAGGATTTTGCCCGTCTTAGCCGGGAACTCGAAAAATATTCTGCCCGGAATTAAAAGGGAAATGTTATATCAGCCTGATTTGATGCGTATACTTACATGAAAGGGTCTAATCAGGTGGTATTATGCAGGCAGGATTTGCAAGAAAATATGCCATAATGGAGGAGCTTGACGGAGGCTTCGGTGCAGGAAGTACACCTGAGGCATTTGTCCGTTTAGATTGCTGGGAGGGTAGAATTCAGGCATCCATTCATGTTAAAGGTCTGAAACAGGGCCCGTTTAAATATGTTCTTTATTTGATTTTTGCAAGAAATGACACGCTTATACCTATAATGGCCGGCGATGTAAATATTGCTTATGGCAGCATGCAAAGCGGACTTGAAATAGAAGCGGAGACATTAAGAAATAATTATATTAAGCCTGACTCCATACGTTTTGCGGCGCTGACAGCCGAAAGCCAGAATAAAAAATGGATTCCGCTTTTTGCCAGCTTTGAGAAAAGCCATAAATGGGACGAGAGTATCAGACAATCAATTCTGATGAGTACCGGTAAAGAAGAAAAAACTGAAATAATTCCCGAACCTGAAATCTCTTATGTAGGGAAAACAGCTGATTTAACTGAAATACAACCGGAAATGAAGGAAGAAACGGTTGTTGTTTCTTCAAAGCAGGAACAAGCTCCAGATAAAGACACTCCACCCGGTACAATTAATTATTCTTCCAGATTATATCCTGAATCCGATTTTTCCGGGTCATACAATGATGTAAAGAAAACAAACAGGAGAGATTCTTCTGCAAAATGTGATATAAGTAAGCTGGAAGGTCTTCTTAGTAATAATTTTGAAGTTCATTTTCCTTTTAAACGGTCCAGCAGAGGATATTCATGGTATAGGGTCTCAGATTTGGCAAAGTTAAGTAATATTATGTATATGTCAGGAATAAATGTGCCCCTGTTCGCAAATCCCAAAATTCTGGTAGGATTATTCAAATATAAGCACATACTAGCCGGACTATACCGCGGAGACAATGGCTCCAGGTATTATGTTATTGGCGTCCCTGCCAGAGATGAAAAAGATAATAAACCCTTTGACAATGCTTGCAGATGGGTGCCGGCGCAGGATAATTCCATACGTGATATGGGAGGATACTGGTTGGTCTATGTAAGCCTTAAATCTGGTGAAATCGTAGTATAAACAGTGACCGATTTACTTCAGTTAAATATTAAATTGTTTTACCAGGGATTTCGGTTCTGAAACGTGAGGGTGACACCCCTTTTTCTTTTTTAAAGGTTTTTGAAAATTGAAGAGGATCCTCATATCCTACTGATCTTGCAACATCACCTATACTGAGCAGAGGATTGTTTAGAAGCTCGCAGGCTTTGTTAATACGGTAATTTATAATAAAATCCCTGGGGGAAATACCAAGATGCCGTGAGAACAGTGTTGAAAGATAGCTCCGGTCTATTTTTAAATAGTTTGCAATTCCGCCGACCGAAAGATACCCTGAAAAGTTTTTTTCAATGTATTCTACAGCTTTAGATACATACAGGGTGGAATCTGAGTTTTTATAGGCAACTGGCTCCCGGGATTGAGTTCTGTGAACCAAACGTGCCAGAAACTGATATAACAGGCCCGACAGCATTAAATCCGAGGATTGTTGACTCCTTGCCTCGACAATCATTTTGTCAAGACTTTCTACCAGAAGATCATTTTCATAATAGTAAAACGTTGGGCAGTCAAGCGAAAGACCGGCCCTTTTCAAAATCTGTCCGGCCTTAAGACCATGAAAACCTACCCAGGAGTACTTCCACGGCTTGATACTATCGGCTTTGTAGCTGACAATCTGGCCGGGGCATATTAAAAAACCCTGGCCGGCTTCAAGAATATGAGTGTGCCCATTAACGGTAAAACAGCCTCTTCCAGAGATTATTACATGAATAATATAGTGATCCCGTACACCGGGACCCCACGAATGCTCAGGCAAACATTCTTCAATACCACATCTGTATACATTTAAATCTGTGTTGTCTTTCTTAGAAATATAATATTTTTCAAGCAAGGCAAGTATCCTCCCAGTTAACAAAAACACATATAATACACACATTATAACATTTACCTGTGTTATATGTAAATTTATAATTAAAGTGGAGCAAGTCTATAATAATTCAAGGTATTGATATTTGAAAGGATGATAGAAATGGCTGAGCTTAGATGGCACCCACTAATTAAGGACTGGGTTATGATTGCTTCCCACAGGCAGGACAGACCGCAAATGCCCAAGGACTGGTGCCCTTTTTGCCCGTCAAGCGGCAATGTTGATGATTACGAGGTAATGAAGTATGATAATGACTTTCCTGCCCTGATGCAAAATCCTCCTGAACCGGATAATGTGGCTAACGCTTTTTTCAAGGTGGCGCCTGCATACGGCAAATGCGAGGTTATTCTATATTCTCCAAATCATACAATTACTCTGCCTGAATTGTCCGACAGTCATGTCAGAAAACTCGTAGATTTATGGAATGAAAGATTTATAGAGCTTAGAAAAGACGAAAAGATTAAGTATATTTTCATTTTCGAAAACCGGGGAGAGGTTGTGGGAGTAACTATGCCCCATCCACACGGGCAAATCTACGGTTATTCCTTTATTCCCAAAAAGCTTGAACTGGAGTTGGAATCTTGCAAAGAATACCATGACAGTAACGGCGAATGCCTGATCTGCAGAATGCTGTCCGAGGAAAGAGACTTCAAAAAAAGAGTAATTTTTGAAAATGAAGATTTTACTGTGGTTCTGCCATTCTTTACAGAGTATCCTTACGGGGTATACATTATAAACAGGAATCATAAGCAGAATATCGCTCAATTTAATGAAAGGGAAAAAGACAATCTGGCAAAGACAATACGTCAGACTGTCGGAATGCTGGATTCTTTATTCGATAAACCTTTCCCTTATATGATGTGTATGCATCAGGATCCTGTAAACAGCGGTGATTATTCTGACATTTATCATTTCCATATAGAATTTTTTCCGCCTATGCGTTCGGACGTAAAGCAGAAGTTTAATGCCTCCAGCGAAACCGGTGCATGGGCACACTGCAATCCTACCGCGCCTGAGGAAAAAGCAGAAGAGCTTAGAGCAGCATATAAAAAGTTTATTGAAAATGACTGAAGTTGTTTTATTAACATTGTCAGGGAGGAAACAGTATGAATCAGGAAAAATTAATCCAGAGCTTTTTAGGGTATTTTGGCGGAAGCAGCGAAAAAATCCGGATATTCACCTCACCGGGGCGTGTCAATTTAATAGGTGAACACACTGATTACAACGGCGGCTTTGTATTTCCCGCCGCACTTACATTGGCAACAACAATTATTGCCAGGCCTCGTAAAGACAATAAAATAAGACTTATTGCAAATGATCTTGAAGTTATGGTAGAGGCCGACCTGGAAGACTTATCGCAATATAAAAGCCTTAGATGGGGAAATTATCAGCTGGGTGTAGCAGATGAGCTTAAGAAAGCAGGTTTTAATATCATAGGCTGTGATCTTATGTATGATGACAAAGTGCCATTAGGAAGCGGATTGTCCTCCTCGGCAGCAATAGAGATTGCAACAGCCATTGCCCTGGTGAGTCTGGGAGACGAAGCTTACGGTAAAACAAAAGAAATAGATATGGTACAAATGGCGCTGATATCACAAAAGGCTGAACACAATTATGTCGGTGTAATGTGCGGAATAATGGATCAATTCGCTTCAGCTATGGGGAAAAAGGATCATGCAATCTTTCTGGATTGTAAGGATTTGAGCTTTGAACTTGTTCCCGTTAAGCTTGACGGATACTCCCTTGTTATAGGCAACACAAATAAGAAACGAAGCCTCGGAGAAGGTAAATACAATGAGCGCAGAGCCCAGTGTGAGGAAGGTCTCAGCATTCTCAAAAAAGAATTTCCTGAAGCTGAGTTTTTAAGGGATATATCGGTTTCAGATTATGAAGGCCATAAAAGCATGCTGACTGATGATATTATAAGGAAACGTGTTGAGCATGTCGTTTATGAAAATCAAAGGGTTATCGATTCTGTCACGGCATTAAAAAAAGGAAATCTGGAAGTTTTCGGAGAGCTAATGAATGAATCGCATAATTCCCTCAGAGATTTATATGAAGTAACGGGTATAGAGTTAGATACCCTGGTTGATGAGGCAAGAAAAATTCAGGGTGTTTTAGGTGCTCGTATGACCGGCGCAGGATTCGGTGGCTGTACTGTTAATTTAGTAGCCAACAAATCCATAGACGAATTTATTGAAAAAGTAGGAAAAGCTTATAAAGAAAAAATAGGATATGAAGCCAGCTTCTATATTTCAGATATAGGAGACGGAGGCCGGGAAGTAGAGGTAGTTGTATGAGCATATTAGTAACAGGCGGGGCAGGTTATATCGGCAGTCACATGATAGCTGAACTGCTCGATAAAAATGAAGAAATTGTAGTGGTTGATAACCTGCAGAAAGGTCACAAGAATGCTGTTTTGGGAGGTAAATTCTATCAGGGTGATATTCGTGACGGCGAATTTATGGACAGAGTATTTACCGAGAACAGTATTGAAGCGGTTATTCATTTTGCTGCTGATTCGCTTGTTGGCGAAAGCGTAACTATGCCACTTAAATACTATTGTAATAATGTACACGGAACGCAATGCCTTTTGGAAAAAATGAAGGATTATAATGTCAGGTACATAGTTTTTTCGTCAACTGCTGCAACATACGGGGAACCCGAAAATATTCCGATTCTTGAAAGGGACAGGACTTTTCCGACAAACCCTTATGGAGAAACAAAGCTTGCTGTTGAAAAGATGTTGAAATGGTGTGATACGGCATATGGCATAAAATCAGTAGCCCTCAGGTATTTTAACGCAGCTGGAGCTCATAAAAGCGGTGAAATAGGTGAGGACCACAAGCCTGAAAGCCATTTGATTCCTATAATTTTGGATGTGGCTTTAGGAAAACGGGAGAGTATTCAAATATTCGGGGATGATTATGAAACGCCCGACGGAACCTGTATACGTGATTATATTCATGTTTCAGACCTTGCAAGAGCTCATAGTCTGGCATTAGACAGCTTAAGAAAGGGCAGCGAAAGTACCGTTTACAATCTGGGTAATGGCGTAGGCTTTTCTGTAAAGGAAGTAGTTGAGGTTGCAAGAAAAGTAACAGGTCATAAAATCCCTCAGACTATAGTTCCCAGACGTGCAGGAGATCCTGCTGTGCTGGTGGCATCATCACAAAAAATTAAAGATGAACTGAAGTGGAACCCAACCGAAAATGATTTAAAGACTATCATAGCAAGTGCCTGGGAATGGCATAAAAATCATCCTGAAGGATATGGAGATTAGGATAAACACCCCCTACTGTCATCCTGAGCGGAGCGTAGCGGAGTCGAAGGATCTTTTGCGTTAAACAGGGGAGCGGCTGTAGACTGCTGCGATTTAGCGCTCCATTTCCAACATCCAGTTTCTAGTCGCGCCCGCTACGCAAT
>JGI24707J26582_10000277_pt1 | contig 39140 bp, 30 predicted proteins | sample BioPla1DNA1_FD_26582 | JGI IMG/M metagenome (IMG submission 26582)
GTTCCCTTTATTTTACCATGTTCGCATGAGGGTTTATCTTCTTGCTTATTTATATCGCGTGTTAATTCGTGTGTAATACCACCATAACACTCCAATTTTTCAAGTGTATTAAAGCTTTTATTATTGCCATGAGAAAGAACTCCTGTTTTCCATATATTATGTTCTACGGACCCTATTACTAGTCCCTGTCTACTTTTACCATTAAAAAAACAAGAGACTTCAAATGATATATTGGGTGTAGGAAAAGGTGAGCAAAGGTAAGAGACAAAGTTATCATTATCAAATGGAACTCTAACGACTCTGTTCGAATTATCGTTGGGTAAGAAAGATTGTTCCTTTATGGAATAAAGAGGTGTTATATAATTCGTTTCTATTTGTTCTTTATTTTCTATTATGAGTTCTGTTAAAATACAATTTGGGTAACTTGAATAGTTATAAAAGCAGTGTTTAAGTTGAGGCTTATTTTTTGCTTTATATTCAAATATATATTTATTTCCTTTCCCTAGTTTGTCTTGTATAGAGTTCTTTTTTATCGCTACTAAATTATAGTTTTTACTCTCTAATGTGTCATTTCCTATTTTTACTCTTGCATATACTTCTTGAAGTATAGGGTGTGACTGATGAAATAAACTGACTGTTCCACTTTCCGTATTATATTTAATAGTCCATTGACTTTCTTTTATATTGTACTTATTAGAGCTGCATGATGCAAACAAGAGAAGTATAATAATGTAGAGTGCTTTATATAGTAATGAATTTTTCATTATTTTAATTTTGTACCGTATTTAGAAGGTAACTCTCACCTTTTGTAGTATTAAATGAGGTTATGTACCAGCCTTCCTTATCTTGTAAAGACTCGTATTTACAATCGACCACTTCAAGAGGTACTTTTGTTCTGATTCTACAAGGAGCACCCTGAGCTGAATATATGGTGGCAGAAAGAAGAGAGCTGTCGTTCCACACTATATCTACTTCAAAAGCATTTCGGCCTTTAAGTCCTTTAACTTCACCAGAACTCCATACAGAAGGCAAAGCAGGGAGTAAATGCAATTCATTCATATGACTTTGAAGTAACATTTCAGCGATAGCTGCTGTGGCTCCAAAGTTTCCATCAATTTGAAAGGGTGGGTGAGCATCTAACATGTTTTTATAGATACCCCCTTTTGTTTCATAATCTAAATCGTATTCATCAACTAAAGTCATGGATGATTTTAATAATTTATGTGCACGATTACCATCGAGTAGTCGAGCCCAAAAAGCAATTTTCCAGACTCTACTCCAACCTGTTCCACTATCTCCTCTTGCATTAAGCGATACTTTGGCGGCTTCTGCATATTTCTTGTTAAGAAAAGGAGAGATTGCAGTCCCAGGATAAAGTCCTATTAAATGAGAAACATGTCGATGAATATTCTGAGGATCATCTTCTTCAGTTTTCCACTCTTTTAATTGTCCCCAATTACCTATAGCTAGTCCTTTATCTAACTTACTATATACATGAGCTAATGCGGCTGTAAAATCATCTTTAATATTAAGAATAGCTATGGCTTTAGAAGTGTTTTTGAATAGTTCATGAATCAATTGTTGTGCATAAGGGACGCCATCTTCCCAAGGGCCATGCTCGGGTGACCATTCATTTGGGGCAACATAGTATCCTTGATCGTTCACTATGAGTCGGTCTAACCAAAAAAGACAAGCTGATTTCAATACGGGGTAGGCTTCATTTCTAAGGTAAGTTTTATTTAATGAAAAAGCATACTTATCCCAAGTGTGCAGTGTGTACCATGCATTTGCTGGATGATTCCAATTCCAATCAGAATAGCCAAAAATGTTATTTTGTGTTTTTAGTGTCCACCCTTGTGAGTTAACCTCTTTGGCCATGTTGCTCCATGAGCTATGTATTAAAGCTTCGTTACGAATGTAATTAATAAATGGAGTGTGGCATTCAGCTAAGTTAGTTGGTTCAGCTGGCCAATAATTCATTTGTACATTGATATTTGAGTGGATGTCACTTTCCCAAGGTGGGTTATTACTATGATTCCATAACCCTTGTAAATTGGAAGGAAGATCTAATCCATCTCTAGATGAAGCAATAGTTAAGTAGCGACCAAACTGAAAGAATAAAACCTCTGCTAATCTTGATTCTCTTCCTTCTGTATGTTGCTTTAATAAAACATCTGTGGGTAGATTGTTTGCTTCTTGATGGAGGTTTAGAGTAACCCTGTGGTATAATGATTGATAATCTGCGATGTGTTCTTTTTTAATGTTTTCAAAGCCTTTATTTTTAGCAACTTCTAATTGCGCTAGCAGTCTGTTTTTCCAATCTGTTGAGGTTAGATAATCTAAAGCTTTCGGATCATAATTTGTTCCTGCAGCAAGGTATAATGTGGCTTGGGTTGCATTACGTACTTCTATATGCGATTCATTAATTGAGGTTTTTCCTCCATTTGTATCAATAAAAAGGTGTGCATTGTACGAAAGCAACATTAAGTGTCCTTCTAATGAAAGCTTATTTTCTGTTAATAGTGTTTTATTTCCTTGGCCGTCTGTTAGAGATAAGTTGAAATTTAATTTCTTTTTTTTATTTGCTGTCAGGTTAATAACAATAATATCATCAGGAAAACTACTTAAATATTCACGTTGGTAGGTAACTCCATCTGTTGTATAATTAACACGAGCTATGGCTTCTTCTAAATCCAGTTCACGTGTGTAGTTAACTATTTCTCTCTGGTGATCAAACTCAAGATGGATATTTCCAAAATTAAGATAAGACCCTCGATTGTTTTTATCCCCATCCCATAAAGTTTTATCATTAAATTGCACCTCCTCTTTTTCAATACCACCAAAAATCATAGCCCCTATACGTCCGTTTCCAATGGGAAGAGCGTGGGTCATCCAGTCTTTTGCTGGTTCTTTATACCATAATTTAAGGTTATTTGTTGCATTGATTGGTATGGATAAGAATAGACAGAGTAATAGTAGTGTTTTTTTGAGATTCATAGTATTAGTGCTATTTGATTGTTTTCCTAAAGTTAGAGGTTTAATGTTAAAAAGCACATTTTTTATTCTAATTTTATAGTGTCCTAGTGCATGTCATCCATTTGCCTTAGTCAAGTGAAGCTGATGCCCTAGTCATAAGACCCTTTTGACTAGGACCTGTGAATCTTAGGTATTTTTCTTTATTTGCCGAGTAGCAAATGATAAAGAAAGAACAGAATAAAATGACTAATTTTGCCCTATATAATTATAATATGGTGCAAAAAATTGAAAAGAAATCATTTCCTCCTATTCCTGCCGCTTTACTCTCTATGTTAAGTGTGCAAAGTGGAGCCTCTATAGCAAAACGCTTATTTCCTACTTTGGGCGCAAGTACTACTAGCTCATTACGATTAGGCCTTTCTAGTATCCTGTTGTTTTTGTTTAATAGACCCAAGATACATCTGTTAAATAAAACTCAATGGATGCATTGTTTAATTTATGGGATATGTATGGGTGCAATGAATCTTGTTTTTTATTATGCTATCCAACGCATTCCTTTAGGATTGGGTGTTACTGTTGAGTTCTTAGGTCCATTATTGTTGGCCTTATTTTTTTCGAAGCGAGCACTAGATTTACTATGGGTGTTGTTTGCTGCTCTAGGTATTGCTTTAATTGTCCCTTGGCAAAATACAGGAGTCGATCTTTTAGGACTTCTTCTAGCTTTTATGGCTGGTGTTTTTTGGGCAGGGTATATCTTTTTTGGAGGTAAAGTGGCACAAGTAATGAATACTAAAGATGCAGTAACTATAGCTACAGGAATAGCAGCTCTTTTAGTGCTTCCTTTTGGTTTGTTTAGTGGAGGTTTTGGTTTTCTAACGAGTAAATTATTTTTTGTATCATTAGGTGTAGCTATTTTGTGCTATTCCTTTTTCTTTAGATTTAATAGCCTTAAAACAATTACCGACTCGTACATTTAGTATATTGACTAGTCTTCAACCTGCTTTTGGTGCTTTGTCTGGTCTTTTATTCTTGAATGAGATTTTAACATTTAATCAATGGATTTCTATTCTTTGTGTTATTATTGCTAGTTTGGGTACCAGTTTAACTAGAAATAGAATGCACTAATTCAACTAGAATTATCGAAAAGAATTAAAAAAATCCATTTTGATTGAAAATCTAGCATCAAAACTTTCGAACTTGAAGTTATTAAATGACCAATGAAGTCCAGCAGCAAAAGATTTGATTAAGTCTATAGAATAGCCTAATTCCATATAGTTTTTTTTCTGAGGAGTGAATAGATACTTAAAATGGAGGGTTTCGTTTAGAAACTTACCTTGAAGAAAGGGTATCCGAGTAAGTAGAATGTATTTACTACGATAGTTAAAATGCGAGTAAACCCAATATTTATTCGTTGAGGCTATATAAGGATCAAGGAGCATGAGTGACTTAAAGGGTGTCTTAGCTATAAGCATAATGTCTCCAGTAGCATCAAAATGTTTATAATCGGCTAAATTCATTTTGTTATTGGCTCCTAAAAAAGCACCTATATTTATTTGATATGCAATAGTTGAAAATAAATCAGTTTTAAGTTCATGGTAAATTGTCCCTTCTAACATTCTAAATCGAGCATTATTCTCTTTTAAGGAAGAGAAAGCCTCAGAGTATCTCAAAGAAAAAGTTGGAGAACTAGCATAAACATATCTTTTTTCACCACCTACGATAGAGTAATAATATCGAGGAGTATATTGGATAGATAAAGCATACGATAATAAGTCGGTGTGTTTATCGTCTATTCTATTAGGTACTATCTTTTTAGTTCCCTTAAAGAAGCTATAATCTTTGTTGTTTTGTAGAGGAGATCGATCGGCCCACTTAAGTTGTGTTGAAAAACGAAGAGCGTGGCTTAGGTCTATGTCGTTTGTGATTTTAAAGAATTGGTTGCGATAAAACATAATTGCATTACGACCCCATAAAAAAGAGCTCATCGCATTATCTTGTCTATTAACCCCGTTGGGATTAAAATCAGTCGTCGTGTTACCAGCCGATACAANAAGTTGACCTAATCGTAATGGAGAGTAATCATATTTTACANCTGTTTTCCATACCATACTTTTACGAGCTGAAGCATAATACATTTCGGGAGTGATTGTCAGTCTATTCTTTTGCTTTATAGGAGTAGAAAGAGAAAATTTATACCCCCATCCAAAACCATCAACAAAGTTGTACTCACGTAGTATACCTGGTATTCCTCCGTGTGTAAATGTGAAAAGTGTAGAATCGCCTCCTAATGTACCTCCCATAAGTAAATCAATCGGTTTGAAATTCGATTTTTTGGGATGTTTTTTTACCGAATCAAAATGTTTTTGAAGCGAGTCTTTTGTTTGATAGCTATCTATTTCTCTAGAGCTTAGTGGAGTGTTTCGAATATTCTCCCAGAAGACCGAGTCCCGTTTCATAGCTAAAGAGTCACTTTTAACTCTATAAAAATCCTCCCAGTTGATTTCAAGACTCTTTCTAAGGTTTTTGTGTGTTACTATTACTTCTTGTTTTACTTCATCATAATCTATGGAGTCGTTTTTTTCAAAATCTAAATACTTAATAGAAGCATAATAATTGAAATACCCCTCAGCATCCAGCACTTTACCACTTACCTTATTACTAAAAGTAGTAGGCATATAGGCTATTCCTCCTAAATTATCATAAGTGATGATTATATGTTGTTCAATACCAAGAATATTCGATTTTAGATCGGCATAACGTATATTCCAACTAGTATCAGCAATGTATAAATAACCTTCCAGTAGTTCAGGGTCATTTACTTTGGGTATCACTTTTATCTTATTAATCACATCATTCTTTTCTTCTGAATAGCCCTCATATTGAAAGCGATAATAAGTAAAAGCATCTGGGTTTAATGGTGAAATATGGATAGAAAAGCGAGGTAGATATAAAGAGCTAGTAGCTAATGGAATAACCTGTTTTGGATTGAAGTTGTCGGGAATAGTACTATTAAATGCAATAACATTCTGATCGTACTGATCAGGTGCTTTGTATTCTATCTCACTAAAAGATTCTTGAATGAATAGATGTTTCTTAAAATCAGAAGGTTTAGCTCCATCAATATTAACCATATTATTAACTAAGAAACCTATTTTTGTAAGCTCCATATTTCCTTTAACATAACACTCAGCCCTATATTTTTTTATAATGCTTTGGTGATATGGGGCTTTATCAATGGTTTTTCTCATTATTTCATAAGCAGGGTCTTCATCACCTATAATTAAAACCTCTTCTAGTAGTACGGGATTTTCTTTTAGTACTATATTCCGTGTTACTTTATCGTTATTCTCTATACTTATTTTTTCTGTTATAGTTGTATAGCCTAAACACCTGAAGTCAATGGTATAAACCCCAGGGGTAAGATTAAGTTGAAACTCACCTTTTTCATTACATGCTACACCTTGATAAGTTTCTTTAATTAAAACCAGACTCCCTATAATTGGTTGTTGATTTTCGTCTATAATCCTTCCTTCAAAGTTTTGAGCCACAATACACGAGAAAGAAAAAATGAGTAGTAGAAATGGAATAAAGGCTTTTCTATTCATAAAGGTGTTTAATTCAACTTTAAGTTTTGATTGTTACAGTTATACAATAAATTTAGCAAAATAGTTGTATGGATAATCAAAAATAAACTATAGTTATTAATTTGCAGGTGTACTCACACTCTTTTTATGTTGTTTTATAATCTCTTTCTATATCTTCTTCTATACACTATGTAACCAGAAATTAGTATGATTAAAAATAGAGTTCCAGTAATAGGAATGAATAGAACGATTACTATTTCGGGTAGAAAAGTGTAAATTCTTCCCGTATGGGCTTCTAAACTGATGTGCCATAGCGACATATTTGCATGTTTAATTTCTGGAGGCATTGCAGGTATAGACATTTCACTTTGTGCTCCATTAAAATAATGGAAAGTAATGTCTTTAGTAAAATCAGAAGAAAATCCGCTAGTAGGATTAGAGATGATTGGTGGCCCTAACTTTGTGGGTTGTGGTGATTCTCCAGTAAAGTAATCTTTGCTGGTTTCCTGTTCCCTATTCCATATATAAAGTCCACTAAATGATCCAATAATCCATTCGGTGGAGTTTTTCTGTTCAAAAACCTGTAATCCCATAACACTGATGGGAGGCGTGTTTTCCACTTTAAGAGGAGATGAATCTAATTCTTTGTAAGCTAATAATCCATCAGAGGTATATAATAACCAATCTTTTGTGTAATGGTCATATCTGATGCTTCGCAGTTTATCATGGTAGGGGTTTTTTTTGTCTTGTGTAGTAAAAGATAAAGGATGGTGTTTAGAGTAAATAATTGAAATAAGTAGTGGAGGGCGTAAGAACATTCCTGAAAGACAGAGGAGGAGCAGAAGGAAAAACAATGTAGCTCCTGGTTTGTTGTGCCATTTTATAGATCTTCGCAAGAGTTTAATAAACCCAAAAGTTGATAAGTTTTTTTTTCTTCTTTTTCGGATGAGCTTAGGAGATATAAAAATTAATATTCCTGTAATGCATAAAATGATGGTAGTAACTCCTAATAGATCAATAAGAAACTTACCTATATTGCCAAAAAGTTCTCCACTATGAAGAGTCCATAGCGTTTTAAATAATGAAACTTGATGCTTTTCCCCTTTGGGTAATTGAAGTGTTACCTTTTCAAAGGTGTTGTAAGGAGAAAGGGAGATGTAAGCATGAGATCGACTGAGAACCACTAGCGAATCATTATGATAAGCTATATCGACTAAGCGTTCTGGGGTGTTTAGTTTATCAGAAAAACTTATCCACTGTTTACCCCTGTTATCGTATTGATATAAATCGAAAGTAGTTACAGCAAACAATAGATTATCATCAGTTTTAATAATATGATTAGTTATTCGGTTATCTGCCCCTTTTTTTAATCCATCGTTAAATGACTTAAAAGAAGATAAATTCGCATTTGTTAACCAAATGCCATTTCCACCATAAAGTAAAACAGAATCTGGAGCAATCTTTAAGCTTCCTTTTACAGAAGCATTATTCCAGTTTGTATATTGATAGTTTTTAGGAAGCCATGAACGAGGAATATCTAATGTAGAAAGAGCTTTTCTGTGGTTTAGAATGATACCTGAGAACGCAAAGATTAGAATGAAAAAAGAAAATCCCAATCCTAACCATTTATGCCATTTTCCTGTGGATTTTCTTTTTCTCTTTTTTTGTGACCCCATACTTTATACCTTTTTAACCTTAAAACACATATGAAGTCCAAATATAGTGTTTTTTTCTAAAAGAGGATAAAATGTTAGAGGTCAATAGTTAAGGGGATTACTTCATATTAAGTACCTGTATTGAAAAATCTTCTCCATGAATTAGGAGCAATCGATCAGTTAATAAATGGCCTATCTGTGTAAAGTACTTAATTGTTTCTGTGGCTTGTATACTTCCTGCCATACCAGCTATGGAGCCAAGTATTCCACTATTAGAAGCCTTTATTTGCTTTTCAATACTTGGTGGAGGACCAAAAAAATCTCTCAGTGTAAAGTGACCAGGCATATACGTAAAAAGCTGTCCTTTCATTCCTACAACTGAACCATAAGAGAAAGGCTTTTCTAACTCCACACATAAGTCATTGATTAGATATTTAGTTTCAATATTGTCTGTGCAATCTATAATAAAATCATAATTTAGAAATAAGGCTCGTGCATTTGATTTGTTTAGTGTTATGGAATATGTGTTGATCTTAATTTCACTATTGAGTTGTTGCAATTTGGTTTTTGCTATTGATAGCTTGGATGACCCAACTTGCTCTTCAGAATAAAGTATTTGCCTTTGTAGATTGCTATAATCCACTACATCATATTCTATAATTCCAATGGTCCCAATACCAGCAGAGGCTAGGTAAAGAAGGCAGGGGGAACCTAATCCACCTGCACCCACAACTAGCACTTTAGCTTGTGAAAGGGCTTTTTGACCTTCTATTCCAAAATCTTTGATTAATAGATTTTTACTATATCTTTCCATACCATTTTATTGTAATGTTAAGTCCCAATCTTTCCATACCACTTCGTAGCCTTGAGATTCTACAGCTTCAACTACTTCATCGGGAGTTCTGCTATCATTTATAACAAATTGTTCTAATTCATGTTTGTAAACCTCATATCCTCCAGGATCAGTTTTAGAACCAGCACTTAATGATGTAATACCTAAAGTAGTCATGTGATCTCTAAAGTTTTGATCTTCTCGGGTTGAGAGTGTGATTTCTAAATCGGGATCAAAAATGCGAAAAGCAAATATAAGCTGAGCTAACTCTTTGTCGCTCATCACTACATTGGGTTGAAATACAGCACCACAATGAGGGCGAATACGAGGAAAAGAGACAGAATATTTAGTTTTCCAATAGTTCTTTTGGAGGTATCTTAAATGTCTAGCCATAAAAGTAACATCTGTACGCCAATCTTCTAATCCGATAAGTATTCCTAGTCCTAGTTTATGTAAACCAGCCCTTCCCATTCTATCAAAAGTATCTACCCGCCAATCAAACTTAGACTTCATTCCTTTAGGATGATATATAGGATACCTTTTTTTATTGTATGTTTCTTGGTAACAATAAACTGCATTTAACCCTGCTTGAGCTAATCTTTTATATTCTTCCTCTTTTAAGGGTTGAACCTCTATGGAGATAGAAGAAAAATAAGGTTTTATTAATCGGATGGCATTCTCTATGTAATCAACACCTGCATCTCTTGGGTTTTCTCCTGTTACTAGTAAAATGTGTTGAAAATCTCCCATACGTTTGATGGCTTGTACTTCTTGAAGAATTTGTTCATCGGTAAGAATTATGCGGTGAATGTTGTTTTGATGGTTAAATCCACAATAAATACAGTGGTTAGAACAGGAGTTTGTTAAATAAAGAGGAACGTAAAACTGAATGGTTTTCCCAAAGCGTTGTTGAGTAAGAGCTCTGCTTCTTTGAGCCATCTGTTCAATATAAGGAGTTGCGGCTGGTGAAATAAGAGCCATAAAATCATTTACATCTAAAAACTCTTTAGTTAGGGCTTGTATAACTTGGTGTTCTGTTTTATTTGAAATGGATTGGGTGGTTTCATCCCAATCAAGTAAATCTATTTTATTTTTAAAGTTCATCTTTCTTTGTTTTAAGTTTACACGATTGACGTTCTTGGGTTAGTTTCATAGCACAAAAGTGAGGACCACACATTGTACAATGATCACTATTTTCGTCTAGTCGTCCCGATTGATAATATTCCATGGCTTTTTCTGGATCTAACGATAAATTAAATTGATCTTTCCATCGAAAATCAAATCGCGCTTTACTGAGGGCATTATCTCTGATTTGAGCCCCTGGATGCCCTTTAGCTAAATCTGCAACATGAGCTGCTATTTTATAAGTAACTACCCCTGTTCTTACATCATCACGATTCGGTAAAGCTAAATGTTCTTTTGGGGTAACATAGCATATCATGGCAGTTCCTTGCCAAGCTATTTGAGCGGCTCCAATAGCTGAAGTGATGTGGTCGTAAGCCGGAGCAATATCTGTTGTTAATGGACCTAAGGTATAGAAGGGAGCACCATCACACAACTGCTCTTGTTTGATTATGTTCTCTTTAATTTTATGAAGCGGGACATGTCCAGGGCCTTCAACAAAGATTTGAACTTGTTTTTTTCGTGCTTTCTGTACTAGCTCTCCTGAAACTTCTAACTCAGCAAATTGTGCTTTGTCATTAGCATCACTAATGGAACCAGGTCGAAGTCCGTCGCCTAACGAAATTGCCACATCATATTGGTTTAACAAAGAGCATATTTCATCGAAATGAGTATAAAATAAGTTTTCTTTATTGTGTATTTCCATCCAATTAGCTATTAAAGAGCCACCTCTAGATACAATACCAGTTAGTCGTTGATCAGCATATGCGATGTGCTCCTTTAATAGAGCTGCATGAATAGTAAAATAGTCAACACCTTGTTCACACTGTTCAACGAGGGTATCATAGAATATATCCCATGTTAAGTTTTCTATTTTTCCCTCAACTTTTTCAATAGCTTGATATAATGGAACGGTTCCAACCGGTACTGGAGAGTTTCTAATAATCCATTCTCTTGTTTCATGAATGTGTTCTCCTGTAGATAAATCCATTAAGGTGTCACCACCCCATTTACAACTCCAAATAGCTTTTTCTACTTCCTCATCTATCCCTGATGATAGGGCGGAATTCCCAATATTAGTGTTTACCTTACAAGAAAACTGACTCCCTATAATCATCGGTTCAGCTTCTGGATGGTTAATGTTAGAGGGAATAACAGCACGACCAGCAGCAACTTCTGATCGAACAAATTCAGGGGTAATATAAGTAGCAATTCCTAGCTCTTCATTATTTAGATTTTCTCGTATAGCCACATATTCCATTTCAGGTGTAATGATTCCACTTTGTGCGTAAGCTGCTTGTGTAATTATCTTTCCTTTTTTTGCTTTTTGAGGTAAATGAACTAATGGAAATCGAAGAGCCTCTAACTCTTTCTTTTTTAATCGTTCATTGCTGTATTTAGAGGAGAACTTTTCTAGCTTCAGGGTATCTTCTCTATCCTTAATCCATTGAGATTTAATGCGAGGTAATCCCTGGGTTATATCAACCTGCTGGTTCTTGTCAGAATAGGCACCACTCGTATCGTATACATATATTAATGGATTAGAAGAGTGTACTTTTTCTCCATTCACTATTTTAATAGTATCTAGTTGAGAAATTGCCCGCATACCTACTTTAATGTTATGTAACTTTCCCTTTTTATAAACTTTGTGAGAGTTAGGGTAACTGATATTATGTTTTGACTTCATGTTATGTTTAATCTAAAAAAGAGGTTAGAGGACTACTTGCTTGTGCAGATTCACTAATTGGTCCTAATTTAGCTTCATAAGCCATTCTTCCACTTAAGACACTTAGTCTAAATGCATCAGCCATAACTAGGGGATCATCAGATACGGCAATAGCTGTGTTTACTAAAACTGCATCGGCACCTAACTCCATTGCTTCTGCTGCGTGTGAAGGTGCTCCTATTCCAGCATCAACTACTACAGGGACCGTACTTTGCTCTATAATTATCTTTAAGAAATCTCTAGTTAGTAAACCTTTATTTGTTCCAATAGGAGCACCCAGAGGCATTACAGCTGCAGCTCCAGCAGACTCTAGTTGTTTACACAGAACAGGATCAGCTTGAATATAGGGAAGAATGATAAAGCCTAGTTTAGCTAATTCTTCAGTTGCTTTTAGTGTTTCAACAGCATCAGGAAGTAGATATTTAGGATCGGGATGAATTTCTAGTTTTAACCAGTTGGTTTCGAAAGCTTCTCGGGCCATTTGGGCTGCAAAAATTGCTTCTTTTGCATTTCTTACTCCCGAGGTATTAGGTAGTAGTTTTACCCCTGGTTTATTAATGTGTTGTAGCATATCATCAGTTCCTGCTTTTATATCTAAGCGTTTCATCGCTGCTGTTACTAATTCTGTTTTTGATGCTACAATAGCATCTCCCATTAATTCATTTGAGCCGAATTTTCCAGTTCCTAGAAATAGACGTGATTGAAAGGTCTTATCTCCTATTTTTAGTGGTTTCATAATTGATTATTTTGAATGGTTTGTATTATTTTCTTTACTTCGTTTATAGGTGATTTAGCTTGTAGAATAGAAGAAGACAAAGCAACTCCTGCTAGGCCAGTTTTAAGAAGAGGAGGAATATCTTCTAATCTTATTCCACCTATAGCTAGAATAGGTATGTTAATGTTGTTTTCTCTACATCGATTAAGTAGTTGCTTGTATCCAATTAATCCTAAAGTAGATGCCAAATTTTTCTTTGTTTCTGTGTATCGAAAGGGTCCCAACCCAATGTAATCCACTCCTTCTTTTTGGAGTCGAAGGATATCTTCCCAAGTATTAGCAGTTCCTCCAATTAAATAATGAACTCCTAATAACTTACGAGCTTCCGATGGAGGCATGTCGTGTTTTCCTAAATGTACTCCATCAGCTTGCAGCTTTTGACAAACCTCAACTTCATCGTCAATATAGAGTTTGGCTTTGTATTGTTTGCATAGAGCCAAAGCTTCTACTCCGGTTGTGTATATTTCTTGTGGAGACGTTTCTTTCATTCTTAATTGAATGTGTTTACAGCCTCCCTCTAGAGCTACTTTGATTGAGCTAATGGTAGTAAATCTTGGAGTTTCATGAGATATAAAAAGTAATCCTTTCATAATGTTTGTATGATTGATAGTGAATTTTTATAGCGAAAGAGTAAAGATTGCAAGTCTTTATCTTCTTTATAGTTATTCCATAAGTACCCTAAAACCACAGCTCCTCCAAAGCTGTAGTTGCTTATTAAGGGAAGGGTGTATGGGGTTATCCCTCCTAAGGCATAGACATTATTATTTATCCATTGTTTTTCTTTTGCATAAAGTAAATCTTCTTTAAGGTAAGCTTGTCTATAGCCTTTTTTAGAGACACTATCAAAAATAGGACTCAGGAATAAATAATCATAAACTGCAAATTCTTGCAGTTCATTAAAACTGTGACACGAGCGGCTGACTGTGGAACTTTTTCGATCTATTATTTTAGGTAAAGCTGGATTTCTCCTATTTAAATGATACCCTTTAAAATTGTATTTTCTAACAAGCTCAAAGTGCTCATGTAATACTATTTTATCGTAATAAGTTGAGTCTATTTGATTAATTAACTCTTCTAGTTCGCTTTTAGTACTCTGAGGTTTCCTAATATGGAGTGTCTGCAGTCCTTCTTTGAATAAAGTATTAATAGCAATCGCTTCATGTAGAAAGAATGTATCGGTGGTGATTATGATTAATTGCATAATTTATCCTCCAGTAACTGCATGAATAATTAATATCTTTTGATCTGGCATCAGTAGTGTTTCTTCCCATTGGGTTCTGGGTATAATGGTCTGATCAATAGCTATTGCGATACCTTGTGTTGATATGTTTTTTTGTTTTAGAAAATCAGACAAGAAGATTGATTTTTCTAATTTAATAGGTTCATTGTTCAAATAAATAGTCATAAGGATTATTGTTAAAATAGTTCTTACTTTAACAAGACAATAGGTAGGTTCCTTTAAGAACAAAATAAAGATATAAGTATAAGATGGAGCATACCTAAAATAGCTTGTTTAAAACTAAAATACAATCAAGGTATGCATGAAAGAAGAGTCATTCCTACGCCGGCATTATCCGTATCAGGTTTTAAGGGTATAATCTCAGCTTTTTACAGCACCCCTTGATAATTGTATAATTACAAAGATAACTTTTTATTAAAGATTAAAGTAAATACATGGAAGTTTTTTATAAATCTCCATTAAGAATGTAGTGAATCATAACAATAATGTTGAGTATATAAAGTGTATTTAGCAGATTCAAAGCTTTTCCACAATCATCGCATAAATAATTTTGTGTCCATATAATACGATAACCTTGATCACCAAGAGATTCTATTTTCTTGATGACTTCACCTTCAGTTCTACAAGATACAATAATTATGTCGCACTCATTTTTTACGAATTCATCTAATGAATCAAAAATTCTAGAGTCTGGTTCTCCTTGACTTTCTAATCCAAAACGAACCCCATTTATTTCGAATAAAGCACTGATATCACTGTCTGGTTGTTTGCCACGGATGACTTCACGAAGTTCTTTTATTTCATGATTTTTCTGAAGTTCATGGTAAACACCTCTTATTGAAGTGGATTTTCCTTTCTTTTCGTCACCATAATTAACAATGATCGTTTTATTTACTTTTCTTTTGCTCATATCTTTTTATAATTTAGGATAAGTATTTTGTATTACATTTCACTATGCATAATTTACGAAAATTATAGGAGCTCTGTATGCCTAAACAGAAAATAAATTAGTTTCAAATAGTCAATTTAGTGTTTTTAGTCTAAAGAATGATAAAAATGTAACGAAAAGCTTTTTATTATAGTGTATCCACTGTAAAAAGTGTATTTTTGAATAATGAGATACTACGTTAAAAAAGAATATTATATAATGTAGTATCGAGAATAGAAAGCTTAATAAATATATAGTATATGATTAGAGGTTATCTTAATTTAGTGGTATTGTTTCTATTTTTAATTGGAACTGCTTCATGTAGCAGTAGCAGTCGTGACCTATTACCTTTAGAGTTAGGTGCTAGGAAGGTTGAAATATTGCCAGAAGAAATAACAACTATAGACATTTTATCTGGAGAGGGATCATACGAGTCTATTGTAGAGGACAAGGAGCTAGTTAGTGCTACAGTAATAGATAAAAAACTAGTTATTATAGGAAAAGGGAAGAAAGGACTAACCAATGTGATAGTAAGAGATAGAAAGAATCAAGTTGCTTCTATTCATATAGTTATTACTGCAAAAGAAGAAGTGTGGCGAGTTACTCATTTTGAAGATCAAGTTAGAAGTGAAGACTTAGAAGCTATAAAAATTATAAAAGATTCTTTATCAAAAAAGGATTATCCAATTACTACAGGAGGGGGGTATAAACTAACTTATTTAGATAAAAATAGAGGAGACCTCGTGATTTATACGGAAAACACTCCTTCTGAATTATTTTATGGAACATTTACTCTTGATTTTCCATCTCTGAATATGAAATATGTAGAGAAAGGCAAGTCAAAAGAGTTAAATTATACGATTAGTCCTGATATCATCCAATCCTCTTCTTTAGGTTTTAATAAAATAGTTTTATATGAAGATTGGACCTCTTATTTTCAGGGACTACATAGCTTATCAAAAATTGACTTTGCCGGTAAATTGCAATATTTAAAATCAACACTTCCTTAAACCCTTATTTTATGATCACACAACGTATATTTAGTAGTGTCTTTTTATTTTGTTTGCTTTTTTGTTCTATGGGGTTGTATGCTCAAAAGGAGAGTTCAAAAAAGAAGAATAAAAAAGAGGAAATACATTTGGTTACAGGTTGGTATCCAATCAGTCAGAATAAAGGGAGTGTTGAAAGAAAGTTGAGTCATAACGATGAGGTTTTTACTCTGATTTCTAAACCAATTGTTTTATGGTCTGATGTTGAAACTGTACGGTTAGTGAATCATGAGCGCTTTAATTACGGGGCAATTCTTATCGGATTAAAGAAAACGAAAATAGAAGAGCTGAAAAAGCAAAAAAAATCATCAAAAGAGTCGCAGTGGGGACTTATAGTTGATGATGAACTTGTTTTAGTTCAATCGATTGATAAAGAGCGTTTTTCAGGAAATTTTCAAGTTTCAACCCAGGAAAATATAGAGTGGTTAGAGGAGCTTTATGAAAGCTTGAAGGTCTCTGATTGAAAATAATGTAAACTTTTTTAGTCTTTTTCTGTTGTATATGGTTGGTGAGTAGGATATAAATTACTCAATTAATTTTTATTTGCATAATTATACAAAATAGAAAAATGAGAAAACTAATAAGTATTACATTGCTACTATTAACTATAAGTTGTACTGCTTTTGCACAAGAAGATCAAGTTGATAAAAAATGGCTAATAAAAGGTATAACAGGTTTAAATGCTTCACAAACTTCATTAGTCAATTGGTCCTCAGGAGGTGATAATACAGTAGCTGGAAATATTTATCTAAATTTAAGTGCTAACTATAAGTACAAAAAATATGTTTGGGACAATGATTTTGCTGCTGATTATGGCACGACTTATACCAAACAAAATGGTTGGGTTAAAAGTGTAGATAAGCTAGAGCTTGCTACAAAATTTGGATATGAAGTGGCTCCCAAATGGTATTTGAGTGCTTTAGCTGACCTACGAACTCAGTTTGATAAAGGGTATAAGAATCCCGATGATAAAAATTACATTTCTAAGTTTTTTGCTCCTGCCTATTCAAATATAGCGCTGGGTATGGACTATAAACCAAGCTCTAATTTTTCTTTATTTATGTCTCCAATTACAGGGAAGATGACTTTTGTGCAAGATGATTATTTATCTAATGCAGGTGCTTTTGGTGTTGATCCTGGAGATAAATTCAAAGGTGAGTTTGGTGCTTATGTGAAATCAAAATTCTCTATGAAGTTAATGACTAATGTAAACTTGATTTCTAAAGCTGACTTTTTCACTTCTTATGATAGTGATTTTGGACATGTTGATGTGAATTGGGAGAATGTTATTGGAATGAAGATTAATAAATTCCTTACGGCAACGATTCAAACAACATTGAAGTATGATAATGATGTAAAACAGTTAGATGAAGAAGGTAAAGTAAAAGGAGGGGCTAAAGTGCAATTTAAAGAGATGATTGGTGTTGGTATTGCCTATAACTTTTAATTTACTGAATTAAGTTTTGAGTTGTTCGTTTATATGGGTAAATGTTTGTACATTTATAATGAATAGTTTGTTAATACTAATTACTGAAATATGAGAAATGTCATTTTATTTTTACTTCTTATTATAGGACTGAGTAGTTGTAGTGAAAAGCAAAACAAAACAATCGATGGATAATGTATCAAAAGAGGAAATCGTCATAGAGAATATTCTTAATCGACGCAGTGTTCGCTCTTATAAAGAGAAACAAGTAACACAAGAGCACCTAGATAAAATAATGCGTTGCGCTATAAATGCACCTAGTGCTATGAATAAACAGTCATGGCAGGTTCGTGTTGTGCAAAATCAAGAGTTGCTAAAGCGTATGAATCAGGGCTTTATAGCTTATTCAAAAAAGAATAACCCAGAAAAAGATTTTTCTTCTTTTTTAGAACCCGATTTTAGCATTTATCATAATGCACCAACTGTGATATTTATTGCTCGAACTAAGGACAATTCAATGAGTGAAATAGATTGTGGATTGTTTGTTCAGAATATCTTATTGAGTGCAGAATCTATGGATATTGGAACTTGTGTATTGGGAGGTTTACCTCGCTATTTAGTAGAGGATAAAGAATTAGTCTCTTTACTTGATTTTCCTGATACTCATGAGCTTACCATTGCAGTAGCTATGGGCTATAAGAATGAATATCCTGAAGCTAAACCTAGAGATATTGAAAAGGTTCAGTATATAAAATAAAAGGGTTTTGATATAAATCATGGGGTGTGTTAATAGTAGTAGCACACCCTTTTTTGTATCGTATTTTAATGTATAAAGTGATTGATAATGTAATGTGCGGACAAAATCACTTGTATTACATACACCTATGTCTTAGTCTGTAGGTTCAATACTTACATACTATTTAGTGCATGAATGGATAATAAATAGATACAATTTAACTTATACTAGTTTATGAATCCAAGCTTCTCTATCTCCAGGAAGAAAGTCAACTAAAGGAATTTCTATGAGTGTATATGACCCTGGCTGTTGTCGCATAGTTGCTCGTGCAGATGATACTAATATTTGTGCCGTTAAAGCAGGATTGTTTATACGCATGTTAAACTCAAAAAGTTGATTGGGTGTGGTTCCAGATGTTCCTTTTCGAGTAATATTAACTCCATGGCCCATATCAATTAAGTCGTCTACAGAATTTACTTCAGTTACATGAGTTTCATCATTGATAAAATAGTTATCGTTTTTAATTGATTCCGCTACGTCCTCGAATGATACTTCTGGATTTAATTCAACATAAACCATTCTACGATGAATTCCTGTTCCAGTAGGTATTGTCATAGATAAAGCTTTTTTAACCCCTTCTATGGCTTTGACGGCAACAGTGTGTCCCATACTCATTCCTGGTCCAAAGTTGGTATAAGTAATGCCTTGTGGAGCAGCCATTTGTAATAAAGTCCTTATGATGGAGTCACTTCCTGGGTCCCATCCTGCAGATATAATCGACGACACCTGGTGTTGTTTTGCTATAGGAGTTAATTCTGATCTTAGTTTAGCTATATCCGAATGAATATCAAAACTATCTACAGTACGAATTCCTAACTTTAAATATGCTTTAGCATAAGATGCTACTTCTCTACTGGGTACACAAAGTATTGCTACATCAACAGAAGCTAATTCTTTAATAGATTGTACGACTTGATACGATTGAAGTTCTATAGGTTGTTTCTTTGAAGTTGAACGACGAATAATACCTGCTACTTCTAAATCTGCTGCAGTTTCTAATGCATGAAGAACGTAACGTCCAATGTTTCCATACCCTACAATAGCGACTTTTATTTTTTTCATTTTTTTGCTGGTTTCGTTACACATATTTCTTAAGTTTGTTACAAAACTAATTAAAATCCTTCACTATCAATGGTCTAACAGGACTTTTGTGTTCCAAAGTAATAGATTTATTGGTTTTATTAACTGCTTAAAATATAGAATGCTATGATTGAATATATCACTGGTGAGGTTGTGGAATTAACTCCTGCTATAGCTATTATTGAAGCTTATGGTATAGGTTATACTATTAATATTTCGTTAAATACTTTTACCGATCTTCAAGGAAAAAAGAAAGGCAAGCTTTACATTTATGAGGCTATACGTGAAGATGCCTATATCTTATTTGGATTTTCAACACAAGAAGAGCGAGAGCTTTTTTTGTTATTAATTACAGTTTCGGGCGTTGGTGGAAATACAGCTCGTATGGTTCTTTCTACTTTAAGTCCGGAAGAGGTTATTTCAGCTATAGGTAGTAATAATGTTTCTATCTTAACAACTGTCAAAGGAATTGGTAAGAAAACAGCAGAACGTATCATTGTTGATCTGAAAGATAAAATAGATACATTGGGCATTGATGGGGGGAAAATATCAGCTATTGTAGGGCAACCTATGAGTTCTGAAATACAAAATGAGGCTGTGGCAGCTTTGAAAATGTTGGGGTTTGCGACTCATGCATCTCAAAAAGTGGTATATAAAATATTGAAAAATGAGTCCGACTTGACAGTAGAGCAAGTGATTAAGCAAGCTTTGAAAAAGTTATAATAGAGAAATATGAATAGTTCAAAGATATTCCTAAAAGATTGGTTGCTTTTGCACCAACATAATCAGATTGAGTTAGCAGATGATTGGTATGTTGGATTTAGTAATGAATTATTGCAGCTGGTGATAGCCTCAGATTTATATGATGGTTTCCCTATAGAGCAGCAAAAAATGGTTGCTTTATTATTGACCACTTATTTGGAGGATTGTGTTGCGCAAGAGGGGGGTTGGTGTAGATTCAAAGAGACTCAGATGGAGTTATATAAGCGACCACTTCCTTTTTATACCATTACTAATGATTATATCGAAGATGAAGTTAACATTGAGGATATCCAATTTTTATTGTGGTGTTTTAATTCTGGTCCTGTAGAGCAAGGTGTTGGAGTTGTTGACGATCCTTTTGGTGATAACCTGCTTCAATTAGCAAATGCTGTTTATGAGTTAATGATAGAGAAGTTTAATCAAGCCCCAATAGGGTTAGGTGATAGTTTTGATTGGGTTGTAGAGCCCAACCAATTTCAAAATCATTTAGAAGAAAAGCAAGAGACAAGTGAATCTGAAGTAATCACAAGGTTTTTAGAGTTAACAAACGGGAATAAAATTCATTATGTTTATACATATAAAGAGCTTGAGTTATTATTTTCTAAAGGCCTAAACTTTAAGGATAGCAAAGAAAGTCTAGTAGAATTAACAGATTTCTCAGACTTCGTAGTTTTAGCTTATCAAAAAAGATTAATAATAGGAGTAGGCATAGCTAAATACTTTAGTGATACAGACAATGTTCATTATAGTAAGACAAAAGCGATGGATGAGGCTTATGTTTTATTTTGTGAGCCCAGAAGATGTCCATTTCCTATTTTAGAGTATGCTATGAACCATAATTTACTAGCCGATGCCAGTTTACCTATCCCTAATGGTAATCAACTACTACTTGAAAATTGGGATTTTATAGCTCGGTGGTACTTAGGTGATTTTTATGGTGTTTCGTATTAAACCCAAAGTCTGTCTTAGATGCTTAAATATTGTAATATTAAAAACAATTTGCAGTAGTTAGTTGTATTAAGTAGTAGATAATATTATAATACTATAACTAAATAATTTATGATGGTTTTTGATGTTGCAATTATAGGTGGTGGCCCAGTTGGATTAGCTGCTATTCAAACTTTAGCTCCTTCAGGGATGAAAGTTGTTCTTTTTGAGAAAAACAAGGTAGGAGGAACTTGTCTTAATGAAGGGTGTATGCCTACAAAATCTTTACTGCACTCTGCTAATGTTTTTAGTACGACCCAAACAGCCAACCAATTTGGTGTGCATGTAGAACAAGCGAGTTATAATTACCAAGAAGTAGTTACAAGAAAAGATCAGCTTATTGATGCTTTATTTAAGGGTACTACCCAAAAAGTAGAAATGTCTGGTGTGACTTTTGTACAGGCTGAGGCCCAGTTAAATGGGGAAAGTTCTGAAGGACTAATACAAATTTTAGCTAATAATAATACCTATCAAGCACGGAAAGTAATAATAGGTTCAGGGTCAGTCAACCTAGTACCACCCATACCCGGACTAAAAGAGTCTTCATTTATTAGTTCTAGAGAGGCTTTACAATTAACAGAAGTTCCAAAGACATTGACTGTAATTGGAGGGGGTGTTCTAGGAATGGAATTTGCTTCATTGTTTTCAACTTTTGGATCGAAGGTTGATTTAATTGAAATGAGTGACGAGATTTTACCAACCTTTGATCCAGAATTAGCTGGTGAGTTAAGGAAATATTATGAAAGTAGAGGAATTGTTTTTCATATAGGGGCTAAAGCTGAAAAGATTTCAAATAAAACTATTACCGTTAGTAAAAATGGGGAGACTTATGAGTTAACTAATGATTTGATACTACTGGCTGTTGGACGAAAACCAGCTATTGAAACACTCGGTTTAGAGAGTCTAAATGTAAAAACAAAGAAGGGAGCAATTGAAGTTAATGAGCAAATGCAAACCTCACATCCAAATATATATGCCTGTGGTGATAGTATTGGAGGGTCGATGTTAGCTCATACAGGACTTCAAGAAGGAGCAATTGCAGCTATGGGTATTTTAGGAATGGATGCAAAGGTTAACTATAAAGCTATTCCTTCAGCAGTATATACGAATCCTGAGTTAGCAAGTGTAGGGTATCAAGAGTGTGAGTTACAAGAGGAAGGGATTCCTTATGAAGTTGTTAAAGCTCCAATGGCTGTATCAGGACGTTTTGTTTTGGATAACACGATGGATACACCTGGACTGTTTAAGGCTTTTATTCATAAAGAGAGTCAGGAGATTCTAGGTATTCATTTACTTGGTAATCCAGCATCTGAATTAATTGCGATTGGAGGAATGGCTATTGCACAGAAGATGACTGTAGATCAACTGAGAAGCAATGTGTTTCCTCATCCAACGGTATCTGCTATCTTTAGCCATGCTTTTTAATGAAAAAACAGTTAGTAATAACGCAAAAGAGTCCAGTGAAAATAACTGGACTCTTTTTTTATATCATTTGTTTTACCTTAAGAAAGATATGCTAATATCATCCATACCTCTTTCTCTTGTTCTACTAGATAGTCGCTTAATTGTGAGTTAGTTACCTCATCATTATAATTGCTTGCTAATTCAATAATTTTGCGTTCTACTGCTATTAAGTGACTGAGAGTTTCTAATATGTTGTGTAATGCGTCTTCTGTATTAGTTACTGCACCTATTTCACTGATCCGTGATTTTTTAAGGTATTCGCTAAACTTATTTTCAGGGGTTCCTCCAAGCATTAGGATGCGTTCTGCTATTTCATCTATCTTATCGGCTACATCACTATACATGTCTTCAAACTTATTGTGGAGTTCAAAGAATCCTTTCCCTTTTATGTTCCAGTGGAAACTACGTAAGTTTGTGTAGTAGATTTGTAGGTCTGCTAAAAGAAATTGCAACTCATTAACTACTTGTTTTGCGCCTGATTCATCTAATTGAATAAAATCTAAAGTTTTCATTATACTTGTTTTTGTTATTAATATTATCTTTTTGTCTGGTACAAATATAAGGGATAAAATCTGGCTATCAAACAGAAAACATCTATATTGCGATAGATGAAATCTATAACTAAAAAATATTTGATAGATGACACTGCAACAACTTGAGTATTTATTAGCCGTCAATGAATATCGTCACTTTGGACGAGCTGCTGAAGCATGCAATGTAACACAACCAACATTAAGTGCTATGATTCAAAAGCTAGAAGAGGAATTAGGAGTCAAGCTCTTTGTAAGAAGTAGTCAGCCTGTTTATCCAACGACTTTAGGTGAGAAAATCATAAAAAAAGCATACTCTATAATTAAGCAAAGTCAAGAAATAAAAGAATTGGTAATTGAAGAGAACCATACAATATCTGGAAGTTTGCATTTAGGAGTTTTACCAACTATTGCTCCTTATTTATTGCCCCGATTTTATCCTCAGTTCCAAGCCAAATATCCTGCTTTAGATTTGCGTGTATATGAATTAAAAGTAGAGAAAATAGAAGAACAATTATTGCAAGGCGATTTAGATATAGCTATTATAGCTACTCACCCTGAAAGTAAACGATTAGAAGTTCACTCTTTATTCTATGAGGAGTTTTATGTTTATCTTGCTGTTTCAGATCCTCTTTTTAAGGAGGAATTTATTCGCACATCAGAGATTAAAGGTGATCATTTATGGTTACTTGATGAAGGGCATTGTTTTAGAGATCAGTTAGTTAAGTTCTGCAATATTAAAGGGGTAGAGTCTAGTCGTCAGTCGTATAATTTGGGAAGTATAGAAACTTTTATGCGTATGGTAGAAGGTGGAAAAGGGTTAACACTAATTCCAGAATTATCGCTTCTTCAGCTAACAGCTTATCAAAAAGAGTTGGTGCGACCCTTTGCTATTCCTCGCCCAGCTCGTCAAATACGTTTGGTTACTGGAAAAGATTTTATTAGGCAATCTTTGTTGTATAAACTACAAGAGGCTATAGTATCATCGGTACCTTCCACGATGCATGAATTAAAGAATACACAATATTTAGTTTAGTTGTTTTTCATTTGTTCTTTTTCCTTTCTTTGTTCCATTTTTTCTTTTACAAAGCGAATTTTCAAGTTTGCCTCTTCTTTTTTAACTCTTATTTGTTCTAGTGATGCTAAAATTTGTGCTAAGTCATAGATACCTACTAAAGCTTTTTTATCGCTAGGTAAAATAGTTGTGTTGAAGGTCTTGTCTCCTATATAAGCTACTCGTAATGTTTTGTCTGCATTTAGATAGATAAAGTCTAAAACACCACCATCTTCACCTTTTTTAAAGTCAGCTTGTTCAATTTTCGTTCCTAAATTTGTTGTTTGATAAGTATCTTGTGACATTGGAGTTTCGGCAAAACTACCATCGGGTGCTGTGATTTTTATTGTATGATGATTAATGGCATAGTTTTCACAGAAAAATGAGGTCATAGTGAAAACACCTCGCTCATTGACTTGAAAGCGAAGAAAAGTGCGATGAATATTTCGTTCAACTGTTTGTGTAGGCCAAAAGTAGTTACCTATATCTTGGTATTCTTCATTTTTTTCAAAAGTATATTGTCCTTTAATGGAGTCTAGCTCGTATCTTTTTATGGCTTCTAGACTATCGAGATAGTTTAATGAAACTTCTTGTTCTTTTAACTCAACCTCTTGCATTAAGCCAATCCCCTCTCTTCTTGCTTTAAATGCTTTCGGATAAAGTATTTTAATACTATCAATTTCAATTTTAGCTTGACTATAATTTCCTTCTTTAAAAGCCTCAATTGCTGCATCAAGTTTAGTTTGTGCTTTTTCATCTTGACTTTTCCCACAGGCTAATAACAGGATAAAACAACTAAAAAGTAGGGCTATTTTTTTCATAGAGTTTGTTTATAGGATTATGTTTGAACAAAAATAAGAATAATATCAGTTTTTTGTACCTTTGCAGACGAAAACTTAATCAATGAGAGATGATAGAACTGAGCCAAAACAAATTGAAAGAACATTTTGAGCAAGATTTATTTACAGATATTACAGCCACTGCTGATGACTTAGGGTTAGAGTGTTATGTCGTTGGAGGGTATGTACGCGACCTTATATTAGAAAGACATTCGGACGATATTGATGTAGTTGTAGTTGGAAGTGGAATAGAGATGGCTAAGGCGTATGGCAAACGATTAGGAAAAGGAGCGAATGTCTCTGTATTTAAGAATTTTGGAACAGCACAGGTTAAGTTTAATTCTATTGAAGTTGAGTTTGTGGGTGCTCGTAAAGAATCCTATCAGAGAAGCTCTCGAAAACCAATTGTTGAAGATGGAACGCTAGCTGATGACCAAAATAGAAGAGACTTTACTATAAATGCTTTAGCCGTTTGCTTGAATAAGGAGCGGTTAGGTGAGCTGGTTGATCCTTTTGGAGGAATAGAGGATTTGAAAAAAGGTATTATTCGCACTCCTTTAGATCCTGATATTACCTTTAGTGATGATCCGTTACGTATGATGCGTTGTATACGTTTTGCAACACAACTTAATTTTTTCATTGAAGACAAAACGTTTGAGTCAATCGAGAAGAGTTGTGAGCGAATTAAAATAATATCCGCAGAACGTATTATTGATGAGTTAAATAAAATCATTTTATCTCCTGTTCCTTCTAAGGGGTTTATTGATTTAGAACGTTCAGGTTTATTAGAGATTATTTTCCCTGAACTAGTGGCTTTGGAAGGAGTTGAAACGAGAAATGGAAGAGGACACAAAGATAATTTTTATCACACACTACAGGTTCTAGATAATATAAGTGAAAAGACAGATAATTTATGGTTACGGTGGGCAGCTATTATGCATGACATTGCTAAACCTGCCACAAAAAGATGGGATAAAAGAACGGGTTGGACTTTTCACAATCATAATTTTATAGGAGAGAAAATGCTACCGAGTATTTTCAGACGTTTAAAGCTTCCTATGAATGAGAAAATGAAATATGTACAAAAGCTAGTTAGACTCCATATGCGTCCACAAGCTATTGCTGATGATGAAGTAACGGATTCAGCTGTACGAAGATTGTTGTTTGAGGCTGGGGATGATATTGATGATTTGATGATTCTATGTGAAGCAGATATTACATCTAAAAACTTAGCTAGGAGACAACGATTTTTGAATAATTTTCAGTTGGTGAGGCAAAAATTAAAAGATATTGAGGAGAAAGATAGAATACGAAATTTTGAGCCTCCGATTGATGGTGAAGAAATAATGGCTATTTTTAATTTATCTCCTTCTCGTGTAGTGGGTTCTTTAAAGAGTTCTATTAAAGATGCTATTCTAGATGGGGTTATTCCTAACGAATACGAAGCTGCTTATAAGTACTTACTATCCAAGGCTAAAAAAATGGGATTAAAAGCAGTATCTAAAGAAAAATAATAAGTTTGCTCTTATGATGAACTATAAGAGTACAACGAATTTAAATACTCATTAAACAGATAAAAAGAGGAGACCCTATTTGTGTGATCTCCTCTCTTAATTTGTACTAATCGCTTGATTAGCTATTTTATTAATCTTTTAATTCAATAATTTCCTCTTTGCAATGGGTGAGTTTTTCAATACTATCACCTGTAACCACCCAAGAGTTTTCAATTCCTACGGCACCAATTTTAGGTAGCACTATTTTGGGTTCTAAAGCAATAACCATATCTTGCTCTAGAGCTTGTCGATTACGAGGACAAATTACAGGCAATTCATTAATTTCAAGACCTATACCATGTCCAATAAATCGAGCTTGTTGTTCATATCCCATAAAATACTTACCGAATCCAGCTTCCTGCATAAAATCAATGGCTAGTTGGTATAAATCTTCACAGATAACTCCAGGTTTTGCAATGTCTGCAATTTTATTTTGCAAATCAATACAAGCTTGATGAGCTGCATAAGCTTCATCGGGTAGCTTTCCTACAGAGAATACTCGGGTCATATCTGTTAGATATCCGTTGAAGTTACCGCCTATATCAACCATGATACTCTGTCCTTCTTTTAAGGGTCTTCCAGATGCTCCTATTGGTATTGAAGGATCAAGTCCAGCGCCACCTAATGCAAAATCGTAAGGAGATGGGACCATGGCATTATCACCAGCTAAAACACTTCCCATGAAAATTTCCATTTCTCTACCATAGGTTCTAAAAATACCTAAAACTCCTTCAAGTCTCATTATGCGTTCAACTTCAATAGAAAATTCAAGGTCTGTCATACCTTTTTTATAAATAGAAGGGATTTGCTCGTAAGCTTTTGTGTGTTTTTCTGCACCTCTTCGGAATTTCTCTATCTCCATTCTTGTTTTAGTGCTTCGAGCAGTTCTTATTATACTAGAACCACTAACTACTTCTGCATTATCGAATATTGCAGCTAGTCTATTATACTCTGTAAAAGAGAGTTCATCAGCCTCTAGCATTATTTTGTTAGGGAGTTCTAAGCCAATTTCTTTTAATATAGATGGGATTTGTTCTGGTTTGCGAATAGGATGAACATGTTCTCCTTTAATGTTATTAGGCCTTTTTATAAACAGGTGTGCAGGTGAGTGTAAAGGCATATAGATATATCCATTAACTATTCTTCCATAGGTGTAGATTAAATTAACATTACAGGCTATCAAAGCTGCATCTATATCTTGTTGTGCCATTAGTACACGTATTTTATCGCGTCTAGGCTTTAATTCAGGTTGTAACATGATTAGATTAAGTTTGGTTTAGAATAACAAAGTTAGTTTTATTTAGTATAATAAAGTAGTTCAAAACAATCAATCTTTGTTTTGAACGAAGTATGAGTCTTGATTGTTTTTTTCTCTTGTGAACCTTAAAGGGAAGGGGGCCTCTAATGTTTCATAAAGCAAAGGGATTTTTTTATAGAGTGAAAACTCAACAGTAGCATAGCCTTTTTGTATAATATCTAATTCTTTTGCTGCTTTATGAGATAAGTCAAGAGTAAATTTTTTTCTGAATGGTCCACGATCGGTTACTTTAACTACAATTTGTTTATTGTTTTGTGGGTTTTTAACAAGTAGGAGTGTACCAAATGGTAAGGTTCTATGGGCACAAGTCATACTATCTTTATGGTAGATCGGCCCAGAAGCTGTACGCCGCCCGTGAAGTTTTTTATGGTAATAAGAAGCATTACCTCTCTCTTGACTAAAAAGAGAAGTAATGCATATTATTAAATAAAACGCTAGGGTATAATAAAAGCGTAAAACCATTTAATTTTATATTTATACTACACCTTGAGCCATCATTGCTTTTGCAACTTTCATAAAACCAGCAATATTAGCTCCCTTTACATAGTTTATATAACCATCGGGTTGTTTACCATATTTTACACATTGGTTATGAATACCATGCATGATTTCTTGTAGTTTTTTTTCAACTTCTACAGCACTCCAATTTAAGTGCATAGCATTTTGGGTCATCTCTAATCCTGAGGTTGCAACACCACCAGCATTTACTGCTTTACCTGGAGCATAGCAAATTTGATTTTCAATAAATAAATCGATCGCTTCAGAAGTACATCCCATGTTAGATATTTCTCCAACACAAAGTACACCATTTTTTATTAATTTTTGTGCATCTTCTACATTTAATTCGTTTTGTGTAGCACAAGGAAGAGCTATATCTACTTTAACTTCCCAAGGGCGTTTATTGGGATAGAATTTTGCATTAGGGAACTCTTCAATGTAAGGTTCAACAATATCATTTCCAGAAGCACGTAATTCCAGCATGAAATCTATTTTATCTCCACTAATTCCCTCTTCATCGTAAATATATCCATCTGGACCAGAGATTGTAACCACTTTAGCACCTAATTGAGTTGCTTTTGTTGCTGCCCCCCAGGCTACATTTCCAAAGCCAGAGATTGCTACCACTTTACCTTTTAATTCGATGTCTCTATTTTCAAGCATTTCTTGAACAAAATAAAGCCCACCAAAACCTGTAGCCTCAGGACGGATAAGTGAACCACCAAATTCTAAACCCTTACCTGTAAATGTTCCAGTAACTTCATGAGTCAGTTTTTTATACATACCATACATATAACCCACTTCTCTGCCACCAACACCTATGTCACCTGCTGGAACATCAATGTCAGGTCCAATAAATTTCCATAGTTCTAACATAAATGCTTGACAAAAACGCATAATTTCTGCTTGGCTTTTTCCACGTGGTGAAAAGTCTGATCCCCCTTTAGCACCTCCCATAGGAAGAGTTGTTAATGCATTCTTGAATGTTTGTTCAAAACCTAAGAATTTAAGAATAGAAAGATTTAATGAGCTATGAAAGCGAATACCACCTTTATATGGTCCAATAGCATTGTTGAATTGAACTCTATAACCTAAATTGGTTTGTACTTCTCCTTTATCATCTACCCATGCGACTCTAAAGGTATAAATGCGATCGGGTTCTATTATTCGTTCAACGATTTTAGCTTTTTCGAACTCTGGATGTTGGTTATAAACCTCTTCAATAGAGTTTAATACAGCACGCACCGCTTGAAAATACTCAGATTCTCCAGGATGTTTAGCTTCCAGTGAAGCCATAATCTTTTCAATATTCATAATAATGTAATTAAAAAATAAGTATTAATTGTGTTTGTTTCTTTACAAATATATGCAAATATTTAAGATGAGCTATTCTTTTGAGTGCAATTAATGTTATATGGTGTCAAAGTGATAAAGTAAAGGCTTAAGGTGTGTTTTGTCCTTAAGCCTTTTATCAAATGGTAGAATGTTATTTCAAATGATTAATAATTCATTCCTAAATGATACATGATGAAACCATAAATATCACTTTGCTCCTCTATCACTTTCTCTGTAGGTTTTCCTGCACCATGCCCTGCTTTTGTGTCAATTCGAATTAGAGTAGGGTTTTTACCATCATTAGCTTCTTGTAACGCAGCAGCAAATTTAAATGAGTGGGCAGGTACAACACGATCATCGTGGTCTGCAGTAGTTATTAATGTGGCTGGATAGGAGACTCCTTTAGTTAAATTGTGTAATGGAGAATATCCTAAAAGATACTTAAACATCTCGGGGCTTTCCTCACTTGTTCCATAATCGCTAGCCCAGTTCCATCCGATTGTGAATTTGTGGTAACGAAGCATATCAAGTACTCCTACTTGAGGAATAGCAACTTGAAACAAATCAGGTCTTTGTGTCATACATGCTCCAACAAGTAATCCTCCATTTGATCCACCAACTATAGCAATTTTGTTTGTGCTTGTATATTTATTTGCAATTAAATATTCTGCAGCACTAATAAAATCATCAAATACATTTTGTTTTTGTTTTTTAGTTCCTGCTATATGCCAATCTTCCCCATATTCTCCTCCTCCTCTAAGGTTTACTTGGGCATAGATTCCACCTTGTTCAAGGAAAGGAAGACGAGAAACAGAAAAGCTGGGATTTAAGCTAATATTAAAGCCACCATAACCATATAAATAAACAGGATTGTTGCTGTTGAGCTCCAAGCCTTTTTTATGAGTTATGAACATAGGTATTTGAGTTCCATCTTTGCTTTCAAAAAATAGTTGTTGCGTTATAAATTTATCTGAATCAAAATCAATTTGAGGGCTTCTATATAATAGAGATTCATTTTTTTCAATGTCAAAGGTGTATGTTGACCCAGGTTGAGTAAATGAGGTGAAGCTATAGAAGCACTCTTTATCGTCTCGGTTACCGCTAAAGCCTACAGAACCTATAGCTGGTAGTTTTATCTCTTTTATGTCTTTTCCATCTAAATGGCAGATGTAAGCTTTATTAGAAGCATCTTGATTATATGTTAGAATGAGTTGCTTTCCAATAACCTGTGCATTACTTAATACGTTTTCAGTTTCTGGTATTAGTTCCTTCCAATTTTCTATTTGAGGCTTACTCACATCAGTTACCATCAATCGGTATTTGGGAGCCTTGTAGTTAGTGTAAATGTATATTTTATTATTAATTACTTCAATAGGGTAGTATTGGTAGTTAAAGTTTTCTGCCATTGTAATTAGAGGAGACGAAAGATCATCAGAAGGCTTTAGGAATAAAGCATTACCTCTTCCCTCTCCCGACTCATATATGAAAAGTAAATCCTCATCTGTTGAAACTCCAGCACTATAAAAACGCTTAGGATATTTTTTATTTGCATAGACTAGTTGGTCTTCACTTTGTGGAGTTCCTACTTTGTGGTAATATATTTTGTGGTTTTCATTTACACTGGAAAACTCTTTTCCTGCTTCAGGAGCATCATAAGCACTGTAATAGAAACCATTTCCACGCCATGACGCTCCTGTGAATTTGGCCCATTCAATGGGACCATCAATAACTTCTAGTGTTTGACTATCCATAACATATATATTTCGCCAATCTGATCCACTTTGAGATACAGTATAAGCAACGTATTTTGCATCTTTGGAAAAAGAGATATTAGCTAATGCTATTGTTCCATCGTCAGAAAGTTTATTGGGATCTAAAAATACTTTTGGTTCATCATCTAAAGAGTTTTGAACATAAAGAACACTTTGGTTTTGTAGTCCGTCGTTTCTATAAAAAAAGTAGCGTTCTCCTTTCTTAAAAGGGGTTCCTATTTTTTCATAATTCATAAGTTGAGTTAAGCGCTCTTTTAGTCTTTTTCTTTGGGGTATCTGATTTAAGTAAGATTGAGTTACTTTATTTTGTGCTTTGACCCATTCTGCTGTTTCATCTGAAGTGTCATCTTCTAACCAACGATAGGGATCAGCAACTTCTGTATTAAAATAGACATCTATTGTATCTACTTTCTTTGTTTTAGGATAAATCATTTTATTGTTATTTTGGCAGGCTATAAAAAGCACGCTCATAAGTAATAATAAGGTCATTTTTCTCATAAGATCTTGTTTTAATATATGTTTTTTTCAAAGATAATGCTTTTAAGATATGAAAACGAGAGGACTTTATATTATTCAAAAGTTATGAAGATATTAATCGTTCTGTTTTTTGTCTTATTGAATAAAATAGTCGATTTTTGTTTTAGTACTAAGACTTCTACTCTATGTTAAGTAAACAGAATCTAAATCAGCTTTATTTCAAAGATACACAGTTTGTTAATCTTATGACTAAGCGTATTTATAACATACTAATCATAGCTAATCCTTATGATGCTTTTGTTTTAGAAGATGATGGACGGATAGATGAGAAAATTTTTAATGAGTACACCTCGCTCTCTCTACGTTACCCTCCTCGGTTTTGGCGAGTAACCACAGAAGAAGATGCAATAGAGCATTTAGAAGAGATGCCTTTTGAACTTATTATATGTATGCCTGGTCTAGGAGATGTGGATAGCTTTGCTATTGGTAGAAGACTGAAAATGCTCTATCCTGATATTGCTATGATTATTCTAACTCCATTTAGTCATGGAATACGCAAACGAATAGAACATGAAGATTTATCTGCTTTTGATTCTATTTTTTGCTGGTTAGGAAATACTGACTTACTTCTGTCAATTATAAAATTGATTGAAGATAGAATGAATTTAGATCATGATGTGCATGAAGTGGGGGTGCAGGTTATATTATTAGTAGAAGATGGAGTTCGTTATTATTCATCTATCCTCCCCAGTTTATATAAATTTATGTTGAAGCAGAGTCAGGAGTTTTCAACTGAAGCACTGAATGCTCATCAACAGACCCTTCGAATGCGAGGTAGACCAAAATTAGCACTAGCAAGAAATTATGAAGAGGCAGAGTTGTTGTATGAGAAATACCAAAATCATTTATTAGGTGTTATAACAGATGTTCGTTTCCCAAAAGATGGTGTGAAAGATTCTATGGCTGGGATTAAGTTGTATGATAAAATACGAAAAGAAAATCCTTTCTTACCTATTATTATACAATCTTCAGAGCTGGAAAATCAAACTTACGCAGCCAAATATGGAGCAACATTCATTGACAAAAACTCAAAGAAAATGAATGTTGACTTAAGAAATGCTTTTTCTGAGACTTTTGGCTTTGGTGATTTTGTTTTTAGGAATCCTGAAACCCAAGAGGAAATAGCACGGATTAAGAATCTTAAGGAATTACAAAATGTTATTTTTGCTATCCCATCAGAGTCGTTAATCTATCATATTTCCCGAAATCATATAAGTCGTTGGTTGTATTCCAGAGCAATGTTTCCTTTAGCTGAATTCCTCAAATCTTTTGAGTGGACTGATTTAGTGGATACGAATGAGCATCGCCAAATAATTTTTGATTCGATAGTTCAATATCGTAAAATGAAGAATCAAGGTGTGGTGGCCATATTTAAGAGAGATCGTTTTGATAGATACTCTAATTTTGCGCGTATTGGTGAAGGGTCGCTAGGTGGAAAAGGACGAGGACTTGCTTTTATTGATAATATGTTGAAAAAGTATCCGGAATTTAATGACTTTGATAAGGCTAAAATAGAGGTTCCCAAAACGGTTGTTTTATGTACAGATGTATTTGATGAGTTCATGGAAACTAACAATTTATATCAGGTGGCTGTATCAAATATTGAAGATACTGAAATATTAAATTACTTTTTGAAAGCAAAATTACCTGACCGGTTAATAGAGGATTTTGTTGCATTTTTTAATGTCGTGAAGGCTCCTATTGCTGTTCGATCTTCTAGTTTGTTAGAGGATTCACACTATCAACCATTCGCTGGTGTATATAACACATATATGATNCCTTATTTAGATGATAAATATGAAATGCTTGAGATGTTGTCTGATGCTATTAAAGGGGTCTATGCCTCAGTTTACTTTAAAAGTAGTAAAGCTTATATGCGTGCAACATCTAATATAATAGATCAAGAAAAAATGGCTGTAATTTTGCAGGAAGTTGCAGGAGATCAATATGGAAGTAAGTATTATCCTTGTATGTCAGGTGTGGCTCGGTCATTGAATTTTTATCCACTTGGCGATGAAAAAGCTGATGAAGGTATCGTAAATCTTGCTTTAGGTTTAGGGAAATACATTGTAGATGGTGGTATAACATTGCGTTTTTCTCCTTATCATCCTCATAAAATTCTGCAAACTAGTGAATTGGATTTGGCCTTACGCGAAACGCAAACTCAGTTTTATGCTTTAGATCTGAAAAACAGTGGAGAGAATTTTTCTATTGATGATGGATTCAATTTGTTGAAGTTAAGAGTTCGTGAAGCTGAGAAAGATGGCTCATTGCAATTCTTAGCTTCAACATATGATCCTTATGACCAAATTATTCGGGATGGTATTTATCCTGGAGGGCGTAAGGTCATTACATTTGCTAATATATTGCAACATGAGGTCTTTCCATTATCAGATATACTTAAATTGGTGTTGAAAAAGTCAGTCAAAGAAATGTGTAGACCTATAGAAATAGAGTTTGCTGTTACTTTGAATAGTGAGAAACGAACAGGTGTTTTTTACTTGTTGCAAATTAGACCGATTGTTGAAAATAAGGCAGTCATGGATGAAGATTTGAGCTCGATACCCGAAGATGAAATGTTATTAAAGTCGGATAATTCTTTGGGGCATGGTGAGATGCGTGACTTATTTGATGTGGTTTATGTGAAAACAAAAGATTATAATCCTGCGAATAATCAAAAAATTGCTTGGGAATTAGAAAAAATCAATGCTCAGTTGACGGATGAAAATAGAAATTATATTTTAATTGGTCCTGGTAGATGGGGGAGTAGTGATAGCTGGTTGGGTATTCCTATTAAATGGCCTCATATTTCCTCTGCTAGATTAATTGTAGAGTCTGGGTTAAAGATGTTTCAAGTTGATCCTAGTCAGGGAACACATTTCTTTCAAAACTTAACCTCTTTTGGTGTAGGCTATTTTACAATAAATCCACCTGCTGGAGAAGGGATATATAATCAGGATTTTTTAGATAGTCAGGAGGCCATCAATGAGACAGAGTATCTTCGCCATGTTCGTTTTGAACAACCAGTCATTGTAAAAATGAACGGAAAAAAGAAAAAAGGAGTTGCTTTACTTCCTACTTTGGATAAGCCTTTGACTCCATAATAACTTTTGTTTGTATATAACAGAACCCCTTTATAAATGTGGTTTTATTTATAGAGGAGTTTTGTATTGATTTTTAATAGTTAATATGTTTTTTGTGTGGATTATTCAATTTCCTCCTCATGGGTTTTTCTGAATTCTGTAGGAGTACATGCATTTTTCTTTGAAAACGCATTATAAAAGCTACCTCTATTACTAAAACCAGAATCTGTTATTATTTCATCGATGGTTTTCTTAGTTTTAATTAAGAGGCTTTCTGCAATATATAATCTAGCATCTCGAACCATATCACTAATATTCTTACAACCTATTTCATTCAATTTTCTGTAGAAACTTCGAATGCTAATGTTCATTTTTTTTGCAATTAGTTCTGCGTTAAGATTAGGGTCTAGTATGTTCTCTTCTATAATTAGCTGTATGTCTTTAACCATTTTATGATCTTCCGAATGAATTAAGTTGCCTTCATCTAATTCAAAGGCACTAAGAGGAGAAGCAAAATATTCTTTTAATTCTTTTTTCCTACTCATTAATCGTTGTACAGAAGATTTTAAGAATTCAATATCAAAAGGTTTTGTAAGATAAATTTCGGCTCCAGATTCAATTCCTTTAATTTGGTCATCTATGTTTTGTTTGGCTGATATTATAATAATAGGAATATGTGATGTTTTTTTGTCATTCTTTATTTTTTGTGTCATTGTAAATCCGTCTACTTCAGGCATGTTTATATCACATATAATGATATCAGGGTAAATATTATCTAGAATACTATTTGCATCCAGCGGATTAGTTAGTGTAATTACGTTATATTCGTCTGTAAAGACTTCAGATAAAAACCATAGAATGTCTATTTCATCATCAATAATTAGTATCGTTTGTTTATTCTTGTCAATCTTTTCCAGCTCCTGTTTTTTAAGAATCTCCTTTTCTATATTTTTAGTGTCGAAATCGATAGAGGGTTGTTCCAGAATAGGAAGTTCTTCTATTTCAGTATTTTTTTCTAATTTGGGGAGGACAATAGTAAAATGAGTCCATTCATTGAGTTCACTTTCAATTCTTATTTCACCTTTTAGAGCTTTTACCATACTGCTTGATGTGGCCAACCCAATACCATTTCTTGTCCAGATTTTTGATGATGTCTCATTTTCAAGAGATTCAAGTATAAGATGCTTATCAAAAATTTTTTGTATGTTTTTTTCCTTGATACCTTTTCCTGTATTTGAAATTTTAATTTCGAGAGTATCTTCGATTTCATCCAGTCCAATTTTAACCGTTCCTTTTTCAAAAGTATATTTGAATGCATTGGATAGTAGATTGATAATGATCGTATTCAAATAGTCTATATCTGTGTTCCAAATAATGTTTTTGGGCACTTTTTCATAAAACCTATAATCATTAGACTGTGCATGTTCTTTGAATGCAAAAATAATTTCATTGAGTACATCACTAACATTTACTTCTTGAATAATTACAGGTTGATTTTCTGTTTCTACCCTTCTAAATTTAATTAGTTCTTGAATAAGCTTATTTAGTCTTTGAGCATTTTTATTGATGATTTCTGCATATTGTTTAGCTTTAGAAATATCAATGTTGTTGTTTAAAATTTGATTACAAGGTCCATGTATTAAAGTTAACGGTGTACAGAATTCATGAGCAATGTTTGTAAAGAAGTTTAATTTAGACTCATAGAGGTCTTCTTTGTGTCCAGCCTCTATAGAGCGAATAAGCTTTTCTCTTTTTTTGTTTTGATTGGCTTGTACTTTTTCTGCACCTCCAATAATAAGTAATACTATTAAAAGACCATAAAATATATAAGCTGTATTGGTTTGGTACCAGGGAGGAAGGATGATGATAGGCAAAGAGAATTTTTCACTTGTTTGGCCAGTAATTCTATTAACATATTTGACAAGTAAAGTGTACTTTCCATGCTTGATGTTAGTAATTGATATCGTGTTTAGGTTGCCATTATTAATCCATTTATTATTCATTCCATCTATTTTGTAGTAATAGACATAATTATTGGCATTTAAATAATCAATAGCATTAAATGATAGAGTGAAAAAGTTTTCTTTATGTTTTAATTTTAATGTGGAATTCTCATCTTTTAAGTAGTTGAAAATATTTTTGTGTTCTCCATATAAATACAAATCATCAAAGGTTATAGGTGGCATATATAAGGTGGATTCGTTGTGTTTATTGCCAGTTATCGATACAAAACCATTAACTCCACCAAAGAGGACTTCTCCAGTTTGAGGGTCTTGATAAGCTGCCCCATCGCTAAATTCAACTACGCCTAATCCATCATTCAGTCCATATATCCTAAAGTTGTTTTTAGATAAGTCAAAATGGATTAGTCCTTGGTTGGTACTTAACCACAGTTTGTTTCTTTTTGGGTCCTTTAATATAGAGTGTATAGTGTTATTGGGGAATCCATTATGGTTGTTAATTACATCTACTATGGTATCTTTATATTCAATAAGTCCTCCACTAGTACCAAAGTACATTTTATTGTTTTTTTTCGTTGTTATAAAGACTTCATCTAGGGTTTTATCGTTTTTCTCTTTAGAAAAACTGATAATAGAATAATCTTCTGTTTTTGTATTTAGTTTAACAACACCATATCCGCGATTTGAAAACCATAGTGTTGAATCATTTTCTGGGAATACATCAAAGAAATAGTTAGAAGTAAACTCTCCTTGATTGATGGTAATGTGTTTAATATCACTGAGTGTTGGAGTATTATCTTGCCAAGATAGTTTTGCTTTTATTATTCCAAATCCTACGGTAGCTAACCATAATGTGGAATCGGATTCATATAAATCATGTATGTATTTGATAGAGTCAGGATTGTTATTAATAATATTAGCTTTTTTTATTTTGTTATCTTGATATGAGAAATAATTTAATCCATGCTCGGTACCTAACCATAAAATGTTTTTATTACTCTTTTCTATACAATAAACGGAGTTGTCATAAAGATCGGAGTTTTTGGTTGATAATATTTGTATATCTTGCTCTTTCCCTTTGTTAGTTGTAGCACTATTATAGTTTGTGAATCTTATTATCCCATCTCCTTTTGTTCCAATCCATAAAGTGTTGTTCTTATCTTTGTGGATTGCTCGAACTGGTCTTCCTACTTGAGAGTGATAGTCTTTCAAATGTGATGTTCTTATTATATGGGCATCATTGGAGTAGATATATAAGCCTTGTCCATCAGTCCCAATCCATACAAAATCTTGTTTTTTATCTTTTAATAAGGAGAACACCCCACAATTTATATTAAGCTTTTGTTCCTTATAGTTTGATGAGTTTTTATCCTTCGAAAGGCAAACTATTCCACTTGTTTTATATGCAATTAATATGTCTTCTTTATTTCTGATAATTGACGATAGTTCTCCTCTTGTTTTTGATGTGTTTTTTATATTATATAAAAAATCATTGTGGCGAAGAGACAGTTTATAGCAATATAAGTTATACTCATCATCTACAATAAAAATCTCATTATTTGAGTGATAAGCATACTTTATAGGATGGAAATGACTGGTCTGATAAATCTGTTGTGTCTGTATTTTATCATTTTCGCTGTATGTTATTTTGAATGATTTTATTTCTCCAGTAGATGAAACTGTCCATAGGTTATTATTTGCATCTATAGTAGTGCATAGTATATTTTTAAATATAACATTGCGAAGTTCGGTAGTTTGAAACATTCTCTTTTCTTCATTATAATATTCAATAAAGTTGTTTTGTTGTAAAACAAAGAGTGTATTACACGTATCTTTAAGCATGAGTAAAGACTCATTGAAATCATTATAATGAGTTACATCCTGAGTTATTCTCTCTATTTTATTTAAGCCATGATAGGTTTGGACCCATAGTGTATTGTTAGTCGTTTCTAGAATATTATCAATGATATTGCCAGATAGTCTTTTATTATTGTCTGTAGGCCGATAGATGTATATATCTCTGCCATTAAAAGCATTGAGACCATCACAGGTCCCTATCCAGAGTTGTCCTTTATGATCTTGATAAAGTGATTCAATAGAGTTGTTAGATAAGTCACCTATATTGGATATGTGTCGCAAATTGTATGCGTAAGTGGAAAGAAATAAAGGGAGAAATGTGAGGAGTATAAATAGTCTATTTTTTTTCATCTCTTTCGTGTTTTTCAATTATGAGTTAAGATTTATGCCAAATATAAGTT